>OGYE01002837.1_pt1 | contig 10313 bp, 9 predicted proteins | sample 1576471 | NCBI WGS metagenome assembly OGYE01 (sample SAMEA3541532, study PRJEB24748) | human gut metagenome | biome: human gut; feature: human-associated habitat; material: faeces | place: China | collected 2012 | reverse complement strand
TGAGAAGCGTCCGAAACTCCGGTTTCCGGGCTTCGATGAGCCGCCAGCACGGTGCCGGCGCCGATATGGCAGTTCTTGCCCACGGTGGCGCGGCCGCCCAGCACGGCGCCCATATCGATCATGGAACCCTCGCCGATAACGGAGCCGATGTTGATGATGGCACCCATCATGATGACGGCACGGTCGCCGATCTCGACGCGGTCGCGGATGATCGCGCCCGGCTCGATGCGGGCGTTGATGCCCTTAAGGTCGAGCATGGGCACGGCGGAGTTGCGGCAGTCGTTCTCTACGTCGTAGTAGTCGATAGAGTCGGCGTTGGCGTCGAGGATTGCCCTGAGCTCATCCCAGTCGCCAAAGACGGTCTTGCCGCGCCGCCCGCCGTAGACATGCGCGTCGCCCCAGGCAACCTTCATGCCGGGCTTCTCGCGCACGTACAGCTTGACGGGCGTCTTTTTGGGCGCGGTGGCGATGTAGTTGATAATCTCCTGTGCGTCCATCTCGGCTGCGTTGCTCATATGCTGTCTCTCCTTTGAGGGGGTATGGTTGATAACTAGTTAGGCGAACATGACCTGGTCGAAGGTGTAGAAGCCGGGTTCGCGGGTGATGAGCTTCTGCGCGGCTGCCAAGGCACCGTTGACGAAGATCTGACGGCTCGTGGCGCGGTGGGTGAGCGTGACCTCCTCGTCCTGGCCAAAGAAACTCACCTCGTGCACGCCGGCGACGGTGCCGCCGCGCAGCGAGTGCATGCCGATCTCCTTGGGGTCACGCGCGCCGCACATGCCCTCGCGGCCATAGACGGGGTGGTAGCCTGCCTCGGGCTCGGCCTCGACTACGGCGTCGAGCAGCAGCTTTGCGGTGCCGCTGGGGGCGTCGACCTTTTGGTTGTGGTGAGTCTCGACAATCTCGCAGTCAAAGCCGGGCAGCTCACGCGTGGCCTGGGCCACTAGATGACGCAGGGCTGCGATGCCGATGGAGTAATTGCCGGAGTGCATGACGCGGGCGTTCTGGCCCAGCTCACGCAGGCGGTCCATCTGCTCGGGAGTGTAGCCTGTGGTGCCCGAGACCAACGCCGCGCCCGTGCGCTCGACATAGGCGACGACGGCGTCAAAGGTCACGACGTTCGAGAAGTCGATGATGACGTCGGCTGCTGGTGCGTTCTTGAGCTCGCCCAAATCGAAGCCAATCTGGGCCACAATGTCGAAAACGGGCTGTCCGGCGGTATCGACAATACCCTCGGCGGTAGTGCGGATGAGCGAGCCCATGCGGCCCGTTCCCATAATGACGGTCTTAATCAAGCAGACCAGCTCCCTTCAGAGCATCGGTAAGTGCGGCTTGCGTGTCGTCTGCCATGGGGCACAGCGGCATGCGGTAGTTTGCCTCGATCATGCCCATCTGGGCGAGCGCTTCCTTAACGGGGATGGGGTTGACCTCGCTAAAGAGGGCGTTGATGAGCGGTTGTGCGGCAATCTGGATATCGCGGGCGCGCGCTACGTCGCCGTCCAGATAAGCGCGGCACATGTCGTGCACGAGCTGCGGCTGTACGTCGGCCCACACGCTGATGGTACCCGAAGCGCCTAGGCTCATGAGCGGCACGGTGAGTGCATCCTCGCCCGAGTACATGCGGAAGTCGTCGGACAGCAGGTGGGCGATCTTGGCCGCGTAGGCGACGTTGCCCGAGGCCTCCTTGATGCCCATGATGTTGGGGTGCGCGGCCAAGCGCTCTACGTTGCGCTCGCTGATGCCGCAGCCACAGCGGCCGGGGATGTTGTACAGAATGCAGGGGATGTCCACGGCGTCGGCCACGGTCTTAAAGTGCTGGTAGATGCCCTCTTCGTTAGACTTGTTGTAGTAGGGGGTAATGAGCAGCAGACCATCGGCGCCCAGGCCCTGGTAAGTGAGCGACTTAGTGAGCATGGTCTGCGTGGAGTTAGAGCCCGAGCCGGCAATAACGGGGACTCGGCCCGCAACCTGCTTGACCACTGCGGCGACAACGGAGTTGTCCTCGTCGTCGGTCATCGTGGCACTCTCTCCGGTGGTGCCCAGGGTGAGGATGGCGTCGGTGCCATTTTGCAGGTGGAAATCGATAAGGCGCTCGAGCGCGTCAAAGTCGACACTGCCGTCCTTTTTAAACGGCGTGACAAGGGCGACGATTGAACCCTCGAGATTGCGGATGTCCATGTTCTTCTCCTTCGCTTCCGCGATCTGGATGCGTTTGTTCCACTGAGCGGCGACGGCCAGGCGCTCGTCCTGAGCGCGGCGGCGGGCACTTTCGGCGCGCGACTTGGCCAGCAACTCTCGGCCGCACGGCAGCACGTCGAGCGTGGCAAAGTAGTCGCCCGGGCGCTCGGCGCGACGGATGAGGTCGGCCGAGCCATCGGGGCGCAGCAGGACCTCGGCGGAGCGCAGACGGCCGTTGTAGTTGTAGCCCATGGAGTAGCCATGCGCGCCGGTATCGTGGATTACAAGCAGGTCACCCATGTCGATATGCGGCAGCTCGCGATCGATAGCGAACTTGTCGTTGTTCTCGCATAGGTTGCCCGTGATGTCATAGGTGTTCGTGACGGGCGCTGTGGCCTTGTCGGCGCCGCCCGGCTGACCCATCACCGTGATGTGGTGGTAAGCGCCATACATGGCGGGACGAATGAGGTCGACGGCACTGGCGTCCACGCCGATATAGTCCTTGTAGATTTGCTTCTCGTGGATAGCCTTGGTGACCAGGCAGCCGTAGGGGCCCATCATAAAGCGGCCCATCTCGGTGCAGATGGCCACATCGTCCATGCCGGCGGGAACCAGGATCTCGTCGTATGCCGCGTGTACTCCCTCGCCGATGGCGCGAATGTCGTTGGCCTGCTGCTCGGGCAGGTAGGGGATGCCGACGCCGCCGGACAGATTGATGAAGGCGACGTGTGCGCCGGTCTCGCGCTCCAGGCGTACGGCAAGCTCAAAGAGGATGCGCGCGAGCTTGGGGTAGTAGTCGTTGGTGACAGTGTTGCTGGCAAGGAATGCGTGGATGCCAAAGTCCTCGGCACCCTTGGCCTTGAGCATGCGGAAGGCCTCGAAGAGCTGCTCGGTGGTCATGCCATATTTGGAGTCGCCCGGGTTGTCCATGATGCCGTTGGAGAGCTGGAACAGGCCGCCTGGATTAAAGCGGCAGCTGACCGTCTTGGGGATGGGTCCCGCAACACGCTCAAAGAACTCGATGTGGCTGATGTCGTCAAAGTTGACGATGGCGCCCAGCTTGTCGGCGAGCTCAAAGTCCGCCGCCGGCGTGTCGTTGGACGAGAACATGATGTCATGCCCCGTGATGCCCAGCGAGCGGGCGATCATGAGCTCGGTATAGCTCGAGCAATCGCAACCGCAGCCGTATTCGTTGAGAATGGAGATGAGCGCCGGGTTGGGGTTGGCCTTGACGGCAAAGTATTCCTTAAAGCCCGGGTTCCATGCAAAGGCGTCGCGCACTTCTTGCATGTTGCGGCGGATGCCCGCCTCGTCGTATAGATGAAACGGCGTGGGGAACTGCTCGACGATATGCTCGAGTGTCTCCTTGTCCACAAACGGCCGCTTAGCCGCATATGCCTCGTTGGGAGTCAATGACATGTCCCGTAAACCTCGCTATCCAGACGGCGCTACCTGCGCATCGAATCCGCATAGCGTGGACCCAATGTCCGGATAGCGCTCCCGCATTGCTGCAGACAGTCCTGTGGGTGTTTCCCACAGGCCCACCAGGTTGTTCGTGCCCGAAAAGCCCAGTTCGGCGGGTTTCGCCTCCCCACGGGGTCAAAGCCTGCCGGCTCGCCCGCGGTTCTTCGTGCCCGCGCCTCTATCAAGTGGTAACGACCCTACCACGTTGCACTTTACCAAACAAGAGTATTCGTATATAACGTTTAAAAAATGCAAGGATATGCTGGAAATAAGGGTGTGGCAATCTTGCGGCACAATAGATGGCAACCGACGCGCACCCATGAAAGGAACCTCTATGACCGAGCTCCAAGAACTCCGCCGCTATCGGCGCGACTTGCACAGGATCCCGGAGCTCGACTTCGATCTTCCGCAGACGATCGCCTATATCGAGGGTGTGTTGGCGCCGCTCGCCTGCGAGGTGGCCCATCCGTGTCCCAGCTGCGTCTGCGCTTTCTTCGACGCTGGCGTTGGTGCCGCGCATGCCACGGCGATTCGCGCCGACATGGATGCGCTGCCCATTGTGGAGGCGACGGGCGCGGCTTTCGCCTCGTCTCATCCCGGCAAGATGCACGCTTGCGGGCACGATGGGCACATGGCCATGGCGCTTGCCGCAGCGACGTATGTCGACCGTGCGATTCGCGAGCGGCCGGGTGTCATTAAGCGTAACGTGCTCTTTGTGTTCCAGCCTGCCGAGGAGACGACCGGTGGTGCCAAGACGGTATGCGAGAGCGGTGTGTTCGAGCGCTACGGGGCGGATCGCATCTTCGGCTTTCACGTGTGGCCCGACCTTCCCGCCGGCACGCTGGCGAGCTGTCCCGGTCCATTGCTAGCGCGTTCGAGCGAGACGCATGTGCACATTCACGGGATGAGCATCCATATCGCCAAGACCTATGGCGTACCGGTCGAGGAGTCGCACGATGCCGCATTGGCGGCAGCGAAGTTTTTGGTTGCCGAGCGCGAGCTGATGGACGAGTTGGGCGCCGACGAGCCCTGTATCGGTAAGTTTGGTCTGCTGCGGGCCGGTACGGTTTGCAACGCGGTGGCGGGGGAGGCCCATGTGGCCGGAAGCCTGCGTGTGTTTACGGACGACATGTTCGACCGTGCACGCGAGGGTGTGTGCCGCGTGCTTGATGAGGCATGCGCTGCAACGGGCTGCACGTACGATCTCGACTTTGCCGAGGGCTATCCGCCGGTCGACAACGACCCCGAGCTGTTTGCCCGAATCGCGCCCGCTCTGCCCGAATTGCAGCTCGTGGACGAGCCGCTGCTAATCGCCGAGGATTTCGCGTTCTATCAGCGGCATCTGCCGGGCGTGTTCTTCTTGCTGGGCACGGGCGTGCCAGAGGGCCAAGACAACCCGAGTGATTCGGATGGCTGCCCCGCCTATGCAACAAGCGCCCTGCATACCGATAGCATGCTCTTTGACGAGGAAATCCTACTCAAGGGCCTCGATGTCTACAAACGATTGCTTGGCTTGGAGTGACGATGGAGCGACGCCGACAGTCTGCCGTGTATAGTCCTGGTGGGTGTGGGTGCGGCTTGCTGCTGCTCCCGGTTATTGCTGTGAGCATTGGCGTGATGCTTGCGCTTGCTGGGCTGGCTGCGGCGGCACTCGTACTGCTGATTGTGGCCATTGGCGTGACGGTCTGGCTGTGCCGTTCTCGCGAGCAGCGCCGCGCCGACGGTAAGACCAATGTCGGCTGGGTCGTCTTCCTGATCATTGCGTACCTATTGAGCATCAGCTACCTGGTGTTCTTTGTCCTAATGATGATCAGTGCCTTTACCGGGAAATCCGTCACGGTGGGTTGATGCGCTGCCAGCAGACGGTCACGCAAAGTGCGTTTGCTCGGCGTCTGGATAGCTGCATTGGCCGTTTACCGCAACCTTAGCCCTCAGCTAATGAATTCAAGTTCAATCCTTTCTACGATGTGCTGTGTGCCGGCACGGTAGCCGGATCGTAGGAAGGATGAATAATGGCAAAAGAGGGAAAGAAGCCGATCGGCAAGATTGTCCTAGGCGTCATCGTGGTGCTGGTTGTCGTCGGTGCCGTGGGCTCTATGGGTGGCAATTCAACCGATTCGTCTGCGAGCGATTCGGCAAAACCTGCCGAGGCGACACAGCAGGCTGAGGAGCAAAAAGAATCGCAAGAACCGTATACCATTGCTGACGAGGCTGAAGACACCTCCAGTCAGTTTGCCTATAAGATCACGGGCACGCTTACCAATAACACGGACAAGGAAAAGAGCTACATTCAGATTGAGTATGTTCTGTATGATGCCGATGGCAACCAGGTTGGAACGGCTCTTGCAAACACCAATCATCTGAAGGCAGGCGGCTCCTGGAAGTTCGAGGCGCTGGGTACGGTGTCTCCCGACCAGGTTGCTAGCTGGGAGCGTTCGGACGTAAGCGGTTTCTAGCATGTTGCATGCACTGGGGGAGGTGAAGTCGTATGCCCGATAAAAAGCTGACCGAGGAGCTGCTCAATGAGCTTCTCGATGCGCCGAACATCGATGGCTATATCAGGGAGCACGACTTTGCCGCCCCGTCGCTTTCGGACTACCTGAAGCAGCTGCTGCAGGAAAAGGGCTTGGAGCGCTCGCGCGTGGTTCGTATGGCCGATCTCAATGAGACCTTCGGCTATCAGATCTTTACCGATGCGCGTCACCCGAGTCGCAATAAGGTGCTGCAGATTGCCTTTGCGATGGCGCTGACGCTCAAAGAGGCCAACCGTGCACTGACGGCTGCCGGGGTAAGCGTCCTCAACTGCAAGGATCGCCGTGATGCGATTATCATCTTTTGCATCGATCGCGGGTGCAGCCTCCAAAAGGTCAACGAGGAGCTGTATCGCTTTGGCGAGGAGACGGTGAGTTAGCGGCTGATATCTGAGCCGGCGGAGCTGCCGAACAACGATGCAAACGAACGGGGCGCGGATGCCATGGGGTGTCTGCGCCCTGCGCTATGATGGAGGCTATGGATACTCAGACCACAACATATTCCGATGACGAGCTGACCGCAGCGCTTGCCGAACAGCTGGCGTCGCTCGATCGCGACGACAGCTATCGAGTGGAGCGTGTACTTAAGCGCTCGTCCGTTGAAACAACCGAGCTCGTGTACTTTGAAGGAACCGGCGGTGGTTCGCTCGGCCCCTTTGTCCGTAAACGCATCGATGCTTCGGCTCAAATCGGCGGGGCATACGAGCGTCTGTTTGCCGCCCAGCGGGCAGGCAGGCGTTTTGAGTACCTGCCCAGAATCGTCGATTGTCGTCGTGTGGGCGACGAGCTCAACGTGGTTATGGAATACATCGAAGGGGAGACGCTCGGGGTGCTGGTGGACCGTCTGGGAACCACCCCCGATTATGCGCGTGAATTGTATCCTGCCCTATGCGATGCCGTGGGCGAGCTCCACGCCGGTTTTGCAATGGCGGGGGAGACGTCGGCGCCGGTGATCCATCGCGACCTCAAACCGTCGAATATCATCGTGACGGGTGCGAACTGTACGCTCGATGAGGGCCTGACGTTTTCGTCGCTGGTGATTATCGACTTGGGGATCGCGCGCGTATGGCGCGATGGCGCCGATGCCGACACCGTCAAGTTTGGCACGCGACCCTATGCGCCGCCCGAGCAGTATGGGTTTGGGCAGACGAGTGTGCGCAGCGACGTCTACGCACTTGGCGCCCTGTTGTTCTTCTGCTTGACGGGAGTCGACCCTAAACCAGGGCTCGACATGCGCGAGCAATGCGAGGCGCGTGGCATTCCCACTCCACTTGCCGATGCCGTCTGCATGTCGATGGCGCTCGACCCGGCCAAGCGTTTTGCGAGTGCGGAAGCGTTGGGACGGGCGACGCGCTCGGCATACGATCTGAGCCGCCCCGTGCGGCCTCCTACACCTGTGCCTGTCCGTACTCCGGCCTCGGAGACGGTGTTGACGCCCCAAGGGCTCCAGAACCCCGCAGGGCTTCCTAGGCCTGCCGCCTCTGTTGCATGCGGTCTGCTCTCTCGCGTTCCGGAGTCTCTGGGGCGCATTTGGAATACGCTTGTCTGCTTCTCGCTACTTGTGTTCTTTGCCGGAAGTCACTTTGCCGTCTTTCACCCCACGGGAGCAAACCAAAGCTACCCGACGTGGCTTCTCATAATCGAGTATTTTTTCTTTGTCGATGGCCTTATGGTGCTTATGCATTTTGCGCTGCTCGATAAGCGCCGTCTTCGTCGGCGATTCGTACTGCTCGACAGCTATCGCGGCAAGAAACTCGCGAAACTCTGGCTCAAGGCATTGGGTGTGCTGCTCCTATGCATGATCGTCATAGTCGCGGTTGCCAATGCGACCGGCGTCGTCGATACCTCCGCTACCTAAAAGAAAAGGGCCCCATTGGGGCCCTTTGCAGTTGCGCTTAGATGCGGTTCATCTGAGCGGCGACTTTGTTATACCAGTCCTGCCACGTGGGCGGGCAGTACTTTTTGGCCGCTGCCGGAGTAAGGGTGGAGCCGTAGTTGGCACCCAGATAGGCAACGTGAGCGGAGATGCCCTCGCTCCAGCTGCCAAAGCTGCGCCAACCGCCGCCACGGGCGCTCCAGCCCCAGGCGTTGTAAGAATTGGCGCAATAAGCACCCTTGGTGCTCTCGATACAGGCGATGGCGGGGGACCAACGGGGGTCGACACCGGTATTCCAGGCGGCGACGGCAAAGTTATAGCCCTGGCCTGCCATGGGGGAGCCGGCAAGATAATTGTCGATGCGGCTCGTCCACTCATTAATGAACGAATCGTAATCGGAACTACCGGTATTGGAGTTGTTCACCGTGGTGTCTATGGTGGTGTTGGTGTTGGTGGCCTGGCTGCTGGAATTGCCGCCGCTTACGCCCTCGCCCGAGAGCTTCTCGGCGGCAGCGGCCTTATCGGCCTCAAGCTTGGCAAGCTCGGCGGCATTTTCCTGCTCGGCTTTTGCCTGTGCCTCGCTGCGGAGCTGCTGGGCCTGCGCCAGCGCATCCTCGGCGTTTTTCTGCTCTGCCTCAAGCTGTGACTTGGCCTGCTGGAGCTCGGCCTTGTTCTGCTCGAGTTCGGTTTGCATATTATTGAGCTCTTCGATCTCGTTGACGCTCGAGCTCGTGATCTGGTTGGTGTATTTGCAGGTCGTGATGAACTCACCCAGGCTCTGCGCATTGACCAGGAAGCTCACGATGGGATTGGTGCCCTTCTGATACTTGTACAGATCGCGCATGGCGGAGCTTGCCTTGGCCTGCTGCTCGGGAAGCTTAGCCTCGATTTCCTCGATGCTTGCCTCGTTGGAGTCAATCTGCTTTTGCAGGTCATCGAGTTTGGTGCGGGCGTCGTTGTAGGCGCTCGTGGCGGCTTCGATCTTCTGCTGGGCTGCGGAAAGCTGGTCCTGCGTTGCCTGCGAGGCGGCATACGCCGCAACGGGGGAGAGCATCGGCGTGGCCGTCAGCGCAACGGCGAGCGCGGCGCTCGTGATGATACGAGCCGGCTTCGACGCAATGAGCGCTGCGGTGCGATGATTCGAATGCTGCATCCAGTCCCTCTGCAATCAATCGTAGGTTATGGTTCGAACGGTATTCTACTACTGCTTTCGACCTCAACTTGAACCTTAAAGGTTCCAAAGGGTCAAGTTGAACTTGAGGCTTTGGCTTTGACCTGCAGTTATGATGAATTGTTGAGAAACCATAGAGTTCAACTTTAACGTTACAGAGCCCTGTTTGAGAGGTGTTTTGGGCTGTAAAAGCTATCTCAACGTGGGGTTTTACAACTACAGCGTGCCTTTCTGACGAGCCTGCTCAATCTCTCCGAGGGCCTCGGCAGGGGTGAACGAGCAGGTGCCGTCGCCGACCGTCGCCGTATTTTTGCAGCATCCGGGCGGTAAACGCAAAGTCCGTCACCGCCACGCTGCCCAGGATGCAACGCCCCACGCCGAGAGCGAGGTACTTTTCTATGCGCTCCTCGGTGCGGATGCCGCCGCCCACCTCGATGTACAGCCCGCCCTGTTTGGCCAGTGCGGCAATGGTGTCGTAATTGGAAAGGGTGCCGTCCTTCGCGCCGTCCAGGTCGACAACGTGGAGGTTCTTTGCGCCTGCGGTCAAGAACTGCCGTGCCTGGGCACAGGGATCCTCACCGTATACGGTCATGCGGCTGTAGTCGCCCTGGGTCAGGCGCACCACCTTGCCGCCGCGCAGATCAATGGCTGGAAACAGTTGCATCATATTCTCCTTATAACTCCGCAAACGCTTTCAGGATGCGCAGGCCGGTGTCGCCGCTCTTTTCCGGGTGGAACTGGGTGCCGTACACCTTGCCCGCCCGTACCGCGCCGGTGACCGGGATGGAATACTCGCTGGTCGCCAGTGTACTCTCGGTACAGTTCTTGCCGTAATAGCTGTGCACATAATAGACGTATTCGCCCTCATGGATGTACTTGAACAGCGGGTCGTCCTTGACGATGTGCAAAGCGTTCCAGCCGATCTGCGGCACCTTCAGGCTCTTGTCCGTCAGGTCCGGCTCCAGCGGGCACACCTCGCCTTGGATAAATCCTAGGCCCGCGTGCTCGCCGTACTCATAGCTTTTTTCAAACAGCAGCTGCATGCCCAGGCAGATGCCCAAAAGCGGTTTGTGCTCCACTTCCTGCTTGATAA
>OGYE01002835.1_pt1 | contig 10316 bp, 9 predicted proteins | sample 1576471 | NCBI WGS metagenome assembly OGYE01 (sample SAMEA3541532, study PRJEB24748) | human gut metagenome | biome: human gut; feature: human-associated habitat; material: faeces | place: China | collected 2012 | reverse complement strand
TCCACCTTTGATTTTATAAAAATCATTATCTTTACTATAATTGTATGGCTTCATAAAAATTATAAAAAATTCCTTCATCTAAGGTATACAATACTATGTTGGAATAGGTTTGTAAAGAGGGGAAAATAGCTCTTTTACCAGGCGCAGAGGTTTGTTTTTATTTATGATTCTACATTGATTTCAGTACGAACAATGATATAATAAATGAGAGCAATAAGAAAGTATTTTCAGAAATATTGGAAATATAAAATATAGCAGACTAAGGAGGAACTTAATACAATGAAAATCGGAAATGATATTTATTATGTAGGAGTAAACGATCATCAGGTAGACCTGTTTGAGGGACAGTATGTAGTGCCAAACGGAATGTCCTACAACTCCTATGTGATCAAAGATGAGAAGATCGCAGTTATGGACACTGTAGATGCCGGCTTCACAGAAGAGTGGATGGGAAAAGTTGCAGAGGTTCTGGATGGCGCGAAACCGGACTATCTTGTAGTCCAGCATATGGAGCCGGACCATGCAGCAAATATTGAGAATTTCATGAAAGCATACCCGGATACAACTGTTGTTGCCAACACAAAGACCTTTACCATGATGGAGAATTTCTTCCGTGGAATGAACCTGGAGGGAAAGAAGCTGGTGGTAGCCAACGGTGACACCCTGACACTTGGAAAACACGTCCTTACCTTCGTATTTGCACCGATGGTTCACTGGCCGGAGGTCATGGTTACATATGACAGCACAGACAAGGTGCTGTTTTCTGCAGACGGCTTCGGCAAATTCGGAGCTCTCGATGTAGAAGAAGACTGGGACTGCGAAGCACGTCGCTACTATATCGGAATCGTCGGAAAATACGGTCCGCAGGTACAGAAGCTTCTCAAGGCAGCAGCAACACTTGATATCCAGACCATCTGCCCGCTTCACGGACCGATCCTTACCGAAAATCTTGGACATTATCTGGAGAAATATGATATCTGGTCTTCTTATAAAGTAGAGAGCGAAGGCGTAATGATCGCCTACACATCTGTATACGGACATACAAAGAAAGCAGCAGAGCTTCTTGCACAGAAGCTGGAAGAAAAGGGCTGCCCGAAGGTTGTTGTCTGCGATCTTGCAAGAGAAGACATGGCAGAGGCAGTGGAAGACGCTTTCCGCTACGGCAAGCTGGTATTGGCCAGCATTACATACAACGGAGAAGCATTCCCGTTTATGCGTACATTCATCGAGAACCTGACAGAACGTAATTACCAGAACCGAACCATCGGCCTCATTGAGAACGGAAGCTGGGCACCGACTGCAGCCAAAGTCATGAAAGGAATGTTCGAGAAGAGTAAAAATATCACATGGCTTGAGAACAATGTAAAGATTATGTCCTCCCTCAGCGATGAGAATGTGGCAGAGATCGATGCAATGGCAGAGGAGCTCTGCAAGTAATTTCTGAATGTCAGAACAGCTTATAAAAAATAAAGATATAACATAATAAAAAGACGTGGATACGGATCGATAGGATAGGTTCGTTCATTTACTGAGTTGTTAATGAACGAAATATATCGATCCGTAAGGCCACGTCTTTTTATTTACATGAACAACAAATTAAAGGTAAGTACAGTGATCTCATGATCCTAGAAACTGCCACAGGATCATTATATCCTCTTACACCACATAAATCCATAAGCCGGAAGCTCCACGTCCTTAAGCTCCAGTGTCTGGTCAGTGATCAGATCGCGGAAGGTTCCTTCCTCCTGCATCCAGGCAGTTTTTTCGCTGTCACTGAAATTGAAGATTCCGATGAAACGTTCGTTTCCTTTCTGGCGGAGGATGCAGAGGATGCTGTCATCATGAACATCGTATGTATACACGTCACAGTCCTTATCAAAAACAGATTCCTGGCTGCGGATCTGCTCCATGCGGCTAAGAGTCTGGAAGATCTGTCCCTCAACGGAGGATTTGGAGTTTCTTTTTTCGGCAAGCTCCCACTGGAAAGCACCACGGTGGATATAGCGGGAATCTGCAGCCTTATCCGGATCCTCTTTATAGGAATAATCATTGAGACGTCCGATTTCATCGGAGCTGTAAAGCATCGGGATTCCGGACTGGGTAAGCATATATGCGTGAAGCATCAGATCCTCGCGGATACCCCTTTTCAGCTTCTCGTCATCTTTTTCAAAAAGAGCAGCCTCGATCCCGCACATGGAAGCAGTAGTTCCGCAGAAGCGGGCATCCTGAGTTACCGGGTCATCATTATAGAGCTCTCCGCGACTGTCGCTTCCCGGATACTTTCCTGTAAAGAAATCATTCAGGTAACGCTTATGGGATGGCTCATCCATGTCCCATTCTTTCAGGGTGGCGAAATCAAGTCCCCAGCCGATATCGTCATGGCAGCGGAGATAATTCAGGAAGGTGTACTGCTTCGGAAGGCTGTTTACAATATCCATTTGTTTTTTCAGAAGGCGGATATCACGAGTGGCAATGCTGTTCCAGGTTGTAGCCATGGTTGTTACATTGTAAAGCATATGGCATTCCGGCTTCTCTACGGTTCCGAAATAGGGAACAACCTTCTCCGGCTCCATAACGACCTCACCCAGAAGTACAACACTTGGGCAGACGATCTCGGCGATCATACGCATCATACGAACGATCGTATGCACCTGCTTCAGGTTACGGCAAGGAGTTCCCAGTTCCTTCCAGATATACGGAACCGCATCGATACGGATCACGTCCATTCCCTGGTTTGCAAGGAAGAGGAAGTTGTACATCATCTCATTGAAGACCCGGGGATTGCGGTAGTTCAGATCCCACTGATACGGATAAAATGTTGTCATCACATAATGACCGGTTTCCGGAAGATACTGTCATTTTTCTTTTCTCTTTTTTCCATTTTCTTTTGTTCCTTCCTCTAAAGAATCTTCCTATGCATTATTTTCCTGTAAAAAATGCAGAAGAAACTGCTTGTCAGCAGCTTCTCCTGCATTTACAGGTTCTTGTATTCTATTCTTCTCCCACCAGATGCATCTGGTACGCCTTGAATTCTCCCATCTCTACAGGCATCGGGATTCCTGCTTCCATAAGTGCTGCGCCATTATAAGTCTTTCCTGTTTCCGTATCACGATAAACCGCACTGCATTTCAATCCCTGAAGGTTTACATAATTCACAGTCATATTTCCATGAATCTCCTGCATCACTACATTCAGCAGTACTTCTTTCTGATCTTCTGATACGAATGCCCATGCTGCATATTCTTCCTTCGACGGATCAGACAAACGGTAATAAAGTCCCGTCTGGATCAGCGGTGCGAACTTCCGATATTCTTCTACCTGTGACCGGATCTCTTCTTTTTCTTCTTCAGAAAGTTTTCCGAGATTCAGTTCATATCCAAATGTTCCAGCCATTGCCACTACTCCTCTGGTATGCAGAGATGTACTTCTTCCTGTCTGATGATTCGGTACTGCCGATACATGTGAACCTACAGCGGATATCGGATAGCCAAACGATGTACCATACTGGATCTGTAATCTGTCCAATGCATCTGTATTATCACTGCACCAGATCTGTGGCGTATAATACATCATTCCGGCGTCAAATCTTCCGCCGCCGCCACTGCATCCTTCGATCAGCAGATCTGGATATCTGGTTACGATTCTTTCCAGAAAGTCATACAGACCAATAACATAATCATACATAACCCTGCCCTGATCTTTCGTTCCCCTCGAAAATACATCCATCAGACTACGGTTCATATCCCATTTCACATACTCAATATTTCCCTGGTCCAATACTTTGCAGATCTGATCAAATATATGGTCCACAACTTCCTTTCTGGAGAAATCCAACACCAGTTGGTTTCTTGCATGAACCGGATTTCTTCCCGGGATTGTAAGTGCCCAATCCGGATGTTCTCTGTACAGATCACTGTCTTCTGAGATCATCTCCGGCTCTATCCAGATTCCGAATTTTACCCCAAGATCATTGATCTTCTGTATCAGACTTCCCAGTGTTCCGCCAAGCTTCTTCTCATTAACAAACCAGTCACCAAGACCGCTGTTATCATCATCACGTTTTCCAAACCATCCGTCATCCAGCACCAGCATATCAATGCCTACATTCTTTGCTTCTTTTGCCAGTTCATATAAGGTATCGCCGTCAAAATCAAAGTACGCTGCTTCCCAGCTGTTCACCAGGATCGGACGGATACTTTCTTTATACTTTCCTCTGCAGATATGCTGTCTGATACAGCGGTGCAGATTCTGCGAAAGCTGGTTCATTCCACTTCCCGAGAATGACAGGAGCACTTCCGGTGTATAAAACACCGATCCTGTTTCAAGCGGATAAGAAAACATCTCATCCTGCAGGCCAAGAAGTGCACGTGTCTGACCGAACTGGTCTTTCAATACCTCTCCCTTAAAATTTCCACTATACACAAATGACATTGCATAGCAGTTTCCGCAGCTGTCTGTTGTATGTTCATCTGCAAGGATCATCATCGGATTATACTGATGGCTTGAAGTTCCTCTTACACTTCCGATCACATGGCTTCCATGCGTAACTGGTTCTCTCTGCATCCTTCTTTCCATCGCATGTCTTCCGTAAAATGTCAGAAGATCATATTTACCATAAAGGAAATCAAGACACGCAGACTGTGCTTTCTGGATAAAAATCTTTCCATCTCCATGATAAGCAATCTTTGCACTTCTGGTGATCACATCATAGTCCGGAAGTACACCATACAGAAGTGTTACTTCTACTCCTGTAACCACATCTTCCATTGTAATCTCAAGTGTCTGACTTTCTGTCTCTTCCGCATAGACTGCCGGAAGTCCCGGAATCTTATATTTTCCATTAGAAATCTGATGTGAACGGTATCGAAGATCACACGCTGTACTTCCGTCTGCATTTTCAATTATCAGAGCCACACTTCTGTAATCCCCGGTTCCGTAACACGGATACTCCTGAGGAAGTGCATCCATCGAATAGGTTCTGTCACTTCCGGCATCATACGGATTGCCTGAAAATCCTCTGTCATAATATGTCAGAAGATAATCCATACAGCTTCCATCTGTCTTCTTTCCATAATACAGATGAAGAAGGAATCCAAAACGGTCTACCTGCATCTGATATGTTGTATTTTTTGTCTGTATTGTAAATGTCCTGTCTGCTTCACAGTAAACAATTCCCATTTCTTTGTCTCCTTTTTATGTCTCAAGTTCTATTTGCATTCCGATTATTTTACGGCTCCATTCACCACGCCATTCAGAATATGTTTCTGACAGATCAGATAAAAGATCAGGATTGGCAGAAGTGCCAGCAGGTACGAAGCAAATGCCAGATTGTAGTTCGTTCCAAACTGTGTCTGGAAATTAAGCTGTGCAAGCGGCAATGTATTCTTTCCGGTTCCTGACATGATAACCAACGGTGTCATTACATCATTCCATGTTCCGAGTGCTGTCAGAACCGCTACTGTCGCATGCATTGGTTTCATAATTGGAAAGATAATTTTCCAATAAGTTGTCCATGTACTTGCTCCGTCCACACATGCTGCTTCTTCCAGTGCCATCGGAATATTCGTCAGATATCCGGAATACAAAAGCACATTCATCGGCATATAAAAGACCAGATATAAGATAATAACTCCGGCTCTGTTCGCAAGTCCCATCTGCGCCGTCTGTTTTACCACCGGCATCATCAGGATTGCAAATGGTACGAACATACCGCTGACAACGTAAAAATAAATGAATTTATAAAATTTGCTATGTGCCTTATTTCGTGCAATTGCATATCCAAGCAGTGAGTGGATCAGAATGGCAAACACTACCGTCACGATCGTGATCAGCAGGCTGTTTCCCAGTGAATTCCAGAAATCCGTTACTTTCATTGCCTCTGCAAAATTACTCAGGCTGAAATGCTTTGGAAGCGATAATATTCCCGCAATATCATTTGTCATCTCCGAAGGCTTCTTCAGTGCAATGACAACGGTCATATATAACGGAAATATGACAGTGATCACCCCTGCGATCAAAAGAATCGTTACAGGCCAGTTTATTCTTTCTTTCCCAACTTTTTTCATTACAACTGTTCCTCCTTCTTACCGGTGATGGTCATCTGTACTACCGAGATCACTACGATCACAATAAAGAAAATGACTGCATTCGCACTCTGGAATCCGAACTGACCGCCGCTCATTCCGTTATTATAGATCAGGTATGAAATAGATTCTGTACTCTGGGCAGGACCACCTTTGGTCAATGCCATGATCTGGTCGAATACCATCAGGAAGTTTTTTACACTCAGAACCATATTAATAGAGAAAAATGGAATGATAAGTGGAAATGTCAGGTTCTTGAATTTCTTCCATCCTGTGGCACCGTCAATGGCTCCTGCTTCATACACATCCTCCGGAACCGTCTGAAGTCCCGAAATATAAATGATTGTATTCATTGCGATCGACTGCCATGCACACACGATCACGATTGCAATCCATGCAAGCTTTGTATTCGAAAGCATACTGGAGCTAAATGTCTTACTTCCGATCATTTTTCCAAACGCCGGAAGAATATAAGTAAAGAAGTAGTTGAAAATATATCCTACCACCAGTGCTCCCAGTACATTCGGGATAAAATATGCACCCCTTAGTGCACTTTTGAACTTAATCTTACTGTTCAATCCGAGTGCCATCAAAAGACTCAGTACATTTGTCAGGATTGTCGCCGCAATTGCCAGTTTAAATGTAAAGATATAGGAGCCTCCGACTCTGGAATCCGTAAACAGATCCTTATAATTCCGAAGTCCTACCCAGTCATAACTTCCATAACCTTTAAAGTTGGTAAAACTATAGATCACTCCTTTGATCAGCGGCAGCGTATTGAAGCAGAAAAATAATGCAACAATCGGAATCGTGATCAGAAGAAATGTCCGCTTTCTATCATTTAATTTATTCTTTTTCATCGTACTAACTCCTTGAATTTCCGTATTACCAGTAACTTTTTTCTCTTAGTTATTATGAGATTTCTCGTAATCCTCAACTTTACGGATAATATCACGATTGTATCTTACCCAGTCTGTATCGAATTTTTTAAGAAATGCTTTTGGATTTTTTTTCATCAGAAATGTCTGGATCTGTGCGTCTACCGCCATTTCCGATGGATAATAATGATCCTGGAAATCAGACATCTTTCCTTCTTTTATGTATTTTTTCATTCCATCAAGTGTTGATGCCAGTTCAAAATCTCCTTCTTTACAAGGGACTGCTTTCTGATCGTCCAGATACGCCTGTACGTTTTCATCGTTCAATAGAAAATCTAACACTTCATATGCTGCCTCTTTGTTCTTGCAGTCTTTCATGACGCAGAACTGAAGATCTATTCCTGAGTTCAACTGATTTCCTTCCGTGTTATTACTTGCCGGCATTACAAATGAATCAATCTCCATATCCGGATTCACCGTCTGGATCTGTGGAATTGCGTAACTTCCGATTGTATACATTGCAGATTCACCTTTTGCAAATGCTGTACATGCTCCGTTGTAATCATATGCAAACGGGTCATCCGGTCCATACGGAAGTAGTTCCAGCATACGTTCCGCTACTTCTTTATATTCTTTCGAAAATGTTGTCTTTCCACGATTCACCTGTGCACATACATCTGCCGGTGCAAGGTCTACCGCGATCGCATTCCATGGTGCAAGGCAGGTCCATGTATCTTTAAATCCAAAATAAAATGGCTGGATTCCTTCATCCTGCATTTCCTGACACAGGCTTATGAGTTCATTCCATGTTGTCGGAATCTTCCATCCATGTTCTTCGAACATTGCTTTGTTGTAAAGAATTCCTGCTGCATTTGCCGCATACGGGACTGCATAAGTTCCCTTTTCCGGAACAAACTCCAGGTTTTTATCAATTTCTTTGTATGCTTCTTTGATATCATCCAGTCCCTTGTAGTCTGAGATATCCATCAACATGTCCGAATCAATAAAGTTCGAATAACTTACCTCTCCTCCGATTCCGATGATATCCGGGTTATCCTCGCGAATAAATCTTGTCTTCAAAACAGTCATTGCATCATTCGGAGATTCAATCGTAAGATGAATATCATCATGTGTGCGGTTGAATTCTTCTTCTATTTTCTCAAAAGTTTTTACTGCTTCCGGCTTATACTGCACAAGTTCTATTTCTGTCTTGCCTGTCTCTTTTTTCTGTCCGCATCCCTGCAGCATCATAGCCCCAGCCATCGTAAGAACCAGTCCGGCACTTACCAGTTTCCTGTACTTCCTATGCATGTTCCAAAACTCCTTTTTACTCCGTTCCTTCCTGATTTTGAACCTTTCCCGGGATATTTATCTGTTTTCATCGTCAGGTTTTTGCTTTTCATCTATTACAAATGAATTGTAACATATCATAATGCGTCTATAAATATCTTGATTTTATATGTTTTATAGTAAAATGCAACTTTTCCAGTTATATATTGAAGTCATCTAGCATTTTGGTATATACTGATGAAAAAGGAGGTGTCGTATGAGTGACATTTTATTTTCTGTTTTTCCAAATGAGAATTTTGTAGATATCGGTTTGTATCAGTACGGCTGGGAACAGTGTGAACCTTCACATTCTTTCGGACCTGCTGCCAGAAATCATTATGTCTTTCATTATGTAATATCCGGCACCGGTACCTTAATGGCCAATGATTCTTCTGGTAACACGATAAAATATCAAGTAAAAAGCGGACAGGGTTTTATGTTATTTCCTAATCAGATCAATACTTATATTGCAGATCAGGATCTGCCATGGGAATATACCTGGGTTGAATTTGACGGACTCCGCGCTAAAGAGATTGTTTCTACCGCCGGACTCAGTCCCGATCATCCGGTCTATCACGCCGGTTCAAAAGACCTTCGCAATGAAATGATGAACGAAATGCTATATATTGCCCGGCATCCGGGTTCTTCTTCCGAGTCGCCATTTCATATGATCGGCCATTTATATCTGTTTTTAGATTATTTCATGCGTTCCGCTGCTACCGTGCGCATGAATCAGAGTGGAAAGATCAGGGATTTTTACATAAAAGAAGCTTTATCTTATATTGAACAGAATTTCCAGAACAATATTACGATTGAAGATATTGCAGCCTTTTGCGGTCTGAACCGGAGTTATTTTGGGAAAATATTTCACGATACCATCGGAAAATCGCCACAGGAATTTCTGATTAGTTACCGTATGACAAAAGCTGCCGAACTTTTGAAGTTAACATCTCTGTCTATTGCTGATATCGGGAATGCTGTAGGATATCCAAATCAGTTACATTTTTCCAGAGCATTTAAGAATGTCTATGGGACTTCGCCAAGAAGCTGGCGGAATACTAATAAGTTGGAACCCGATTAATCTCTTGCATACTATGGTATGACAAAAGGTCGGTTGTCTGCGATTTATCTTCCGGCAAAATCCGCGCAGTATCAATGCCTTTTTCCTGCAGATACCGTGCCATTCCCTCTGCTTCAGACCACGGCTCATTGCTTCCCTGTCCTCCGGAAACAATGCAGACCGTGTCCGGGTTTTCATTCAGATATTCCACAGCCTTATCCAGACGATATTTAAGAACCGGACTCGGACCGTCCTTTCTCACCTGTGCGCCAAGTACGATAATATAGTCGAGCCCCCCTCGTCCATCCGCGTGCATCTGGCTGATCACACAGCCCTCTACGATACAAAACACAAGCAGTCCGATACAGACAATCATTCCTGCAAAGATTTTTACCGGATGCGGAACCTTTTTCCACACTTCCATGTACACGGAAATTCCAAACAGAAACACCACGATCCCGATACCAATCCATATAAGGAAAAAAGCTGTGCCGGAACCGGTCGCATGAACCATTACCGCATAAATCATGCTCAGGATTGCAAGCAGTAAACATATCCAAAATACCATCATATTCTTTTTCATTTCTCCATCCCTTTTCACTCCGCTAATACCGGATATGAAAGCCATTTTCCTGTTCATCCGGTGGTATGTTTTTCCGATCCATCCCGGTAATATCAATATATCTGTCCTGTTTCAGCTGTTGGATGATCTGGTCAATTTCTTCCGGCAGACCCTGCAATTCGGCACTGACCGATCCGTCGTATTCATTCCGTATTTCCTCCATCCATGCTGATTTTAATCGTCATGTCTTTACGGGCATTTGTAGAATTGGGGTTGGAGAAAATTAAAAGGTCTTTACCCAATACATTATCTTTCGCTTTTACACTGATCAGACTGGCCATACATACGGGCTCTATCAAAGCAGTACGGGATGATTCGTGTTCCTTCCAAGTCTTACCTAAATC
>OGYE01002831.1_pt1 | contig 10326 bp, 12 predicted proteins | sample 1576471 | NCBI WGS metagenome assembly OGYE01 (sample SAMEA3541532, study PRJEB24748) | human gut metagenome | biome: human gut; feature: human-associated habitat; material: faeces | place: China | collected 2012 | reverse complement strand
TACAGCAGAGCGGTGACCTTGCCCATGGCCAGCACGGGGGTCAGGCCGCGCTCCAGATCAGCGGGAGCAACGCCGTAGCCCTTCTCGGTGATGGTGAAGGAGATAATTCGTTTGCGTGCAGCCGTGCTGCATTGCCGATCGCAGGGAGATGGGGCTCGTGCTGCACGAATCGTTTGTCCTGCGACGCATAGAATGGCGAATGCTCGTTGGGTCTCTCGTGCGGGAAGCGGAAGCAGCGCCCTCTTGCGGTGCCCTGCATCCGCTTCGGCCCTTGAGCGGGCCTCGCGTCTTGCAGACCGCTGCGCCAAAAATTTCTCCCTGTTTCTGCCGCTGGCAGCGGTCGAAATTTTAGCCCTTCACGCCGCCCAGTGCTACGCCGCGGACGATGAACTTCGAGAGCAGCAGGTAGACGATGATCACGGGCAGGATGGCGATGGCGACCATCATATACACCTTGCCCATATCGAACTTCAGGAAGTCTGCACTGCGCAGCTGTGCGATCAGGATGGGCAGGGTCTTCTTATCGGCGGTATCCAGGACCAGAGCGGGGATGAAGTAGTTGTTCCAGCTGGACACGAAGGCGAAGATGGCCTGCACCGCCAGCGCGGGCTTCATGATGGGGAGCACGATCTTATTGAAGGTGTAGAACTCTCCGGCTCCGTCGATGCGGGCCGCTTCCACGATCTCCATCGGCAGGCTGGCGTCGAGGTACTGCTTCATGAAGAAGAAGACGGCAGGCGCTGCGATGCTGGGGATGATGAGCGGGAGGAACGAGTTCTTCAGGCCCATCTTCGTGATGAGCTGCAAAAAGCCCAGAGCCGACACCTGCGTCGGCATGGTCATGATGAGCAGGATGATGGCGAACGCCGCCTTCTTGAACCGGAAGTTGTAGGCGTAGATGCCGTAGGCCGTCAGGGCCGAGAAGTAGACGCTGAGCGCAGCCGAGCAGGCCGAGACGATCAGGCTGTTTCGCACACCGGTCAGCACCGGGATGTTCGCGTCGTTCAGCACGTTTTTCAGGTTGGTCATCAGGGATTTGCCGGGGAGCAGCGAAAAACCTTTCTGGATCTCAAAGTGGGTGCGGGTGGAGTTGATGACCAGCACATAGAAGAAGAACAGGCACAGAAAGCTGATCAGCACCAGCACCAGATAGCACCACGCACGGCGGGCGGTCAGGATCGCCTTTTCGGACTGGTTTTTAGGCGTATGTGCCATACTTATTTCCCTCCTTTGGCAGCAGCCTTCTTGGCTGCTTTCAGTTCCTTGCGCTGAGCCTTGGTCAGGCCGTCATCTTCCTTGGTCAGCGAGAAGTACACGACGACGCACAGCACTGCACACACAAGGAACAGCACCACAGATACTGCACCGGCCATGCCGTAGTTCTTGCTGAACAGGTGGTTGTTCAGGTACATGATCATGGTGGTGGACAAAGCTTGCGCGCGCCATGGTGACCAAATACGGTATGTCCGAGGAGTTTGGCAAACCGGAACCACTTTCTTGAGTAATTCCCCCTCACGAACCCATCCCATTGTCTCTTGGTCACGAGCCACCTTTACCCAAACCGAGTCCACCGTATCGGCAGCCTGAACCATAAACTCCGCCACCACCAGCTTTTCTCCTTTATAAACCGGCAGCACATCTATCAACGGCAATTGCTGCAACAACAAGGAATCCGAAGTAACTTCGAAATTACTATTCAAAGTATAATAATGCTCCGGCAAATAGTCCACAGAATCTTTTGTCTTCTGCGAAACAGCTTTTAATGAAGATTCAGGAACCTGATATCGGCAAGAAAAGAGAAAAGAAAAAAGCATCTCCCGCACCAGAAAACAATACCCCGGCCACTCGGCTGGGGTATTGTTTTTATCCAGGGGGATAATTGGCAAATGTGTGGCAGTTTGCTGCGGAAAGTACCCCCTCGTTCGACAAGCAGGAGGGACATAAATATGAATATTAAAAATAAAAGCTCGGTTGAACTAATGAACTTGTATGCGGAGATTCTGGCTGAGCTGAACCGCCGGAATGTGGTGCGCACCTATAACAGCCCTGTTGGCGATTATGCAGAGTGGCTTGTTGCGGAAAAGCTCGGTCTTGTATTGGAACACAATTCTCAAAAAGGTTATGACGCATACCAGCCGGGAACAGGTTTGCGTTATCAAATTAAAAGCCGGTGGGAACGCGGTGACGCATCCGTCCAGAGCAGAGAATTGAATGTCATCAGGAACTATGATGATAACCAATTCGACTACCTGATCATCGTAATATTTAATGATCGGTTTGGCGTCAAGGAAGGATATATGCTTCCACATGACACCATAAAACCGTATGCGCGCTATAACAAGCATCAAAATGGGTATATCCTGATGGCCAAGGGCGCAGTGCTTTCCGACAAAAGCACCTTAAACATCACCGATCAGCTGCAATGACACCGTATGCTTACGCCAACAAGAAGAACCGACTTTCAGTGATAAATTAAAACCTGTTATCCAGATAAAAACTTTCCCCGGCCGGAGATGGTCGGGGGAGTTTTTTTCGGGTTGGTTCAGCGCTCTTCGCGGAAGTAGGAAAGGCCGAGGCTGGCGGGGGGCTGGTTTTCCCGCTTTTTGCGGATACTGACCGCCACCAGCACAATGATAGTGACGAGGTAAGGGAGCATCTGAATGAGGGGCAGCAGGCGCATGCGCACACAAAGTGCGCTCCCTCGCGTGCAGAACCTCACGCCTTGCTCTGCACAATTTTCTTTCGTTATCTACCTCGAACGGATTTTATGACGAGTAATTTTGCACGATACTGCGTTGCATGAACCTGTGAATTCAGTCACGTACAAGAGTACGCTCCTTCATTCACAGAACCGTGCGCCTTGTCTCACACAAAATTCTTTCGTCATCTACCCTGATTGAATTTGATGACGAATAAAATCGCGCATAGCTGCGTTGTGAGAACCGTGCCCGTTCGGTGACCGCTGTAGGGCGGATATCATCCGCCCGCGAATCAGATGTGGCTGACTGTTACAGCCGGTTTGCTATCCCCGGCGCGCCGTGCGCCGTTTGAAATAAAAAATTCACTTAAAAGGATTGATTTGGAAAATGAATAAAAAAGAAAGAAACGAGGAAAGCAAGAAGAACAAGGAGTTCTTCGAAGCCGTGAAACTGCTCAGCAAGGACACCGGCGTCACCGTTGACGCGATGTGCGAGAGCATCCAGAATGTCCTCATCGGCGCGCTGAAAAAGGAATATAACAACAAGGACATCGTCTTCTGCGATGTCGACGCCGACAAGGGGGAGTTCCGCGTTTATCTGCGCAAGACCGTTGTGTCCGAGATATCCGATCCCGACACCGATCTGCTCGTCGAGCAGGCTCAGCAGTATAAGAAGGGCGCAATGCCCGGCGATATCGTTGAGATTCCCGTCGAGACCGCAAAGGTCAGCAGAATAACCGCCGAAAAGGGCAAACATATGCTTCGCCAGGCTATCCGCGAGGCAGAGCAGGGTCAGCTTCGCAGCGAGCTTGAGAGCCACAATCAGGAGATTATCACCGTCACCGTCCAGCGCGTTATCCCCGAGTCGGGCGATGCGGTCGTCAGCCTCGGCAAAACCGAAGCCGTGCTCTACAAGAGCGAGCAGCTCCCCGACGAGGTGCTTCAGCCCAACGATATTATCAAAGTCTATGTCGCCGGCGTTCGCAGCACCGACAAGAACACCCGCGCAACTATTTCGAGAACTCATCCCGGTCTTGTCAGAAGACTGTTTGAAGAGGAAGTTCCCGAGATATTCGACGGCACCGTTGAGATAAAGGCGGTCGCCAGAGAGGCGGGTTCCAGAACAAAGATGGCAGTTTACAGTGCAGATCCGGATGTCGATCCCGTCGGCGCATGCATCGGTCCGCGCGGCGCGCGTGTCGGCAAGATAGTCGACCTGCTCGGCGGCGAGAAGATCGATATAGTCAAATACAGCGATGTGCCCGAGGAGTTTATCGCGGCAGCACTCGCTCCCGCCGATGTCGTTGACGTCACGGTAGAGGAGGGCGAGGAGAAGGTCTGCCGCGTCAGAGTGCCGGACAGCCAGCTCTCCCTCGCTATCGGCAACAAGGGTCAGAATGCCCGCCTTGCCGCCAAGCTCACCGGCTGGAAGATTGACATAAAGCCCGAGAGCGGCATTGAAGAGCCGACAATAAACTTCGATATATAACGACTTATTACTTTTGAAAGGCAGGTGAGCGGTGTGAAGCAGAAGAAGATACCGCTGCGCAGATGCAACGGCTGCAACGAGATGAAGCCGAAAAAAGAGCTTGTCAGAGTGGTTCGCAGCCCGGAGGGCGAAGTTTCGCTCGATCTTACGGGAAGAAAGCCCGGCAGGGGCGCTTATGTCTGCCGCAGCGCAGACTGCCTTAAAAAGGCGATAAAGTCCCACCGCTTTGAGCGTGAGTTCAACTGCGAGATTCCTCAGGAGGTCTACGACCTGATGGAAAAGGAGATGGACGAAAGTGGAGAATGACAAGGCTCTTTCCATGCTCGGCATCTGCCGCAGGGCGGGAAAGCTCAGCTGCGGACACGACGCAGCGCAGACGGCGATAAAGCACGGTCATGCAAGATTGTGCCTGCTCTCGTCCGATGCGTCCGAGCGGCTCTGCGAAGAGTTTGAACGCGCGTGCAGCAGCGAGGGACGCTCAGTTCCGATAATAAAGACCGGATACACCATGCAGGAGATAGGGCATGCAACTTCGCTGCGCTCCGCCGTGCTTACGGTCGACGACCGGGGACTCGCGTCCCGCATACAAACAATACTTAACATCGCCTATGGGGAGGATAATGTATGATAAATGCCAAATATCGCGTCCGTGACGTTGCAAAGGATCTGGACGTCAAGACAAATTACGTCACCGAGCTCATCGAAAAGAACTTCGGCGGCACGAAAAAATCCTCGATGACGGCTCTTGAATCCGACGAGCTTGATCTGCTATTCGACACCGTGACCAAGGAGAACGCGGTCGACAGCTTCGATGAATATTTTGCTCTCAAGAGTAAGAAAGAAGCCCCCGCAAAGAAGGAGGCTCCGGCAGCCGAGCAGAAGAGCGAGCAGAAAGAAGCTGCGGCGAAGCCCGCACAGAAGTCTGCTTCCGCAAAGGATGCAAAGCCCGCCGCAAAGGCCGAGAAACCCGCCGCAAAGGCGCAGGAGCAGGCGGCGAAGCCGGCAGAGGACAGACCCAAAAAGAAGAATGATAACAAGCCGATGCAGTCGCGCACAAAGGGCGAGCGCAGAACCGTTGACACGAGAGCCGGCAATGTCGAGCTCGACAAGTACAACGAGCGCTATGAGAATATAGCCCCTGCCAACAACGGCATGCAGAGCGACAAGTCGGTTCACAAGCAGAAGCTCAAGCAGCGCTCCACGCAGTACCGCAAGCAGGGCATGCGTTCCTCGCGCCGCGAGACCGAGGCTCAGCGCCTTGCCCGTATAGCGGCAGAACGCGCGAAGAAGCCGCAGATAGTCGTAAAAATACCCGATGAGATAGTTGTCTCCGACCTCGCCGCCATGCTCAAAATGACTGCGGCTGAAGTCGTCAAGAAGCTGTTCTCCCTCGGCGTTATGGCTACTGTCAACCAGGTCATCGACTACGACACCGCCGCGATAGTCGCGACCGAGCTCGGCGCAAAGGCCGAAAAGGAAGTCGTTGTCACTATAGAGGACAGAATAATCGACGATTCCGACGACTCCGCGGAGGATCTTTCTCCGAGAGACCCGGTCGTTGTTGTCATGGGTCACGTTGACCACGGCAAGACCTCGCTTCTTGACGCTATACGCCATACCGATGTCACCGCGACAGAGGCGGGCGGCATCACCCAGCATATCGGCGCATACAGAGTTGACCTCAACGGTCAGAAGATAACTTTCCTCGATACCCCCGGCCATGCAGCGTTCACCTCGATGAGAGCGCGCGGCGCGCAGGCTACGGATATCGCAGTTCTCGTTGTCGCGGCGGATGACGGAATCATGCCACAGACCATCGAGGCTATCAACCACGCAAAGGCAGCCGGAGTTGACATAATCGTCGCCATAAACAAGATGGATAAACCCGGCGTGACCACCGACCGCATCATGCAGCAGCTGACCGAATATGACCTCATTCCCGAGGAGTGGGGCGGCGACACGATATGCGTGCCCGTTTCGGCTGTTACAAAGATGAATATAGATAAGCTTCTCGAGGCAATACTTCTTGTTGCCGAGATGAAGGAACTCAAGGCGAACCCGAACCGCGCGGCAAAGGGTATAGTCATAGAGGCTCGCCTCGACAAGAACAGAGGCCCCATAGCTACCCTCCTTGTTCAGAACGGTACGCTCCATTCCGGCGATATCATAGTTGCCGGCACGTCCGTCGGACGCGTCAGAGTCATGGTTGACGACAAGGGCAGAAAGGTCAACGAGGCGGGTCCGTCCGTCCCCGTTGAGATAATGGGCCTTGCTGAGGCTCCGCAGGCGGGCGACGCATTCGACGCAGTCAGCGACGAGCGCCTTGCAAGAGAGCTTGTTGAGCAGAGAAAACAGAAGCAGAAAGAGGAACAGTTCAAGTCCTTTGAAAAAGTTACTCTTGAGAACCTCTTCTCATCCCTCAAGGAGGGCGAGCTTAAGGAACTCAACATCATCGTCAAGGCGGATGTCCAGGGTTCGGTCGAGGCTGTCAAGCAGAGCCTTGAAAAGCTCTCGAACGAGGAAGTCAGAGTTAAAATCATTCACGGCGGCGTCGGCGCAATCAACGAGTCCGATGTCATGCTTGCAAACGCATCGAACGCGATAATCGTCGGCTTCAATGTCAGACCCGATCCGGTTGCGGCGCAGAACGCCGAGCGCGACGGAGTCGATATCCGCTGCTACAGAATAATCTATGACTGCATCGACGAGATTCAGGCGGCTATCAAGGGCATGCTCGCTCCGAAGTTCCGCGAGGTTCAGCAGGGCAGAGCGGAAGTCCGCCAGATAGTCAAGATTTCCTCCGTCGGCAACATCGCCGGCTGCTATGTCCTCAGCGGCAAGGTCACGAGGAACTCGAAGATTCGTGTGGTGCGCGACGGCGTCGTCATCACCGAGGACGAGATTTCTTCCCTGCGCCGTTTCAAGGACGATGTCAAGGAGGTCGCGCAGAACTTTGAGTGCGGCATAGGACTTGCAAAGTTCAACGATATTAAGGAGGGCGATATCTTCGAGGCGTTCACCATCGAGGAGTATCGCGACTAATATGGCAGGATACAGAATTGACAGAATATCCGAGGATATAAAAAGAGAGATAGTTGCCGTCATGCGCGAGCTCAAGGACCCGCGCGTGCAGGGCAAGCTGCTCACCGTCGTCAAGGTCGAGGTCAGCTCCGACGCTTCGTTTGCCAAGGTCTTCGTAAGCTCGATGAGCGGCATTGACGACGCCAAGACGGCAGTCAAGGGACTTGACAGCGCCATGGGCTATATTCGCCGCGAGGTCGGGCACAGATTAGGTCTGCGCAAGACCCCGGAGCTCAAGTTTGTCGCCGACGACTCGATAGAGCACGGCATGAATATCGCTCGTATGCTCGATGATCTGAAGGAAGATGAAGATGCGAATTGACATTGCCCGCGCGGCAGAACTGCTGCGTGAAAACGATGATATACTCGTGCTGTGCCACGCCCATCCGGACGGCGACACGCTCGGCTGCGGCTATGCGCTGATGCATATGCTGCAGTCGCTCGGCAAACGCTGCCGACTCGAATGTGCGGACGAAATAGCCCCGAAATACAGCTTTATGGCAAAAGGGCTTGAAATTTTCGGCGATTTTGAGCCGAAATTTATAACCGCAGTCGATGTGGCGGATATAAAACTGCTCTCCGACGAATCGGCGGAGAAGTACAGCGGCAGAGTCGATCTTTGCATCGATCACCACGGCTCGAACACCGAATACGCGAAGGAATTTTGCGTCGACTCCACCGCCGCGGCGTGCGCGGAGATACTCTGTCCGCTCGCCGATGAGCTCGGAGTTGGGATAACCCCCGCGATAGCGAACTGTTTATATACCGGCATTTCAACGGATACGGGATGCTTCAAATTCTCGAACACGACTGCCCGCACGCATATTCTGGCCGCGAGGCTCATGGAGTGCGGCGCGGAGATATCCGAGATAAACCGTGTGTTCTTCGAGACGAAGAGCCTGAGCTATGTTCAGCTCGAACGCCTTGCGCTCGATTCGCTGAAGATGTATTTCGGCGGTCGCTGCGCGGTGATTACAATAACGCAGGATATGTTCGCAAAGAGCGGCGCGGACGACAGCGAGACTGACGCCATCCCAGGGCTTTCGCGCCAGATAGAGGGCGTGGAAGCGGGAATCACTCTAAAAGAGGGCAAGGACGGCACATTCAAGATTTCCGTCCGCACTCACGCGCCAATAGACGCTTCGGCAATATGCAAGGCGCTCGGCGGCGGCGGACATGTCAGAGCCGCGGGCTGCCGCATCAGAGGCAGCCGCGACGAAGCGGAAAGACTTGTGCTTGAGCAGGTCGAGAAAGCGCTCAGCGTAAATGAATAAAAAATACCGGCTGTTTGATACAGCCGGATTTTTTACTTTTCAATATCAAGTTTTGCCTTGGCGAGCGACACTTCCCACGGGTCGTGGGTGATGAGTATGACGGGCTTCGTCTTTGCAAAGTCTTCTACAAGCTTCACTATCCGCCCGCGCAGCTCGGTGTCCAGCCCTTTAAACGGCTCGTCGAGCAGGAGAATATCCGCGTCGAACGCCAGCGCACGCGCCAACGCCACCCTGCGGCACATTCCGCCGCTGAGCTCGGCGGGCTTTTTGTTCAACGCATCCGAAAGCTCAACTTTTTCGAGCATCTCTTTTGCGCGTTCCTTTGAGCACACGGCGGCAACATTGTCGAGCGCGCTCAACCACGGGAGCAGGCGGTCATTTTGAAAAACAACGGCTGTTTTTTTGTCCTCGAGCCCGGAAATATTGCCGGAATCCGGCTGTTCGAGCCCGAGAATTATGCGCATCAGCGTCGTCTTTCCGCTTCCCGATGCGCCGCATATCGCAAAAATCCCGCTGTCGGGAATCTCGGTACTTATATTATCGAGCACCGAAACGCCGTCAAACGATTTCGAGATGTTTTGAAGCTCTATCATTTCGCCCACCCCGCAGTCTTTTTGAGTATCAGGCGCAGAACAAATTCGAGCGCAACGCTCAACAGAATAACAACGAGCGTCACCGCGAAGAGCGTCGGGGTCTCGAGATATATCTTTGAATAATACAGCTCACTGCCGAGAGCGTGCTTCGGCAGGCTCAGCACCTCCGCCGCGACTCCGGCTTTCCATGAGAGACCGAGCGCTGTCGAGCATCCGGCGAAGAAATACGGGCGGACGCTCGGAAGGTATATCTTTTTGAGCATGTCTTTCTTAGAAAAGCGGAATATGTGCGCCATCTCAATTAAATCGCGGTCGCACTCGGCTATTCCGCGGCTCACATTGCCCCAGAGTATTGGCAGAACCATGAGAAAAGCTATGAAAACAGCCACATTGTCCCGCTTTATCCACACGAGGGCGAGGATGATGAACGAGGCGACGGGTGTTGAGCGCACGACGGTCAGCAGCGGCGTGAACAGCTCATAGAGCACGCGCGACATGGCGGTCAGCACGCCGAGTATTGACCCAGCGGCTATGCCGAGCGCGCAGCCTGCGATGATTCGCAGCAGCGATTGCAGCACGGCGAGCCAGAAACTGCCCTTGAGTGCAAGCTCCCAAAGGCGCGCGAGCGTCACAGTAGGCGAGGGGAGCAGGAGCTCCGACCCGACGGCGCGCGACGCTATGAACCATATAAATATCCAGAAGAGCGCCGCCGCGATTTTTAAGACCGCGGTCGGCACTTTTTGCGTTTTTTTATTTGCCTGTGTAGTAGAGATCATCACCGGGCATTGCTCCTCCGACTGATGTGGGGTCTGCTTTGAAGAGAACATCAAAGTTCGCCTTTGCGGTCTTTATCATCTCGTCGCCGGTCATATAGACGATGTTGCAGTTGGGCAGAGCCTTTGCGGCAATCTGCGCGTTGGGGACTATACCCGCGTCGGCTATCATCTGCGCCGCCTTTTCGGTGTTGCCGTTGACGAAGTCGACGGATTCTTTATATGCCGCGAGGAAAGCTTTGACGGCGTTGGGATGAGCCTCAAGGAACTCGGTGCGGATTATCAGGCAGCCCTGCGCGAGCGAGGTCTTTTCGCCCTTTGCGGCGGTCGCCTTCTCCCACTCTTCTGTCAGGTCAAGCGCCTTGCGAACAGAGCTGTTTTTCGCCATAACGGTAGTAACATTGGGCTCGGGGAGCAT
>OGYE01002830.1_pt1 | contig 10328 bp, 8 predicted proteins | sample 1576471 | NCBI WGS metagenome assembly OGYE01 (sample SAMEA3541532, study PRJEB24748) | human gut metagenome | biome: human gut; feature: human-associated habitat; material: faeces | place: China | collected 2012 | reverse complement strand
CTCACTGAGCCGTTTTATTTCCAGGGAAGCAATCAGTTCCTGATGGATATAAAGAAGGAGGTAAATATACCGCTGCTGAGGAAGGATTTTACAGTTGACGAGTATATGATATATGAGGCAAAGGTCATAGGAGCCTCGGCGGTGCTTTTGATTTGCGCAATACTGGATGACGAGCAGCTTGGATTATACCTGCAGCTTGCGCATGAACTTGGGATGTCGGCTCTGGTTGAGGCTCACGATGAGGATGAGGTCAGACGGGCGATAGCCTGCGGAGCCGGCATCATCGGGGTGAACAACAGAGACCTCAGAACATTTACGGTGGACATCATGAACAGTGTTCGTCTTAGAAAGCTGATACCGGATACGGTGCCAGCCACCCATATGGGGACGGAGGTACCTGTCACTGGTACAGGAGCTGCGGCTGACACTTTAGCACCCCAGAAGATGGTGTATGTGTCTGAGAGTGGAATCAAGGCAAAAGAGGACATAGACAGGCTCAAGGCAAATGGAACTGATGCGGTGCTCATAGGTGAGACATTTATGAGAAGTCCCGACAAGAAGAAGTTGTTTGCGGAACTTAGGGGCGAGTAACATATTATATAGAAGAAACACAATACAAAAGTGTAGAAATTACATTTGAAAATATATCTGAGAAGACAAAAACAGGAGGAAAAACATATGTCAAAAGGCAGATTTGGCGTTCACGGCGGCCAGTACATTCCAGAGACTCTGATGAATGCGATGCTGGAGCTGGAGGAGGCTTACAAGAAATATAAAGATGATCCGGAGTTCAACAGAGAACTCACAGAGATGCTCAACGAGTATGCGGGAAGACCTAGCAGACTTTACTATGCGGAGAGAATGACAAAGGATCTGGGCGGAGCGAAGATATACCTCAAGAGAGAGGATCTGAACCACACAGGAGCGCACAAGATCAACAACGTAATTGGACAGATGCTTCTTGCCAAGAGAATGGGTAAGACAAGAGTTATCGCGGAGACCGGTGCCGGACAGCATGGAGTTGCAACAGCTACAGTTGCAGCCATGATGGGCATGGAGTGCGAGATATACATGGGTGAGGAGGACACGATCAGACAGGCTCTCAACGTGTACAGAATGAGACTCTTAGGAGCAAAGGTTCATCCGGTAAAGACTGGAACAGCCACACTGAAGGATGCTGTATCTGAGGCATTCCGTGAGTGGACAAGCAGGATCGATGACACACACTATGTACTCGGCTCAGTCATGGGACCATATCCTTTCCCTGAGATCGTCCGTGATTTCCAGGCTGTGATCAGTAAAGAGATCAAGGCACAGCTCATGGAGAAGGAGGGAAGACTTCCTGATGTCGTCATGGCATGTGTGGGCGGCGGTTCAAATGCCATCGGAGCTTTCTATGATTTCATACCTGACGAGAGCGTCAGATTGATCGGCTGTGAGGCAGCAGGCAGAGGTGTTGATACATTTGAGACAGCGGCAACTATTGCGACTGGAAAGCTTGGTATATTCCATGGCATGAAGTCATACTTCTGTCAGGATGAATATGGCCAGATCGCACCTGTATATTCGATCTCAGCGGGACTTGATTATCCGGGAATCGGACCTGAGCACGCGTACCTTCACGACATAGGACGTGCAGAGTATGTGGCGATCACAGATGACGAGGCAGTTGATGCATTTGAGTATCTGTCAAGGATCGAGGGAATCATCCCTGCGATAGAGAGCGCCCACGCTGTGGCTTACGCCATGAAGCTGGCACCTACAATGGATAAGGATAAAATAATAGTGATCAATGTATCAGGACGTGGCGACAAGGACGTTGCAGCCATCGCAAGATACAGAGGGGAGGATCTTCATGAGTAATATATCAAAAGCATTTGAGCATGGAAAAGCATTTATACCATTTGTGACATGTGGCGATCCGTCGCTGGATGTGACAGAGGAGGTAGTATACGCAATGGTGGAGGCCGGTGCAGACCTCATCGAGTTGGGAATTCCATTCTCAGACCCGACAGCCGAGGGCCCGGTCATCCAGGGCGCAAATATAAGAGCGCTGGCAGGCGGTGTGACGACAGACAAGGTATTTGACCTTGTGAGAAAGCTCCGCAAGAAAGTGACAATACCTATGGTGTTCATGACATATGCAAATGTCGTGTTCTCCTATGGTTCGGAGAGATTCATCAGCACATGCAAGGAGATTGGCATAGATGGTCTGATCCTTCCTGACATTCCTTACGAGGAGAAGAATGAGTTTGACGGGATATGCAAGCAGTATGATGTGGATCTCATTTCACTCATCGCACCTACATCCCATGAGAGAATATCCATGATCGCAAATGATGCGAGTGGATTTATATATTGCGTGTCATCACTCGGCGTAACCGGAACCAGAACCAAGATCACCACAGACATAGGTGCAATGGTCGATCTGGTGAAGAAGGCGAAGGACATCCCTTGTGCTGTAGGTTTCGGAATATCCACACCTGAGCAGGCAAAGCAGATGGCGGAAAAGTCAGATGGTGTCATCGTCGGTTCAGCCATCGTCAAGCTGTGCGCCCAGTACGGCAAGGACTGTGTGCCTTATGTGAGAGATTATGTGAAGAGCATGAAGGATGCGATAAGGTAGGAAATTATAGATACTAATTGGGGTATGCATTTGTGGATGCATATTTAAGAGAGTCGGAGAAATCTGGCTCTCTTGTGTTTTATAGATATATTTATAAATATGTTGACACCTCAGTTAGTTTTTGATATAACATATACATCATCGATTGCTGATATCCATAATGAAAATTGAATAAATCATATTTTAAGTAGAAGAGTTTGAAAACATGATAAGTAGCAAGTGCTACAAGTCTGCGATCATGACTCTTTTTTTGTTGCCTTTTGGGCATGGGGCAGATTTCAAATGAAAACTGAATATGCATCTGCCCGGTATCCGGGGCAGCAAAGAATACGGACACAGCGACTGTCGTCGGCTGAAAAATGACAGACCGGGGAGCGGGCACTGATAAGGTGTGAGCTGGTAAAGCTCCAGATAACACATTGACAACATTTTGTAGATTTATTTTAGGTTTATTTTTTCATTATGGAGGTAACGATTATGAGATATTCATTTACAGAAAAGACATCACACAGACAGCAGGAGACAGCATACATGCTTTACATGATCATCGGCAGCTATTTTCACAGATGCAGCTGCAGATCAAAGGCGTTGGAGGAGAATCTCTTCCTTTATTATAAGGAGCTTCAGGAGAAGAGACAGGTGGAGAAGGAGAGACAGATCATCAGAGTCAGCGAGGGTGTGCTGAAAGACAATATGACAGATCTGGCGGAGATGAATGCTGAGGTGGTTATCTTAAGGGCAGATGATCTGTATATATTAAGATTTTACACAGGATTTGAGAGGGTCGTGGTGACTGTCGATGAGAAAGGCTGCTATGAGATAAGCCTGGGTAGGGATGAACTAGCGGCATAGAAGGTGTTGTGAGCAAACAGATGAAGTATAGTGGCAGTTGTTCAGGGGGATAAATAAACTTGAGCAACTGCCGTGTTTTCACTTGATATGGGAACTAATGTTCGATATAATAGATGCAGGCTTTAGCCTAGAGTAGGAGACTTTTATGGATCATTTTGAATTGGTATCGGAATACAAGCCCACCGGAGATCAGCCGGAGGCAATAGAAAAATTGGTAAAGGGTTTTCAGGAAGGTAATCAGTTTGAGACGCTGCTGGGTGTAACCGGATCTGGTAAGACTTTTACCATGGCGAATGTCATACAGCAGCTGAATAAGCCCACGCTTATACTTGCACATAACAAGACTCTGGCGGCACAGCTTTATGGGGAGATGAAGGAGTTTTTTCCGAACAATGCGGTGGAGTATTTTGTATCATACTACGATTATTATCAGCCGGAAGCATATGTGGCTTCCACGGATACCTATATTGCAAAGGATTCGTCTATCAATGACGATATTGACCGGATGAGACATAGTGCCACAGCTGCGCTCATAGACAGAAAAGATGTCATAGTGGTTGCATCTGTGTCGTGTATATATGGTATCGGTGATCCGGACGAGTACAGGAATCAGATGCTCTCATTCAGAGTGGGCATGATAAAGGACAGGGATCAGGTCATCGATGAGCTGACAGATATACAGTATGATAGGAATGACATGGATCTGCAGAGAGGCACGTTCAGAGTGCGCGGGGATGTACTTGAGATAATTCCTGTGTCAACATTTGACGATGGAATAAGGATAGAATTCTTCGGGGATGAGATAGACAGGATCACAGAGTTTGATCCGCTCACCGGAGAGGGAAAGAGAGATCTGACATATACATGCCTGTTTCCGGCATCCCACTATGTAGTTGGACAGGAGAAGATGGAGAAGGCGCTGAAGAGGATAGAGGCGGAGCTCAAGGACAGAGTTGCTTACTTCAAGTCAAAGGATAAACTCATCGAGGCACAGCGTATCGAGGAGAGAACTAACTTTGATATGGAGATGATGAGAGAGACTGGATTTTGCTCTGGTATAGAGAACTATTCCGGTCCGCTGGCTGGAAGATCAGCCGGAGAGACGCCGAGCACACTGCTGGATTTCTTTGATGATGACTTTCTTCTTATTATAGATGAGTCACATATGACGGTGCCTCAGGTTGGCGCGATGTATTCGGGAGACCGATCCCGTAAGATGAATCTGGTTGACTATGGATTCAGGCTTCCATCTGCACTTGACAACAGGCCGCTCAACTTCTCGGAATTTGAGCAGAAGCTGGATCAGGTCATGTTCGTATCTGCCACACCGGGCAAATACGAGGAGGAACACCAGATGCTCATGGCTGAACAGATCATCAGACCTACGGGACTTCTGGATCCGCCGGTTGAGGTCAGACCGGTTGAGGGACAGATAGATGATCTGCTGAAAGAGGTCCGCAAGGAGACTGAGCAGGGACACAAGGTACTTGTGACAACACTTACCAAGCGTATGGCTGAAGATCTCACCAGCTATATGAGGGATAATGATATAAAGGTGAAATATCTGCACTCGGATATAGACACTATGGAGAGGGTTGAGATAGTGAGAGATCTCCGTCTTGGCGTATTTGATGTGCTTGTTGGAATCAACCTTCTGAGAGAGGGACTTGACATACCGGAGATCACTCTGGTGGCAATACTGGATGCTGATAAGGAAGGTTTCCTGAGATCGGAGACATCACTCATCCAGACCATAGGAAGAGCAGCCCGAAATGTGGATGGACATGTCATCATGTATGCGGATACTATCACGGGTTCTATGAAGTATGCCCTCGATGAGACGAGCAGACGTCGTGAGATACAGCAGAAGTATAATGAGGAACATGGAATAACCCCTAAGACTATAGAGAAGAGCATAAGGGATCTCATAACCATAGAGGTGAAGAAGGAGGAACTTCCAGATGAGGATAAGGACGCTGAGTCCATGACGAAGAAGGAGCTTCAGAAGGTTATCGCCAAGCTGACCAAGAAGATGAATATGGCGGCGGCAGACCTCAACTTTGAGGTGGCGGCGGAGATCAGAGATCAGCTCAAGGTGTACAAGGCGGCACTGAGAGATTATGATAAAGAATAGATGGATGCAGGGTAGATAATTAAGATATAACAAATATAAATGATAAAGAGAAAAGGTTAGATCAAGATGGAAGACAATAAGAATTATGAACGTGGTGAGCATCTGGAGAATATAACGGATGCGAGCATGAAAGATGATGATTATTTCAACGCCAGCAGGAATATTGACAGGAAGTATATTACTATTGAGGGCGCACGTGAAAATAATCTGAAGAATATCAATGTTAAGATTCCAAGGGACAAATTTGTTGTCGTGACAGGACTTTCGGGATCAGGTAAGTCTTCACTGGCATTTGACACGATATATGCGGAGGGACAGAGACGATACATGGAGTCGCTGTCCTCCTATGCGAGACAGTTCCTTGGACAGGCTGAGAAGCCGGACGTGGACAAGATAGAGGGACTTTCCCCTGCAATCTCCATAGATCAGAAGTCAACAAACAGAAATCCTCGATCCACAGTTGGCACTGTCACTGAGATATACGACTATTTCAGACTTCTCTATGCCAGAGTGGGAATACCACACTGCCCGAACTGTGGTAAGGTCATAAGCAGACAGACGGTTGACCAGATGGTGGATGAGATCATGAAACTACCTGAGAGGACAAAGTTCATGGTGCTTGCGCCTGTGGTCAGAGGCCGAAAGGGAGAGCATGTAAAGCTGCTGGAGAAGGCAAAGAAGAGCGGATTTGTCAGAGTGGTTGTCGATGGCAGCATGTATGAGCTGTCGGAGGAGATAAAGCTCGATAAGAACAAGAAGCACAGTATAGATATAGTTGTCGATCGTCTGGTTGTAAGACAGGATGTGGAGAGGCGACTCACAGATTCCATAGAGACCGCACTTCAGCTTGCAGAGGGGCTTATGAAGATTGAGGTGATCGGGGAGAGGGATGAGAATGGTGTTCAGAAGGAGAATACCATTATCAATTTCTCAGACAGCTTTTCATGCCCGGATTGCGGAATCAGCATAGATGAGATAGAGCCGAGAAGCTTTTCGTTCAACAATCCATTTGGCGCATGCCCGACATGTGCAGGTCTTGGCTTCAAGATGGAATTTGATCCGGATCTTATGATACCCGATCAGAGTTTGTCGATAAATGATGGAGCCATAGTGGTTCTGGGATGGCAGTCGTGCAATGATGGCAAAAGCTATTCAAATGCAATACTCAGGGCACTCAGTGCGGAGTATGGATTCTCTCTTGATACGCCATTTCAGGATTATCCACAGGATATCAAGGATCTCTTATTATATGGAAAGAACTCTCGCCCGGTTAAGGTGTACTATAAGGGACAGCGCGGGGAGGGAGTGTATGATATAACATTTGAGGGACTCATAAAGAGTGTTGCCAGAAGATACAGGGAGACATCTGCGGAGTCCACAAAGGCTGAGTATGAGACATTCATGACGATAACTCCTTGTGAGGTCTGTGGTGGCAAGAGACTTAAGCCTACAGCCCTTGCGGTGACGGTTGGAGATAAGAATATTGCTGAACTTACAGAACTACCTATCACAGAACTTGCAAAGTTCATGAAAGATCTGGAGCTCACTGACAGACAGAAGATGATAGGTGCGGCCATACTCAAGGAGATAAGGTCGAGACTGCATTTTCTTATTGATGTGGGACTTGACTATCTGTGTCTGAGTAGAGGTACAAGCACGCTCTCAGGTGGAGAGGCACAGAGAATAAGACTTGCCACGCAGATAGGTTCAGGTCTGGTCGGAGTTGCATATATTCTGGATGAGCCAAGTATCGGACTTCACCAGAGGGACAATGACAAGCTGATAGCAGCGCTCAAGAATCTGAGAGACCTTGGAAATACGCTTATCGTTGTAGAGCACGACGAGGATACCATGAGGGCGGCGGATCACATTATAGATATAGGACCGGGAGCCGGTGCAAATGGTGGATATGTGGTAGCTGAGGGTACGGCTGAAGACATTATGAAATGTGAGAATTCTATCACATAAAGAATTTCGCTATCTGCAACGGAAGTTTGAAATAACTCAGGTGATGGATGCCGGTTTATGGCGTTTTTTGAGGCTTCGTCCGGAAAACTTCCCCCATATCCGGTTAGCACAGTTGGCCTACTTGTATCAGAAAGTTGATAAGCTTTTTTCGCAGATGATGGAGGCAGAAACCTTGCCGGAAGTGCGTCAACTACTGTCTACTCATGCTTCTGCTTATTGGGATAATCATTATATATTCGGCCGGCCTTCTTCGCAGAAAGAGAAATCGATGGGAGAGAGGTCACAGGACTTGATTGTGATTAATACCGTTGTTCCTTTCTTATATGCTTATGGTCTGCATAGAACCGATGAGCGGATGTGTGATCGTGCCGGACGTTTTCTGGAAGAGTTGAAAGCGGAGAATAATCATATTATCCGGTCGTGGGGAGATGCCGGGCTACCGGTCGGTTCGGCGGCAGATAGCCAGGCATTGATACAGCTCCGCAAAGAGTATTGTGATAAACGGAAATGTCTCTTTTGCCAATACCGGCGAGGCACCCTCCGAAGACGATGAGCGGGAGCTGCCCTCCACAGTAAAGCCCTTTTTATACCATTTATTTATATTATGGAAGCACGTCTTGCTATACAGTCATGAAGCATATCCAGATGGTATATTCTGTTTGACTTGTGTATATAATCATTGTACAATAAACTCAAGAAATGGAAACGAACAAAAGAGGTCGTATGTCCGAACGCACGCGTATCGCCGCCAGACATAAACGGGGGTATGCGGCGTTTTTTTCTTGACGGCCTGACATAGGAGGCTATGCTTCATGAAGCATGATCTACATGACGTGTGTACGCAGATACGGCGGGATACGGTGCGGTCCATTTACCGTGCCGGTTCCGGTCATCCTGGCAGCTCTCTATCGGCTGTCGAAATCATGGCCACACTTTATTTTACAGATGTCTTTACCTGTTTTCCTGACCGGCCCCATGCGCCGGAACGGGACCGTTTTGTCTTATCCAAGGGCCATGCGGCCCCGGCTTATTACAGCATTTTGGCCCATAAGGGCTATTTCCCCCTGACCTTGCTCGATACGCTGCGGACGGTTGGCAGTGCCCTCCAGGGCCATCCCAATTTGGAAAAACTGCCCTGTCTCGACTGCGCTGTAGGCTCTTTAGGCCAAGGCCTGTCCATTGCCAACGGCATTGCCCTGGCCTTGAAACTGCGCCATGAAACACCGGAAGTCTTCTGTCTCATCGGCGATGGGGAACAGCAGGAAGGCCAGATTTGGGAAGCTGCCGCTTTTGCCTCACAGCACCATTTGGACAATGTTTGTCTGATTGTCGATTGCAACGGCCTGCAGCTCGTCGATTCCCTGGTGTCGATCAAGAATATGGAACCGATGGATACCAAATGGGAAAGTTTCGGCTGGCATGTCCTCCGCGTGGATGGCCACGATACAGATGCCCTGTACGACGCTTATGGCGCTGCCAAGGCCTATCGCGGCAAGCCGACGGTCATCCTGGCCCATACGGTCAAGGGGAAGGGTGTATCATATATGGAAAATCAAGCGAAATGGCACGGTGCGGCGCCAGATGAAGCCCAGTACCGCCTGGCCATGGATGAACTGACAACGGAGGTGCCGTAATGGAACGAGTACCGATGCGCGACGGCTATGGGAAGGCCCTGCTGGAACTATGCCGCCTTCACGACGATGTCCTCGTCCTCGATGCGGACGTCGCCAAATCGACGCGGACCGAATGGATCCGCCAGGAATATCCTGAAAAATATATCAATGTCGGCATATCGGAACAAGACCTGGTCGGTACGGCAGCCGGCCTGTCGCTGACGGGTTTCGTCCCCTTCATTTCGACATACGGCGTCTTTTTGACAGGCCGGGCGTGGGGACAGATACGCAATACGGTCTGTTACAATAATCTCAACGTCAAGCTCGGCGGCGCCCATGCCGGTATTTCCGTCGGCCCTGACGGCGCTACCCATCAGGCTCTGGAGGACATCGCCCTCATGCGGGTCATTCCCCATATGATGGTCATTACGCCTTGTGACTGGTGGGAAACGTATAAGGCCACGATGGCCGTCTATGATATCAAAGGGCCGTCGTATGTCCGCTTCGGCCGCAATCCGGCGCCCGTCGTCACCGATAAGGATACGCCCTTTGACCTCTATAAGGCGGCCATCTTCCGGGATGGGAGCGATGTGACCCTCTTCGCCAACGGCCTCATGGTCCATGAAGCCCTGACGGCGGCGGATGAACTGGCCCGGGAAGGTATTTCGGCCCGCGTCGTCAACATCCATACGGTCAAACCGCTGGACCTGGATACGGTCTGTACTTGTGCGGCTGAAACGGGGGCCGTCGTCGTCTGTGAAGAACATCAAATCATGGGCGGCCTGGGCGGGGCCATCTGCGAAGCCCTGGCCCAGCACTGCTGCGTTCCAGTAGAACTCGTCGGCATCCAGGACCGCTTCGGCGAATCGGGGAAACCAGATGATCTCCTGAAAGCCTATAACCTCTCGGCCAGCGATGTCATCCAGGCCGTCCATAACGTGTTGAAGAGAAAGTAAAGTGGATTGTGGCTCGTTGTTCGTGACTCGCAGCCTCCCCTTGAGAGGGGAGGTGGCCTGAAAGGCCGGAGAGGTTAAATTTAAAACCAACCGCTAACAAGGGACCAGAACGGGCCGTCCTTTGTGTTTGAATATCGGTCATTGTTATGCCGCCAAACAATGTTTCGGCTTTCTCTCCT
>OGYE01002827.1_pt1 | contig 10338 bp, 7 predicted proteins | sample 1576471 | NCBI WGS metagenome assembly OGYE01 (sample SAMEA3541532, study PRJEB24748) | human gut metagenome | biome: human gut; feature: human-associated habitat; material: faeces | place: China | collected 2012 | reverse complement strand
GGTGTATACTAAGTAAAGAATAACCGCTAAGGAGGTATATCGAATGAACGTAGAATTTGAAGGGAAGAAGGCGTGCATCGCGCCGGAAGGTGTATTTATCATCGGGACATATGATGAAAATGGCGTACCTAATGCTATGAATGCAGCCTGGGGTGCCCAGTCGGATTATGGTGAAATCACGCTTTTTCTGGCAAAACACAAGACGACGGAAAACATCAAGCACACGAAGGCCTTTACCGTAGCCTTTGCTACGAAAGATACGGTGGACATTGCCGATTATTTCGGTGTAGAAACGGGTAATAAGGTAAATAAGATAGAAAAAGCAGGCTGCCACGTCCACAAAAGCCTTCATGTCAATGCCCCAATCATCGAAGAATTTCCGGTCACACTGGAATGTGAATGCACCAGCTATGACGACAAGGCGGTGGACAAGAAGACAAGGTTTGAGCTTGAGGAGCAGAAGAAGATCGCAGATGAAGTGAGAGAGGCATTTGACGAGAATTCCACGAAGCTCAGAAAGAGCTATAGTGCGGATGCGCAGAAGCTTCTTAAGGAGATGGATAATTACTATGGAGATGTAAAAGAGTCAACGATCGGCAAGAGACTTGAGACATTTCTTGAGAATGAAAAGAATGTTCCTTCGGAATTCTTCAGGAACGAGCTGAAGCATTTGCCGGGGTGGGTGCCGGATCATCTGATGGAGGATTTCTACACTTCTATAGACAGCATAATCAAGTGGCAGACAAGCCAGTATTATTACAGAAGAACCATGCGTACGAAGAGATATGGGGCATTTCTTGACAGATATTTCAGTATCATGAATGAATATCACTCTATGGGGATATACGGATGCGACATAGTATCTCTCTACAAGGAGAAATTGCCGCAGGATATATTGTGCTATTACAGGGATGGCAACAGCAATGGGTATAGAATAGTATCTGAATATTGGATACAGGCGGAGCTCGACAGGGGGAATGCAGAGCTTGAGGAAGTGCTCATGGACATCATGTTCGGTGAGAGTGCGCAGACAAGGCTCACGACCAATATCCTCAGGGGAATATATATGAGCTCCAACACAAGACTCCATGAGGCTGTAGGCAAGCTGCTCGTTGCGGCAAAGCTTCAGGAGGGACTCAGACAGGCGATCTGTGAGAACATGGATTATGGAACGGCAGGTGCATTTATGACCCTGTTCCATGTGATAAAGGAGAATGATCTTCTGAGATTCTCATCTGTCATGAGGGCTGTAGCCACCTGGACAGGACTTGTGACTGACGAGGAGAGCAAGCTTGACCGTATACAGAAGAAACAGCTGCTTCTTATAGATACATATCTGAATGATGAAAATGCAAGGCGTGAAGCTTTATCCGGCGAGGATGCCATGCAGATCTATCTTGCGCTGTGGAGCTATGGTTTCTTTGATGTGGACGAGGCATGCCATGTGATGAACAAGCTGGCGCTTGATGGCAGCAGACACCAAAGACTGGTATTTGGCACGTATATCAGGGCAATGAGTCTGGGAAAGGTGTACACACACAGCGTTGCAAAGGAATTTATCAAGAGATTCCCAGACGAGATGGACACCATGGCGGTCATCATGCCAAGCTTTATGTCGGATTACCAGCCTTATATGAATAGTCTCATATATAAAGACGGCAGATCGTACAACAATGAACTTAAGAAAATGACATTTGCCGAGGTGGACAAATATTTTGACAGCAGGAAAGAATGTCATGAGATGTACGATATCCTCATGGGCATACTTGAGCGCATGCCGAAGAAAAGGCTTGAGTTTGATCCGTGTGTATTTCCATGGAATGCCGAATATCTGGACAGATCCGCAATCATCATGAGACTTGCGGTCTGCGCAAGCGCTCTCAGGGATGAGGACAAGATCACTTACATAGCGGAGATGGTTCCTGAGATAGATTCCGCAAGGTATAGCAGAGATGCGCTTTTGCTTCTGCTTGTAAGGCAGCCGGCAAATGACAGACAGCGTGCCATACTGGTGGATGCGGTTGCCGACAAGGAGACATATACCAGAAACAAGGCGGCGATGATCGTTAAGGATATGAAGCTTTCGCCGGAGAATTATGTACAGCTTGAGAATATGCTCAAGTACAAGAAGTCAGACATAAGGGAGACTGTACTGTCTATATTATATAAGCTTGATGGTGATGACATGGATGATCTCATCGGAAGACTTCTCGCAGATTCCAAGGAGGAGAAGAGAACAGCGGGACTTGACCTGCTGCTCCAGCTCAAAAATGATGTTGATACAAGCACTGGCTCAAGCCAGCTCTCGTAATCCTTAATTTGCCCGAATCGCTTCTTCATCAGGAATGCATAACATGGATATTTGCACCCATGTGCACACCCCTGCACGTGATTCATTGTGTAGTCACCATACTCTACCCCTGTTTGATAAAGCATGGATTTTCGTTTTATCGTCTTCAAGGTACTTTCATCCTCCGCCTACTTGTTCTTTAATATGTAGTCTGCCATCCGCAGTGCAAGTCCCTGCGCTTTCGGGCTCTCACTCGCAATGGCAAAGCAGAATAGGAACATCGGCGAGTTCCTGCTGTTCCTGAAAATCCGCGCATGCTTTGACACGCATGGAAAGATTGTCCCAAGCCTAGAGAGGATATACTCCTTTATGTGATCTGGATTTGCGTCCTTAACCATCCGTTCGCCATCGCTCTGTCCGGGATCCGGGAACAAGTCAAAAAGCGTCATCTGGGGATCTTTCTTATAGAATTCCTTCCGCCATCCGGAATCTCCAAGCAATCGATCTATGCAATCCTCCCATTTATCGTACTTTCCGTTTTTCGGCAGCATACGTTCAAGTGCAGACTGGTCGTCGGCTTCGTCGGTCTGCTCGGCGTCCTCCACTTCGTCGTCATGGATGAAGGCGGGACGCGTGTACTCCTTGTTGATGGCGCGGAAGGTGAAGCGCAGTAGGGAGCCCTCGGAGTCGATGACGATCTCCTCGTATTCCTCGTCCACGGACACTACCTTGCCGATGATGCCGCCAATGGTGATTACCTCGGTTCCGGGCTCAAGGGAGGAGCGGAAGTCCTTCATCTTTTGCTGCTGCTGCTTGGCCTTGCGGGACTGCCACCACATCATGATGCCGATCAGCACGATGGAAACGATCATGATGAGATAGGATGATGAACCTTGCGGCATGATTTCTCCTTGCAGTAGGGAACGAATGCTCTATGGACGTCGGTCAACAAACAACCAATGTTAGAAGAGCTTGCTGACATCCTCTCCGTTTGTTTCACCTTGTGGCTCCAGACCCAGATGAGACCAGGCCTTGGCCGTGGCGACCCGGCCTTTGGGAGTGCGGATCAGAAATCCTTCACGGACCAGATACGGCTCGCATACGGTTTCGACGGTCTCCGATTCCTCGCCGACCATCGCGGCCAGGTTGTTCAGGCCGACGGGTCCTCCGTTGAAGTTGCGCACGATCGCGTTGAGCACGGCGATGTCCAGCCGGTCGAGGCCCTCGGAGTCTATCTGATAGAGCGCAAGCGCGGCGCGCACGTCATCGACGTCCACGACTTGCAGGTCATGCACGATCGCCCAGTCACGCACACGGCGCAGCAGCCTGTTCGCGATTCGTGGCGTGCCTCGAGAACGCAGGGCGAGTTCCGCGGCAGCCCCCTCCCCCAATGACACTCCCAGAACGCCGGAGGATCGCTCGATCAGCTTTTCGAGCTCATCGTGGGGGTAGAAGTCGAGATGGGCCGTGAAGCCGAAACGCGCACGCAGCGGAGAAGGCAGCATGCCCTCCCGGGTGGTTGCGCCCACCACGGTGAATCTGGGCAGCGTCAACGGGATGGACGAGGCGCCGGGCCCCTTGCCCACCATGACGTCGACGCGGAAATCCTCCATGGCGATGTACAGCAGTTCCTCCGCGGCGCGCGGAAGACGGTGGATCTCGTCGATGAACAGCACTTCCCCTGCGTCCAGCGAGCTGAGTATCGAAGCCAAGTCGCCCGCGTGCTGGATTGCCGGACCGGACGTGATGCGAATCGGCACCTCCAGCTCGTTGGCTACGATCATCGCCAACGTGGTCTTGCCCAATCCGGGAGGGCCGGCGAGCAGGATGTGGTCGGGGGCGGTGTCACGTTTGCGGGCGGCGTCCAGGAACAGCTGCAGCTGGGCCTTGAGCCGCGGCTGCCCGACGAATCCGTCAAGGGCATGAGGCCGCAGTTCCTCGTCGCTGATCGGCTCGTCGTTGATTGCGGTGGCGGAGACCATGCGTAGGGAGTCCTCCGAGACGCCGGTGTTGGTCCGTCCATCCTGCATGTCGATGTTGGATGTCATGGAATATCCCCTTCCTCTGTCCAGCGACGACAATGCCAGTTTGAGCACCCGCGGCACGTCCTCCGCACTGATGGGGGTGGCTATGGACGCGGCATCGCATGCCTGACGTACGGCCTCCTCCGCGGTCTGGGGGCGCCATCCCAGAGAGACGAGTCCTTCGATCACCTGCTTGGCTCCGGGGTCGCGACTTTCCGACGGCCCATCGGCTTCGGGCCGTATCTGGTCGAGGTCGATGCGGCCTGCCAGTTCAAGGATGATCTTCTGTGCGCCTTTTTTGCCCAGGCCCGGAGCCTTGGACAATGCCGCCGTGTCGCCGTCCGCGACGGCCTTGGCCAGACGGTCCGGAGGCAGCGTCGACAACAGGGAAAGCGCGACCTTCGGCCCGATGCCACTGACCTTCTGCAATTGCAGGAACATGCGTTTGGACGCGGGTGACAGGAACCCGAACAGGGTGACGGCATCCTGCGATATGGTCAGCGAAGTGAAGACATGCGTTTCCTGACCGGCATGCAACGCCGCAAGATCGGCCGCCGCCATGCGGACCTCGTACCCGACGCCATGAACCTCGATCACGGCGCTGGATGCCTCCACCGACTCGACGCGCCCGGTTAACGTACTGATCATCACGTCGTCCTTTCCTCGCCGAACCGCACGCGGAATGGGCCGCCACGAGCTCGTTCGCCTCGCATCACATAACGACAGCACATACCGAACGCGCCCGCCCCGAACTGGCACGTCGTGCGGGATATGGTGTCGAGACGGCCCATCCACATAATGCAGAACATCTGTTCGACACACATTACATGCCGCTGCGGACGCCGGCGCGTCGAGCGGCCTTCTGCGCCGCCTGCGCCCACTGCCGTTGAGCCGCGGTCAGATGCTGTTCCCGTTCGCCTCCCTGCAAGGCGCCTTGCGGGCGCAGGGCATGGCATATCGCCAGCGACAGCGCGTCGGCGGCATCGGCGGGCTGCGGCAACGTGTTCAGCCCCAGCACCTTGGCCACCATGCGTTCGATCTGTATCTTCTCGGCCTTGCCGTTGCCCGTGATCGCGAGCTTCGCCTCGGTCGGCGTGTGCAGCGCCACGGGAATCCCCCGTTGCGCTGCGGCGAGCATGGCCATTCCTGCGGCCTGGGCGGTGCCCAGCACGGTGTTGCGGTTCGACTGGGCGAACACGCGCTCGATCGACACCGCATCGGGAATGAACCGATCCATTTTGGAGCACAGCCCGTTGTAGATCGTCAGCAGTCGGAGGTCCTGCGACGTATGGGGATCCGAACGCACCACATCGACGTGGATAAACGAAAGCCGGCGGTTAGCGCCGGCTTCGATCACGCCGACCCCGCAGCGTGTCAGCCCGGGATCGACGCCAAGGATGATCACAGGGGATTACTCCTCGTCCGCGAGCTGGGCCATCACCTCGTCGGATGCGGTCCAGTTGGCGTAGATGTTCTGCACATCGTCCAGGTCATCGAGGTTGTCGATGAGCTTGGAGACCTTCTGGGCGTCCTCAAGGCTGAGCGACACCTCGTTCTTCGGGCGCATGACCATATCGGCGGAGTCGTAGTCGAAACCAGAGTCCTGCAGAGCCTTGCGGATTGTATGCAGATCGGAGGGATCGGTGATCACGGTGAACACGTCGCCGTCGTCGATCACGTCTTCCGCACCGGCGTCGCCGGCCTTCTCGAACAGGTCGTCGAAGTCGACGCCCTCGCTCGGAACCTCGATCTGGCCCTTACGCTCGAAGTTGAAGCTGACGGAACCGCTGGTGGCCAGCGAGCCGTTGCCCTTGGTCAGGGTGGAACGGACTTCGGCGGCGGCGCGGTTGCGGTTGTCGGTCAGGCACTCGATGATCAGGCCGACGCCGGCAGGCGCGTAGCCCTCGTACACGATGTCCTCGTAGTTGGCGCCACCGGCTTCTTCACCAGAGCCGCGCTTGACGGCGCGCTTGATGTTGTCGGCCGGCATGGACGCTTTCTTGGCCTTGTAGATGGCGTCGTACAGCGACGGGTTGCCATCCGGGTCGCCGCCGCCCATACGGGCCGCGATCTCGATGTTCTTGATGAGCTTGGCGAAGAGCTTGCCGCGCTTGGCGTCAATGGCGGCCTTCTTGTGCTTGGTAGTCGCCCACTTGGAATGCCCTGACATAATGCTCCTACAGGTATACGGATACTGACAAACGTCACTATGATAAAGCGGCAAGACGACAACGGCAGTCCTGGGTTCTGCCGCTGCCGGTCATTACGCCGCAAGAGGAACCGCAGGCACCGCCGAAAGTCCCATCTGATGACACAGAAATGGGACTTTCGCGGGATGACGGACGATGATGGAGCTGCGCACGCCTGCCGGGCCGGCAATACGGCGAGGCCTCCGCCGTGAAATGTACGGCGGAGGCCTCGTTCATTGGTCAGAGGTTCCGATTCGAATCAGCGACGCTGACGGCGAACCGCAAGCATCACGATGGCACCTGCCGCGCAGATCATCGCGGCCAGTGCGGCGCCAGAGACACTGGCACCGGTCTCGGCGACGACATCACCGGGCTTTCCGCCTTCGGGCTTGATCTGGGGCTTGTTGTCGCCGGACGGCTTCTGCGGGTCCGGATTCGGCTTGGGGGTCGGATCGGGATCAGGATCGACCGTGCCCTTGTCAGTGACGATCATCGTGAACGAATCCTTGATCGAACCGTCATCCTTCAGTGCCACGGTCACGGTCAAATCCCCGGCGGCCTCGAACGGCTTGGTCACATCGATTGCGTTGCCGTCCTTGTCGGTCACCGCGATCGTGTAATCCGCGGCTGCGAGCACGGCGGTCGTCTTGTCGCTCTTGGTGGCGACCACCTTCACCTTCGACGGATCGAACGTATCACCGACCTTCACGTCGGACTGCGAGGTCGAAGCCTTTATGGAGACGACCGTCACCTCCGGTTCGGGATCCGGATCAGGCGTCGGACGCTCGTCGCCGGTCCAAGTCTGAGTCACCTTACCGTCCTTGATAGCGATGCTCATCGAGGAATCCGAAGGGATCGGGTAGGTGGAGGAGGACACGGAGACGTCGAGACGGCCTACGGCCTCGCTGTCGGCCGCGAGCACGTCGGACGGCAAGGTGACGTACACGTCGACGATGGAGTTCATGTGCGCCCCGTTGACGACGAGACGACCGTTCTTCAGCTGCTGTTGGCTGTAGGTCTGCTTCATGTCCGGTGTCACCGGCAGATTGACCGCGGTACCGCCCTCGGCCGTGTACGTGGCAGTGAAGCTCAGGCCATCGGTGCCGGTCAGGCCGGGTTCGGCGTACCGTCCGACAAGCACCTTGCCGTCGGTCACCTTCTGCTCGGCCGCGTCGACAGCCGCGTACGAACCCTTCCAGCTGGTCACCTCAGTGGCCTTGTGGAAGTTGGCGCCACGGTTCATCAGGTCGATGGCGATGTCGCCGACGCGCTTGTTCCAGTTGTCGTAATCCTTGCGGTTCTGCTGGGTCCAGCCGACCTCGGCGGTCGCCATCATGCGGGTGTACATCAGGAATTCGGCGTCGTTGAGAGAACGCAGGTGCTCGCTCCACAGCGCATCCTCGACGCCCAGAACCTTGTCCTCGGTGGTGCCGGCGGATGAGGTCGGGTTCCACTGGTAGAAGTTGCTGGTCGTGCAGGCGCCGCACGCCCAGGTCACGCCAGTGGTCTCGGTGCCGGGACGCTGCGGGAAGTAGGTGTTGCCGGCCGGCGACATGATGATCTTGCCGTTGCGCTGGTTGAGCAGCTTCTGGATGCTGGCATTGTTGGCTGCGTTGCCGGTCCAATGCTGCACCACGGATCCTTCGGGGATCTGGTCAACCGCGTCGAGGCCGTCGTTCCACACGATGGTGGTCTTGTCACGTTCCTTGACCAGCGCTCCGGACCGTCCGAGATACTCCTGTAGACGTTCCGTCTTGTTGCCGGCGCCGCCGCTGAGGAACAGCTCATCGCCGCCCAGGTGGAAGTACATGCGTTTGAGCTCGGACGCAGGCATGGTGGACGCCTTGATGCCCTTGTCGATCATGCCGTCGAGCTGGTCCATGATATGCCCCAGCACGGTGTAGGTGATGTCGGCATCAGTCGCGAGGCTGCTCCTGCCCTGCGCAGACTGGATGAAGGCGGGGGTGTCCTCGCCGGCCGCAGGCTTCGGGTTGGAGTTGCCGGTGTTGAGCTCGGCAAGGCCGTGCAGCAGGCTGAAGGAATGTCCGGGACCGTCGATCTCGGGCACGATGGCGATGCCGCGATCGGCGGCGTAGGCGACCAGTTCGATGAACTCGCTCTGCGTCCAGTAGCCGGTGCGCCCGTCCTGTGCCGGGGACCAGTTGCTGGTCCACGCGGACTGGTAGCTGATGGCGCCGGACTTGATCGCGAGCTGCGTGTAGTCGGTCGTATCGCCGTCCGCACGCCCGTCATTGGTGATCTCGACGCGGAAGCCCTCGTCCTCGCTCAGGTGCAGGTGCAGCGTGTTCATCTTGTAGGCCGACATCACGTCGATCATCTGCTTCATCTCATCGAGCGGGTAGAAGGAACGCGCCGGGTCGACCAGCACGCCGCGCCACTGGTAACGCGGGGCGTCGGCGATGTTGACGGCCGGGATGAAAGCGACATCGGCAAGCTTCACCGTGGAGTTCGTCCACGGACCGATCAGCTGCAGCAACGTCTGCGCCGCCCATATGCCCGCGGTGGCGCTGCGGGCCTTGACGGTGACCGAGTCGGCGTCGGAGACGATCGTGTAGGCCTCATCGGCGGTGATCGACTGGGCGGAACCGACGTGACCGGTGACGTCTAGGTTCTCGTCAAGGGTGAAGGTGATCGGGCAGTTCGTGCCTTCGGCGAGTTTCAGGCCGTACGAGGTGCCGAGCTCGTCACGCATGACGTCAACCGCAGGCAGGAGGCTGCCGTCGCTCACGGACACGCAGGTGTTCTTCTTAAGTTCAAACGCCTCTCCGTCAGCGGATTGCGCATATAGCGGCCTCGGGGTGAGCCGGCTCAACGGGTCGGTGGCGACTGCCGAGATGGTCCCCATCGTGCGCATCTCCCACACGGAAAGCGACCAGGATTGGCTCTTCGTGGTCGCGATCATGCGGATGTGCCGGGTTTTGATCGGCGTGTCGAATGTGGTTTTGACCCATTGCGCCTGTGCCGTCGCCTTGAGTCCCGTCTTCACGTCGGTCCAGTTGGAGCCGTCATCGGAAGTCTGGATGGAGTAATTCGTCGCATAGGTGTTGCCCCAGGCGATGTTCACACTGGAAATCGTCGCTTCGCCGGGGAATTCGTAGGCCAGCCACCAGGGGCCGCTCCCCCTGTCGGCGCTCCAGCGCGAGGCGCCGGATGCGTTGTGCACGCTTTTGTCGGTGGGGTTGTCCGGCAGATCCTGGTTGTCGGCGGCCAGTTCCGGCCCGAATCCGGAACTGACTTCGCGACCGGACGCGGTGACCGTCGCCATGGTCGCGAGGTTGGACACTGTGGAAGTGGATGATTCCGCCGCTGCCGCCGCCTCTGCGTTGTGCTGCGCCAAGGCCGATGAGGCCGGCACCAGCAGCATCGCCGATGCGCAGATCAGTGACATGAATCTTGCGAGGCCACGTCGTTTGATATTCATGGGATGATGGCTCTTTCTCTGTATCTCCTGGCAGGCTCGCTATTGAACCACACCATTATCCGGTCTATTGAACGGACCGCGACTTTACAATCCAGCGTCAATATATCACGTCATCCCATTTTTGTAAATATAGTGCACAAAATGGGCGAGTCTTGACATCACTTATGGAAAGACCCCCGTCGGCAACGAAACGGTTGCTGACGGGGGTCTTCAACGGGCGCGAGGGGCCCGTGCGTCACCTTATGCCAATGCGGCGGCGAAGTCGTCCGCGGTCCAGAAAACCCACCTCTTTTGCTTTTTCGTTGATTATCCAACCATTTTCCTGTTTTGCGGATAGACAAGGCCCTCAGCCTTTTTTATACTGGGTTTATCCCCATCCGCATCACTCCTTGC
>OGYE01002826.1_pt1 | contig 10340 bp, 9 predicted proteins | sample 1576471 | NCBI WGS metagenome assembly OGYE01 (sample SAMEA3541532, study PRJEB24748) | human gut metagenome | biome: human gut; feature: human-associated habitat; material: faeces | place: China | collected 2012 | reverse complement strand
GCTTGATGTAAACAAGGACAACCAGACAGCTAAGGTTCTTCGTATGCCTGTTAAGGAAGACCTTGACTATGACATCGAGGAGCACCTCATCGTCGAGTTGTATTCTAAATAATGTATTGATAGTGGTTCTTACGGTATGCACTCTTCAAGAGTGCGTATCGGAGAAATACTTGATATGTTTTTGGAAGTGTATGTGTTATTGATCATATAAAACAATCGAGTTTGAAAACAGGAGGGTCTTAAATGCTTGAAAAAATAGAAAAGCCTGAAATCGAAACAGCCGAGCTAAAGAGCAACGGAACATACGGCAAGTTTATTCTCGAGCCTCTGGAGCGTGGCTATGGTATTACGCTCGGAAATAGTCTGAGACGTGTACTGCTCTCCTCTTTGCCAGGCGTCGCCGTTACATCGGTAAAACGCTGGAACAGGCCTATGCCGACCCGGATTTCTGCGCCTTTGCAGACCTCTACGGCAAGGGCCGCAGCGACAAAGCCGCCGGGGATACCATCCTGCACGTCTACGATTTTCTCCGCGCCCTGCCCGACTACGACCGCAAGCTGGATGAATTTCTGGAACCGTGGCAGGCCGGGCATGGATTCGATGCGACCTGCTGGCACGACCTGCTGCTGGCCGATTTGTTTTTTCATGTTAAAAATCCTTTAACCAGCATCAACCGTCCCAAAGGCGGCTGTTGATAAAAATATTATAGCACAAAACGGTGCAATATGCCAACACTCCGCGGCAAAGGTCTTAAAATGCTTACACAGGCTTTACAAACATCAGCGATGCTTCTTTACGCCTGAACGCTTATCGGATGTTTTACCCGTTTTTTTTTCTTGAACACCTCTGTTCGGCCCATTGCCGCGGCTCTGTTCAACGGAACCGAAACGGGTATACTGCCGCGCATCTTTTCGTTTGATTGCCGAATGTTCCGTCGCTCCATACTGCGAACGGTGATTGCTTTTTGTCGCAGAGGAAGAGCCTCCGCTGTGTGCCGGGCTTTGATGCACATCCGGCACGAGACAGTTCCTGCCGCTGCCGATGAGATCATCCCTGTCTGCAAGCCTGAGAGCTTTTCGGACGAGAGGCCGATTCTTTGGAATGAAGAACTGCATGAGGGCGCGCTGCATTGCTTTTTCCTCGGGCGAAACGGGAACATAAACCGGCTTCATTGTTCGCGGGTCAAGTCCCGTATAGAACATGCAGGTGGAAAGAGTGCCGGGAGTGGGATAAAAATCCTGAACCTGCTCCGGACGCTGCCCGCTCGCCTTCAGGTATTCTGCAAGTGCGATTGCAGAGTTCAAAGTGCTGCCCGGATGGCTTGACATAAAGTACGGAACAATGTATTGGTTCATTCCGAGAGCATCATTAAGCTGCTTATATCTTCGAACAAAGCGTTGGTACAGTTCACCGCCGGGCTTGCCCATCATCTCAAGCACGTGATCATCGATATGCTCGGGCGCAACCTTAAGTTGTCCGCTTATATGGTATTTAATAAGCTCCTTAAAAAATGTTTCATCTTTATCGTACATCAGGTAATCGTAACGAATACCTGAACGGATGAACACACGCTTCACACCGTCCAGTCTGCGGAGCTTGCGCAGAAGTTCAACGTAATCCGTATGGCTGACTTCAACGTTTTTGCAAGGTGAATATCCCAAACAGGTTCGGTCTTTACATACACCCTTCGTAAGCTGTTTTTTACATGCAGGCTGACGAAAATTCGCCGTTGGCCCTCCGACATCGTGAATATAGCCCTTGAATTCGGGCATTTTGGTCATAAGCTTGGCTTCGGCAATCAGCGATTCGTGGCTTCGGGATTGAATGACGCGTCCCTGATGGAAAGTAAGCGCACAAAACGCACATTGGCCGTAGCAGCCGCGGCAGCTGACAAGGGAAAAGCGAACCTCATCCAAAGCGGGAATATGCTCGGTGTAGGAGGGATGGGGAAGGCGTGTATAAGGAAGATCGTAAACAGCATCCAACTCGTTGCGTGAAAGCGGCATGGCGGGTGAGTTCACAACAACAAATCCGCTCCCGTGCGGCTGAACAAGCGTTGCGCCGCTTATCGCATCCTGTTCACGGTATTGCGTCATAAACGCAGCACAGTAGGCTTTTTTATCGTTTGATACTTTTTCGAAGCTGTCAATAAGCGCGTACTCATACACGCGCGAGAGGTTATCCGCCCAATATGCAGTTCCCTTAACATAGGTAATATCCCGTGCAGCAATGCCGCCGTCCAAAGCCTCCGCAATGTCGATAATCTGGCGTTCACCCATGCCGTAAATCAACAAATCCGCATCCTTTTTCTTTCGCAAACATTCTTCATCCACTTCATAGATCGCATTCCCATCAATGATAATCCGGCTGCTCATTTAATAAAATCCTTCCATTAGTTCTTCCTTTGCTTTATTATATGTGGATCTCATATTTTCCGTCTTCTTTACATATATATTTATAACGCTGAACCGTGGAGGACATATGGAAAAGAAACCGCCCCTTGTCATGACGCCATTTGACGAGTCTCTCACGAATGATTTTCTGCAACTTGTCAAAATCATTCTTCCCTATCTGCCCGATCACGTTCAGCGTATAGCTGGCATTTATGTGAAACTTACGGAACTTATGAATGCCTTTTACTGTTTCCAACCTCCTTATTATCATAATCGCAGAGGGCGGCTACGAAAGCAGGAGAAAGATCCGGGCAGCATGTTTGAAGCAGTTGTACCCTATCTTTCTCCTGAAAAAAGAGAAATGTTCGATTCCTTTTCCGGAATATGGCAAATGATGGAAATGATGAAAGAGATGGACTTTGGAGATCCTGCAAATATGGCAGATATGATGAATGGATTTCAGGCAGCACAGGATATGACGGATATGATGAGTGGATTTCAGACAGAAAGGATGGATGAAAATGAACGAATGGATGGAGCATCCGGATCTTGCGGATCTGGATCCGCTGAAACAGGAGCTGATCCGGACAGCAGCGTTGAAAGCCGGCGGCAAGAACGGGAAAGCACTGGTCCCGGTGATGATGTCACTGATCACCGGTGCGAATAAACGGGGAATCCGGTTTACCCCTAATGAGATTTCGCTGATTCTTTCAGCGATCAAAGAAGGGAAAAGCAAACAGGAGCAGGCACAGATCGACCAGATGGTGCAGATGATCCGGACAATACAGGCAGGAAAACAGCCACCAAGATCCGGAAGGCAATAAAAATTGCCTTGCCCGACAATCAATGCTATAATGAACGGCAGAAATGCACTTCAGGAGGAGCTTATGACAACGATCAAACTTACCATAGAATACGACGGAAGCCGCTATCCGGGCTTTTCCACAAAGAAAAAAAGTACCAGTATCGAATCAAAGCTTACACTGGCGATCAGGGATGTAACCGGACAATCCACACAGCTTTTTGCTGCCGTAAAGACGGAACCGGGTGTTCACGCAACACACCAGATTGTAAGTTTTCAATTAGAAAAAGAATCTTTTTCAGACAATACAGAACTGTTAAAAATGAAATTAAACGCAGCTCTTCCGGCGGATATTGCAGTCACCTCGCTGGAAATCGCAGATGAACGTTTTGTGGCTTCTCTCGCGGTAAAAAGCTGTACCTATACCTGTCGGATTGCCACAGATCCTGCCGCAGCATTATTTTCCCGTCCGTACACCTGTGTTGTAGCCGAGTCTCTTGACCTGAAATCCATGCAGCAGGCAGCGCAGCTTCTTACCGGTACGCATGACTTTGCCGCATTTTCAAACGGACGTACCAGAAAAAGTACAGTACGCACTGTAGAAACGATCAAAATTAACCGCGAAGATCAACTGATACAGATTCAGCTGACTGCAAATAGTTTTCTCCGGCATATGCCGCAGCTTCTTGCCGGTACCATTCTCACAGCTGGAAAAGAAAAAAAGGCAGACGGAACTACGCTGACTCTCGCTGGTGTAGAATCAGCAGCTCCTGCCTGTCCTTCGCATGCATTCACCCTGACGGATGTACAACTCCGTTAATCTATCCTTCGATGATCTTCACATAAAAGGTACGGTTTCTTGGTCCGTCAAACTCGCAGAAATACAGATCTTGCCAGATGCCAAAGACGATCTCTCCATCATGGATGATCAGCGTCTGTGACGGTCCGACCACCGTCGTCTTCATATGTGCATGCGAATTTCCTTCTGCATGCTGGTAGAAGAACTGTTCTGCCGGAAATACTTTTTCAAAGCCACACAACATATCATGCACCACATCCGGATCTGCATTCTCATTGATCGTAAATCCGGCTGTCGTATGTGGTGAGAAGATCACAGCAATCCCTTCTCTTACACCGCTTCTTTCGATGTCTTCCCTTACCATTTCTGTTACCTTTGTCATTTGCTGCGATGCGTTTGTCGCAATCTGATGTTCGTACAGATGCATATGCACACCTCCTTATTTTTCCAGATAAGCTTTAAGTCTCGGAAGCTCTCTTTTCATCATTTCATAGCCATGATCGTAGAAAGCCATCAGCTTATCATAATCTTTTTCCAGTCTGGATACCGGCTTCATTTCCGGGCGAAGGACGAAGATATTTCCTTCTTTTTCCAGCTTTTCTATGTATTCTTCTGTCCGGTTATACATCACCGGTCTTCGGATACAGGTGCGGACAAGTGCCGGATATTTGCTGTACATCTTCCGGTATAACTTACCGACCGCTTTGGAAGTTGGTTTTTTGCGGTAGCCTTCCGGTCTCGTCAAAATGAGAACTATTTTTTTCAGTCCCTTTTCCTGCACATGCTTTACCGGAATGGAATCGGCAAGTCCACCATCCAGATACGGAATCCCGTCTATATTTACGATCGGACATACAAGTGGCATACTGCTGCTGGCGCGGCAGATCTTCATCAGCCGGTCACTGTCGTTCTCTTCGGTCATATATTCGGCATTTCCCGTAAGACAATTGGTTGTCACGATCTCACAGGTCATTCCATTTGAAAAATAAGCATCAAAATCAAACGGAAAGAGTTCATTCGGATATTTATTGAATATCATATCCATATCCAGAAGACTTCTTTCTTTTACGAAATCTTTAAGTCCGTAATAATAGCTGTATTCCTTTCCTCTGTGGATCATACAGTCCCTTGTCCTGCCGATCTGCTTTGAGACATAATCGACTGCATTACAGGAACCTGCCGATACACCGACCACGTATGAAAAATACAGATCTTTTTCCATCAAATAATCCAATGCGCCGGAAGTAAATACACCTCTTGTTGCACCGCCTTCCAACACCAGTCCTGCTTCTGTCAAAACACTCGCTCCTTTCGTCCTACCATGCTGTATATTTCGTGTATGATTTATAAGTATACCACAAATTCTTCCTTATGTTAATGCTTATTCTCTTGCGAAAATTGTGCAGTCATGTTACCATAATGAACGTAATGCAAAAATTGAAACGATAATTCTATTTGAATAAGGAGAATTTTTATGATTAGTACAAGTAATATCACCCTCCGCGTAGGGAAGAAAGCCTTGTTTGAAGATGTAAATATCAAATTTACAGAAGGCAACTGCTACGGTCTGATCGGAGCGAACGGGGCCGGAAAATCTACATTTCTTAAGATCCTTTCCGGGCAGCTTGAGCCGACCAGCGGAGAAGTCATCCTCACACCAGGTGAGCGTCTTTCTTTCTTACAGCAGGACCACTTCAAATACGACCAGTATCCGGTTCTTGATACTGTAATCATGGGAAATGCCCGTCTTTACGAGATCATGAAGGAAAAAGAAGTGATCTATGCCAAAGAAGATTTCACAGACGAGGACGGGATCAAGGCAAGTGAACTGGAAGCAGAATTTGCAACCCTGAACGGATGGGAAGCAGAATCTGATGCCGCATCTCTTCTGAACGGACTTGGAATTGAGACAGAGCTTCACTACAATATGATGAGCGAGCTGACCGGTGCACAGAAGGTCAAAGTCCTTCTTGCACAGGCACTTTTTGGTAATCCGGATATTCTTCTTCTGGATGAGCCTACCAACCACCTGGATCTGGATGCGATCGCATGGCTGGAAGAATTCCTGATCAACTTTGACAATACCGTTATTGTTGTTTCCCATGACCGTTATTTCCTGAATAAGGTCTGCACACAGATTGCCGATATCGATTACGGTAAGATCCAGCTCTACGCCGGTAATTACGACTTCTGGTACGAATCCAGCCAGCTGCTGATCCGTCAGATGAAAGAAGCCAACAAGAAAAAAGAAGAAAAGATCAAGGAGTTACAGGACTTTATTTCCCGGTTCAGTGCCAATGCGTCCAAGTCCCGTCAGGCAACTTCCCGTAAGCGCGCTCTGGAAAAGATCCAGCTTGATGAGATCCGCCCATCCAGCCGTAAATACCCTTACATCGATTTCAAACCGAACCGCGAGATCGGTAATGAAGTTCTGATGGTCGAAGGCTTATCCAAAACCATCAACGGGGAAAAAATCCTGGACAATCTTTCCTTCACACTGAACCGGGACGACAAAGTTGCATTTGTCGGTGGAAATGAATTTGCCAAAACTGTTCTCTTCCAGATCCTGATCGGAGAAATGGAGCCGGATGAAGGTACTTATAAATGGGGAATCACCACTACACAGGCATATTTTCCGAAAGACAGTGGAAAAGAATTTGACAATGACGATACCATCGTAGAATGGCTGACTCAGTATTCGGAAGAAAAGGATGTTACCTATGTACGAGGTTTCCTTGGAAGAATGCTTTTCGCCGGCGACGACGGTGTAAAGAAGGTTAAAGTTCTTTCCGGCGGGGAAAAGGTACGCTGTCTGTTATCCAAGATGATGATCTCCGGTGCCAACGTACTGATCCTCGACGAGCCTACTGACCACCTGGATATGGAATCCATCACTGCACTCAACAATGGAATGAAGAAGTTCCCTGGCGTACTTCTGTTCTCTTCAAGAGACCACCAGATCGTTGAAACGACAGCAAACCGTATTATGGAAATCCTTCCGGGTGGAAAGATGATCGACAAGATCACAACTTACGATGAATACCTTGCGTCTGACGCAACTGCCGCGAAAAGGCAGGCAATCCTGGATCTGAATACAGAAGAACAGGATGACTAAAAATTTATCTTGTCGGTACATTTGTGCTGATGTATAATAAATCAGGACTAAAACTCAGGTAGTTTCCCCGAACAATTGAAGTTCGGTCCGACACCCGAGTTTTAGTCCTTTTTTATCCTTTTATATTCTTTTTTTGCTCTATATTACAGGCTTCCAACAAACCGCTCAAATGCTGCCCTGCCTTCTTCTGTCTGCTTATAAACACCGGCATCTTCCAGCACCTGATTAAACACCTGTCCGATTTCCTCATGGAGAATGTCCATGATATTTTCTTTCGTAATGTCTGTATATTTTGGAAGGAATTCTTCTACCCAGTCTGCATGCTTTTCAAGCACTTCATTGCTGCGGATGTCCTTTCCTTCAAGGATTGCATCTGCAAGCTGTTCCATCTCACTTTTCAGTCTTGACGGCAGCACTGCAAGTCCCATCACCTCGATCAGACCAATATTCTCTTTCTTGATGTGATGTAATTTTGCATGCGGATGGTAAACGCCAAGCGGGTGTTCTTCTGTCGTAATATTATTTCTGAGAACAAGATCCAGCTCAAAATACCCATCCCTGATTCTGGCGATCGGAGTGATCGTGTTGTGCGCTTCTCCGTTCGTCTCGGCAAAGATAAATGCTGCTTCGTCTGTATAAGATCTCCAACACATTAAAATATGGTCAGCTGCGCTGATCAGACGTTCTTTGTCTTTGCACTGCAGACGGATAACAGACATTGGCCATTTTACCATTCCGGCGCGCACATCTTCATACCCCGGAATCACATATTCTTTAATAACCGGAGCTTTTGCCATTGCAAATTCATGATTTCCACCCTGGAAATGATCATGGCTTAGGATCGATCCTCCTACGATTGGAAGATCTGCATTGGAACCAACAAAATAGTGTGGAAACTGGCTGACAAAATCCAACAGCTTTGCAAAGGTTGCACGCTCAATTTTCATCGGCACATGCTCTCCGTTGAAAACGATGCAGTGTTCATTGTAATATACATACGGTGAATACTGGAATCCCCAGTCTTTTCCATCGATCCTGACCGGAATGATCCGGTGATTCTGTCTTGCCGGATGATTGACGCGACCGGCGTAGCCTTCATTTTCCTTACACAGCTGGCATTTCGGATAACCACTCTGTGTAGCATTTTTTGCTGCCGCGATCGCTTTCGGATCTTTTTCCGGTTTGGACAGATTGATGGTGATCTCCATCTCCCCATACGGTGTCTCTGTGATCCATTTCTGATCCTTTTTAATCCGGTATCTTCGGATATAATCGCTGTCCTGACTAAGCTTGTAAAAATAATCGGTCGCCTTTTTCGGTCCTTCCTGATACAGTTCATAGAATTTATGGCTTACCATGCTCGGCAGCGGGACCAGTTTTCCCATGATTTTTGTATCAAACAAATCCCGGTACACGATTGAATCTGCAATCAGTTCTTTTTCCACTGCATAATCTGTAATCTCCTTCAGAATCTGTTCCAGCTCCTCTGCACCCCTGCTTCCTGGTGTCTCCTCGTAAGACTCCAGCCCAAGTGCCTCTAAAATCTGATTGGTAACAAATATTTTATCTTCCGGTGCTACAAGCCCCGTATCTAATCCATACTGTACCAGTTCTGTAATTGCCTGATCGATCATTTTTCTTCCTCCAAATCTTTTTGCTCGTCCTTTATCCATCCATTTTCAATGCGGCACATTTTTTTACACCGAATCCTTTATTTATTCAGATAGCAAACTAAAATCTGTATTTATGTCTAACCTTGACAGCTAGCATATTTTCGTTTACGCGATTACTTTCATTCCGCCATATTTACGAACCTTTAATACGTGGCAGGATCCTTCTCCAAATACTGCATCCAATGCTTTTCTGTACTCTTCTACAAAATCATTCTTCACAAATGCCTGAATGGTTCCGGCAAATCCGCCTCCATGCACACGGCATACTCCATGGTTTCCGAGTACATTTTCGCTGACTGCAAGGGCAATGGATACTGCCTGGTTCTGCACGTCACGGTTAGTATATACATTCTGAAGATATTTGAAAGAGGAATCTCCGGATGCTTTGATCATATTAAGGAAATCTTCAAATCTTCCTTCGCGAAGGGATGCAACCTGTGCTGCAACTCTCGCATTATCACCGAAGAAATGCATAGCCCGAAGCACCGGACGGTCTCCAAGCTTCTCGCGGAGTGCCGGGATCGCTGCAAAAAATTCTTTTTCATCTACGTCACGGAGAACTTCTTTTCCAAAATATGTTGCAATAGCTTTCATATCCGCCGGAATCTGTGCATAATCCGGTGTCAGATCCTGATGAGAACCTTTGGTATCTACGATGCACAGACTGCATGCATGATTTTCAAAATCTACATCTACTTTTTCTACAACCGGAGCCTTTGGATCTTTGAAATCAATGTGGATCAGTCCACCAACCGCGCAGGCTGTCTGGTCCATCAGACCACTTGGCTTTCCAAAGTAAACATTTTCAGAATACTGACCAATCTGTGCAATCTCTACCATGCTGATCTGCATATCGTTGTAAAGTCCGGAAACAATGGTTCCAATGATTGTTTCAAATGCAGCAGACGAAGAAAGTCCTGCTCCGATCAGCACATCACTTGTCACATAAGCATTGAATCCACCAATCTTGTATCCGCGTTCTTTCAGTCCTGCAAGTACGCCACGGATCAGTCCGATAGATGTCCCTTCTTCTTTGTCAACCTTTTCTACATCATTCGCATCGATAACGATCATATCATATCCTTCAGATACCACACGGACGGTCATATCTTCATTTTTATTTACAATTGCGATCGCATCCAGATTAATAGTAAATAAAAGCGTTTTTACGCCTAAGCGTGCACCGGCCAACGCCGCTTCAATTCCGGCATGCCCGCCGCCGATAACAGCAAGGTCATAATCGCCCGCATGATATTTTTCCACGTTTGTTCACCTAAATTCTTTTTCCATTATTTCCCTACACAAAAACGGGAAAAAATATGCTCTACAATTTCGGCGCTGACCGTTTTTCCGGTAGTCTCTCCCAGCGCCTGTACCGCTGTTTCCAAATCCTCCAACAAGATATCCGGAGAAAACGCTCGGTTTTTTAACGCCTGCTGCAAGGCTTCCCGAGCACGTAATAAACATTGATATTGGCGTGTGTTGACGGCAATATCGTCCGTTTGCTGCGTCGTTTCGGAAATCTTGCCCAACCAGGTGCGGACCTCTTCCACGCCCG
>OGYE01002823.1_pt1 | contig 10342 bp, 11 predicted proteins | sample 1576471 | NCBI WGS metagenome assembly OGYE01 (sample SAMEA3541532, study PRJEB24748) | human gut metagenome | biome: human gut; feature: human-associated habitat; material: faeces | place: China | collected 2012 | reverse complement strand
CGGATGTCATTCAAAAACCGGGCCCTGATGATGCATCCCCCCCGGAACATGGCGGCCACCCGGTCCAGTTTCAGCTTCCAGCCGTATTCCTGTCCGGCCCGGCTCATCAGAGCAAAGCCCTGGGCATAGGCGCAGACCTTGGCACAATACAAAGCCCGGCGCAAAGTCTCCGCCATATCCTGCTCCTCTTTCATCACAAAGGCTAAAAAATACGTTGGACACCTTGCGACAGCGCGGTTACAAGCTTGCAATCGGATCAAGCAGTAAGAATACAAAGAACTGCGTGGAGGCAGGCGCAGCTGAACTGCTGGCAGGCGAGGATGCGCCCTGCAGTGCGGAGGGTTCGTGCACCAAACCAGAGCCAGACTGCGCCCCAGAAGAGGACGCAGAGGATGCGGGCTTGGGTACATTTGCCGCAGATTCTGCGGCGTCGGTCACGGGCTGCTGCCATACATCGTCCTCCTGTGGGTCAAGGGTGAGCTGCGGCTCCGGTGCAGGTTCTTCCTGCGGGGTCGTCAGGTCGTCGTAGCTCTTTTTCAGTTCATCCCGCACGGTGCGCACTGCCCACACGCCCGCCGCTGCGGCTGCGACGAGACAGGCCAGCACTGGCGGCGGCTTCAAAAAGGATGATCTCGCTCTCATGCCCTCGCAGAAACTTTTCCTTATCCCTGGACGCCTTATAGCGGTCATAGATTGGCTTGAGCTGGCGGTAGGCGGCGACGTGCTTCATCTTCAAGGCCAGCTCGTCGATTTTCGCCCCGGTATCCCGAAGGTCCGCTTTCAGCCGGGCAGCGGAGGCGGATGCCACCTCGCACCGATCCAACAATTCTTCATAACTGCCGATACCATGCTCCGTCAAAAAGTTGGAGGTATCCGCGATCCGTTTCAGATTTTCGATGGTCGCCCAGCGGCGATAGCCTGCACTCTGCTGCGCCTTGATGTTGTTCTGGATATCAATGAGCAGACTGATCTTTCCATTCTGCTGTTTCGGTTGGCGGGAAGGTCTGGCGCGTCCGGCAATCCGGGCGGCAAGGGCTTCTTCGGTGTAGTCCATCCCCAAGGTTTTCAGACGGGTAAACCGTTCCTGATCCGGCGCTCTGGCGGAGATATATTTGCCACGCTTGATCTCATAGCCTTCTCTCTGCAGGCGGCGAAGCAGTTCTTCCAGGTTGGAACAGGCTGGCAGGAGCCGGTCAATAGCAGCTTTCAGCTTCGCCTTATAACTGGTGCCGTTTTGCGTGGTCTGATGTTCAATATAGCTTTTGCCCTTGTCCTGTCCGGGGATGATGACGGACAGACCGTGTTCTTTGCAAAGCCTGTCCGAAGTGCGGCGGATGAAGTGATAGCTCCGCTTATTGGAGTGATAGTGCTTGTGATCCTGAAAGCTGACCGCATTGAAAATCAAGTGGTTATGAACATGATCTTTGTCTATGTGGGTGGTAAGTACAAATTCATACTTGCCGCCCAAGATTTCTTTTGCAAGTTCCATGCCTATTTCATGGGCCTGTTCCGGCGTAACCTCCCCAGGCTGAAAGGCTTGGATCAGGTGTCGGCCCAGGTTCGTTCCCTTGTCGATGGCATGGCGGCGGGTCCAGGCAAATTCGATATCCGCAGTTTCGACGGAGCAGCCATAGGCGGATACCAGGAGCTTCCCGTCTGTTTTCTCCGGGTTGCAGATATAGTCAATGGCTGCTTTCAGCGTTGACTTGATAGGATGTGTCTTTGTAACTGCCATATCTCGTCCAGCCTTTCCCGTATCTCGTCCATGTCGGCCTGATACGCAGGGCCTCCGGCGTTGATCCACTTGGCGATCTGGTTGATGTTCCGACCAATGGCGGAAAGCTCTTTGGTAAATGCCTTGATATCTGCAGTGTCCGTATAGATGATATACCCGTCAATCGCCATCTTTCGGAGGTAGGCACCATATCTGCGTGTGGGGAGCTGGCTCATTTTCTCGTCTATGAGCCGTTTTTCATCCTCCGTAACATAGAATTTCATTTGGATATTCCGTTTTCGATTTGCCATGCGCCGCCTCCGTTCTTTATAAGGGTTTGGGACTATCCCAACAAGCAATTTTGAATTTTCGGGCAAGGGACCTGAAAATCTCAAAATTCGCAAGCGGGTACTCGCTTGCTGTGCTTGCTACCGTTTCTTTTCTCGTACCTAAGTAATACCAAAGCCTTCACTTTGGCTACCAAAATGCAAAGAAAAAACGCTACAAACCTATCTCGTTCATAGCGTTCCCTTATCCTTATTTAGTTGTGTTGGAAGCCTCCGGTCATTGGGTTACCAAGACAGGCAAGGTGATGATTTGCTCTGTGCGAAATGGCATTATTACGGCGGTGTTATAGTTATGATAACTTATGCTCAATGGGGAGAGAGATTCTAAAAGTACATCCTCCTCCGGGTGTATCTGCTATCTCTATATTTCCATCATGTAATTTTATAATTTCTTTTGCAATGCTCAAACCGAGGCCATAATGGTTCTTGTCAGAACGAGAGGGATCGCCGCGGTAGAAGCGATCAAACACTTTGACTTTTTCTGCATTAGGGATTCCGGGGCCGTGGTCAATAACAGAAAAATAAAATTGCCTATCATCATCCATAGCTTCCAATTCGATAGATGCTCCGGGGGGAGAGTAGCTGATTGCGTTGTCAAGCAGGATTCCTAAAACCTGGCTGATTCGCTCTTTATCACACGGGACTTTGGGACAGCACTCCTCTTTCAGTTTTATATTTAATGTTATCCCTTTTTGTCGGCATGGGGATAGCCAGGTTTCCCAGGTTTCAATGAAAAGGGTATCCATATCCGTATCCTGAATGTTCATTTTCCAACTTCCTGCGTCACTTGATGCAAGTGAGAGTAGAGACTGGATCAGATGTGACATACGGTTACATTCTTCCAAAATAACCACTTGTTTATGCTGTTTGGAAGAATCACTTTCTGATTGCTCCAGCGATTCCGCATTGGCCTGAATGACTGCCAGCGGAGCTTTCAATTCATGGGATGCAGCGGCAATGAAGTCCTTTTGACTTTTCATAGATGCTTCTACTGGAATGATTGCCTTTTGTATCAGAAACCGGCTCATTCCATACATAGTAGCAAGCATAACCAACCATATCAACGGATACCAACTGCAATCATGTTGAATAATGCTCCATACTGATGATCGCGGATAAATGACAATCAGGCGTTGCTCATTATTTTCATGACCGGAAAAAACGACTTGAATCCCATAGTATTTATCTGAACCCGATCCCCTCAAATTATAGGTTGTACGGCTGATTTTACTGTTCTGAATCGTATTTGAAACGATTTCTTCCATTTCTTTAATGTTGTTCTCTGAATCCATCTGGCTAATTAAATTAGACGATGGTGTGGAGAAACATTCCGGTCCTGATTGTTGGGATAAATCATCAGACCAATAGACCCAGGTTTGAAACTTTGTGGCATAAGCAGAATAGTCCTGTTCCGTCAAAGGGGTTCCCTTCTGGAGCTGTTCGATAATACTATCCGTAATGTTCCCAATATAATCAAGCTCAGAACCCTGTTTCCTCAAAACCGCATTGCCCATAAATAACAACAGCAAGATTGTGTAGGCCAGCATTGTAAAAATAAGAAACAACCAAATCATCCTGCATCGTAATTTAGAAATCATGAAGCCACCTCCAGTCGGTATCCCGCTCCATAAACTGTTTTGATTTGAGTCTTACAATTCAACTCACGGAGCCGTTTGCGCAGAAAATGAATATAGTTATCTACGTTTCCGGCCTCAACTTCTGTTGCTCCGCCCCATACTTTCCAAAGAAGCTGTTCTCTACTGTGCGTCTTATCCGGGTTTTCCATAAAAACCGCAAGCAGATCAGCTTCTTTTTGCGTCAACAGGACAGAATGACTTTGATAGCTCAGTCTGCGAAGTTGCGTATCGAATGTCAAATCAAAAGCGACCAATACGCTTTTTTCGACAATATCCGCAGGCCGACGAATCAACGCCCGCATCCTGGCCAGTAATTCTTTTATATGGAACGGTTTTACCAGATAATCATCTGCTCCGCAATCAAGACCGTCAATCTTATCATCCAATTCCCCCAAACCGGTAATTACAATCACCGGTGTCCAAATCTGTTTTTGCCGCATTGCCTTTAAGACTGTCAGCCCGTCAATAATCGGGAGCATACGATCTAGCAGGACAATATCATAGGTATATTCCGGATTAAGGGCATAGGACAAAGCGAGTTCACCATCTTCACAGCAATCCGTGAGATAGCCTTCCTTTTGCAGTTGTTCCGCAATCACTGCGGACAGGTTCAGATCATCTTCCACTAATAGAACTCTCATAGAACAACCTCCTTCCTCCTACATTATACCATTGAATCCTCTAAAAATCTTTTAAGAATGCGCTACATTTTCCCTTTGCTTTAGAGGACTTTTTGAGAACTTACAGTTTATAATCAGTGCGAAAAAACAAAGGAGGTCATTCATAATGAAACAAAAAATTGCTCTTATCGTAATCGCTATGCTGATGCTCGCCTGCCTTGGAGGGTGCGGTAAACAGAATGCACAGAATCAAAGCAACAATGATTCCTCTTATTCGACTGTTAATCAGACAGGTGAACAGCTTGAACAGCGCGATAGTGACAATGACGATCTAACGGACGAACAATCTAATATCCCGTCTTCTGGAGTGACACAGGACAGTGATCCTGTGGATGGCGACCAACTCTTTGCCGGATGTACATTGACCGGAACCGTGACCGAATTTTCAAGCAATGGTTGCAAAATAACTCCGACCATTCAGGAGGGAGATGTTGCTTATGAAGCTGCCCCCGGTTACGAGGATGAATCGGAGCTAATCAATATCATCTATGATGAGGAGTGTTCTTTCCAGATTTCATATGTCAATCGTTTGAACGGGGCTGTAACATACGATACTGCCTCGATTGAAGATGTGAAAAAACAGACAAGCTTAATCATCTATGGAACCTATGACAGCGAAAACAATTTGGTTGCGGATCACATTTATATTTACCGGAGCACGGAGGGATGACATGCGGTTTGATCAAAGAGCATTTCGCTATCTATGGCGTAAGAGAAGCAAAAGCATTCTGCTTTTATGTATACTGCTGGTAATCAGCACAATGATCTTGGCAGCCACGATGATTTTGCAAACGGCTCAGACAACCAGCAGTTCAATTCAAGAAAAGACCAATTCCAAAATTGTTCTGCAAAGCCAGAATGGCAAAAATATCATTAATTCAGAACTGATTGCTCAAATCGCTGCCTTTGAGGATGTGTCCGGTATCAACCGGACGGCAAGTGGCACCGCCTATCCGGTGAACTTTTCTCCTGTGACATACGCAGAATCCTCTGAACCGGAGAATTTAACAGTTGCAGTGAAAGCCTATGATAATACGGAAATAGACGGACTGTTTGCAGAAGAAAAATACCGACTGCTGGAAGGGGTACCTATTAGCGAGGAGCATCCTCAAGGGATTCTGATCAACTCCATTTTGGCTCAGGCAAACGGCCTTACCATTGGAAATCAGTTGGAATTTGAAACAGAGGATGGAACGTCAGTTTCCGGCGAAATCATTGGCATTTTCTTTTCCGGTATGGAACGAAAACAGGAGGACTCCATTCTGTCTGTCTATCGCATTGAAAATCAGGTATTTGTGGACCATTCATTTTTTGAGATGCTGTTTGGGACACCGGGATTTTCTTCCGTATCCGTCTATACGTCCGTGCCGGAGCAGATGGATGTTTTGTATTCTGATATTGAACAGCTTGTAGGCGAGGAAATCAATCTGGTAGAATCAGACACACTCTATGCTCAAATACAGGCTCCCTTACAGCAGGTGATTCGTGTCACTATCGTAATGCTTGTATTGACGTTGATCACAGCGGTCATTGTGGTTTCGCTGCTTCTCTGTATGTGGATGCGTACCCGGCAAAAAGAATTTGCCATTTTGATCAGTCTGGGAAAATCAAAATGGGATTTATTATCGCAGGTTATTACAGAAAGTGTCACACTCTTTTTATTATCCGTTTTGGGAGCTGCCTGTTGTACTAATTTACTCTCAGGCAAAATTATGCAAAGTCTTTTTTCCGCTGAAGAATTTTCAAGTATAATGAACGCCCATGTTCAAGGGCGGCATCTGCTGACATTGATTGTTGTGGGAGGCTTTATCGTGTTGTTAGCAGTGGGAATCTCTATTTTTCCGACACTGCGGACCAATCCCAGAGATACGTTATCAAGAATGGAGGGATAAATGATGAACAGTATGCAAAGAGCATGGCGCTGTGTAATTCGGAAACCGATCAAAAGTATTTTGCTGTTTTTTGTTGTACTGACGGTCAGCCTGTTTCTTATGTCCGGTATGGCAAGCCGCAGCGCCAGCGTGCAGGTACAGGATGTAACACGGCAGGCCGTTGGAGCCGGTTTTCGGTTGAATGCGAATGAAAAAAATCGTTCTCGCCGACTTAGTGAGATTTCCAGCAGAATTGGTGGAGAGGGGGCGTTGGATGGTGTCCACCAGGAAAAGCTGGAAACTGCAGCTGGGACACAGTGGATGGTTTGGACAGACAACTCTTTTGAATCCCTGCGGATAACCGATATTGAGGAAATTGCTGCGGTAGATGGTATTTCCGATTACAACATCACCACATGTATTACAGTCGTCAAGCCAGTCGGCTTTGACCGGATCGAAGATCCCGATGTTGATCAGTACAGCGATATTGGCGGCGTTGTCCTGATTGGAAATCTGAACATGAAGCTGGATTCCAATGTGCTGTCCGGCAATGTGACAATCAAAGAGGGACGTATGGTCACTAAGGATGACGTTGATGTATGCGTCATTTCAGAGGAACTGGCTGAACAGGATGGGTTTTCTATTGGTGATGTATTGCAGTTCAATGATTATCATGATCCATCCGGTTCTACAGTCTATGAAGCGAAAATTGTCGGCATCTATCAGACGCAGCAATACATGTCTCCTCTCATGAACGGAGATACCTATCGGTCAGAGAATGTGATTTTTACTGATCTGCGCTTTCCGGAAAAAGCAGAGGGTTCCGAAGGTGATCCCTGTTTTGAACATGCTTATTTTCAAGTGGAGGATGTAGATCGATACGATGAAGTAAAATCAGCTGTGCAGGAAGTCAACATTGACTGGGAACGATATGACTTGATTGACCGAAACGGAAATATTTCCACGATGTCCTCCAATTTCAACGATCTGGAGAAAATCAGCAATCTTCTTATTTTTGTTACCATTGGGTCCAGTTTTGTAATCCTGTTTTTAATATTTCTGTTCTGGGTAAAAAACCGTTCCAGAGAAATTGGTATTCTGCTTTCTCTCGGTATGAAAAAAATCAGCATCCTAGGGCAACTATTCCTGGAGACGATTCTGATTGCCGCATTTGCATTTTCCGTCTCTCTGATTGCTGCTCCAGTGGTATCAAATATGGCTGCGAGTTATTTAGTTGCACAACAAGTGGAACAGGCGAAACTTCAAGAGAATATCGACGCAAACAAGGTGGCTGCGGAGTTTGAGAAATCAGAACAAATCGTAACCGGTGTGGACGTAACCGTGACTGGTGAAATGATGGAACTGTGCGGGGTCGGTATTATCCTGTTAGTAGGTGTTTCTGTGGGAGCGGCAGGAATTTCTGTATTACGGAAAAAGCCAAAGACAATCCTGAGTGAATTGAGTTAAAGGAGGGGTTCAGATGATTTTAGAGACCAAAAATGTGTCCTATTTTTACAAGTCTCAAAAAGACAAATTAATCTTGGATGATGTGAGCATTGGTTTTGAGTGCGGAAAACTTTATGCCATTCTGGGACCCAGCGGGTCAGGAAAAACGACATTCCTCTCCCTGCTGGCAGGGCTGGATGTTCCTGTCAAAGGCGAAATTCGATACGATGGGAAAGTGATTATACCAAAGAGTTTGAACGAGCATCGAAAGCATCACATATCCCTGGTGTTTCAGAGCTATAATTTGATTGATTACCTGACCCCGTTGGAAAATGTCAGGCTGGGCGGAAAAGGCGAACCGGAAAAACTGCTGGAAAGCATCGGAATTGGACAGGAGTTCTGGCATCGGAATGTAATGCAGCTTTCCGGCGGCCAGCAGCAGCGTGTGGCGATTGCCCGCGCTTTGGCCAGTGATGCAAAGGTCTTGCTGGCAGACGAACCAACAGGAAACTTGGATGAAGCAACTGCCTGGGATGTGATTGATATTTTGAAGCGCATTGCTCATAAAGATGGAAAATGCGTGATTGTGGTCACGCACAGTAAAGAACTTGCAAATGAGGCGGATGAAATTATCCATATCAAAAATTAAGTTTTCGCTTTAACAGACCTATCAAAAAGCCAGACGCTTAGACGCAGAGCCAGACTGTTATTGGAGGTATGAAAAGTGAACGATAATCGAAAGAACGCATTGTGGATACATTGTCCAATCTGCGGAGGCAAAACAAGGACAAAGGTGTATGCGGGTACTGTTCTAGTGAAATTTCCGCTCTACTGTCCTAAGTGCAGGAAAGAAATTCTGGTGGATGTCGTACAACTGAAAATGGTGCTAAGCAAGGAGCCAGACGCATAGAGCGCAGAGCCAGCTTCTCCATTATCAACAAAGGAGAAGCTGGCTCTTTTCATTTGATAGATATTGCATTTTGGGTACGCAAAGCGGTAAGTACAGCTTGAAAAACCGGAATAATAACCGCTGCTTCTTCCTCGTTGCATTCTTCAATCAGCAAACGAAGCTGCCGGAGCGCAGGTGATTCTCTCTGTATTTCCGGATTAAAAATCTCCCTAGCATCTATCTTCAAAGCGCGCACCAAAGGGAACAGGACTTCCATCTTGGGATTTCCTTTGTAATTTTCGATATTCAAAACAGTGCGGACATCAATATCGGCTGCATCGGCCACTTCGTTTTGAGTAAGACCTAATTTCCCACGAGCACGCTTTACGGCGTCACCTAATGGACGAGAATATTCAGGCATCGCAATTCACCTCCTAAATATTCTACAATACACCTCGCTTCGATTGAATTCGTTACGGTTCACCTCTTTGCTGTATTTAGATACATATTATGGGTGAAGGGGGGTTCAGCATGACGAAAACCCAAACTAACGTCAAGAATTATTCAGAAATGAATTTCAATGTCTGATTTGGGATAACTCTGCCTATATAGCTGTACCGCAATTCACTTTGCGTTTGGAATACACTACCGCGCTCGGCCGCTTTTTGCGGTCGGGCGCATTTTTCTGCTTATGTGGGCCTTCGCCACCCAGCGGAGCCTTTCATAAAAATTTTCTTCCCTCTGCGGTTGCCAAAATCGCAGGCCTTGCATTACTGAGGCGAAAGGGAGGAAGTCACCACCCCGCACCTGCGGGCGCGAAGGGAGGTGAGAAAATGAAAGACTCCTATGAGCAGCGTATTCAGAATCAGTTTGGCGCCTTCTGTGTCAAGGTTTTGAAGAATGAGGCCCGGTATATCCAGCGTGAATATGCCCGCCTCCGGGACCAGGAAAAATCCCTGGGCGAGCTGACAGCTTCCGAGATGGAGCAGACCGCCGTATGTGACAAGCACTTCATGGACGAGCATGTCTTTGATGTGCAGGGTCTCCCGGTCGTTGTGACTGGCGATCTTCTGGCCGACGCTCTGGCGCAACTGCCGGAAGGCAAGCGGGATGTGATCCTGCTGTCCTACTTCCTGGGCATGACGGATCGTGAGATCAGCGACAAGCTGAACATCGTCCATCAGACTGTATCGAAGCGGCGCCTTACTACGCTGAAAGAATTGCGCGAATATCTGATGAAGGAGGGATTTGAATGGCCGGACAAGTGAAACCTATTCCGGTGCCTGTGATTCTGGCAGCCGTGAACGGCGACGAGGACGCCCTTGCCGCCGTGGTCGCTCACTATCAGAAGTACATCCGGGCTCTTGCCACCAGACCGCTGAAGGACGAATACGGGAATACATACCTGTATGTCGATGAAGATATGCGGCTCAAGCTGGAAACGAAGCTGATCCACAGCATCGTGACGGGCTTTAAGGTACTGCCGGTCTAAAACCTGCGGGACAAGTTTCTCTCCCTTTCTTTGTCCCAACGGTCCGGCAATGAGGCTCAATGCTCTTTGACAAAGAAAGCCCGTTGGGAGGCCAGCGCCGCAGTATAAGGCAAACGGATACATTCCTGTTTGTGCCGAGCCATACGGTCGGTGCGCCATGACCTCCATGCGGAGAGAGCGAGAAACACCAGACCGCAAAGCAAGCGTGGCAGCTTGCGGGCGATGACACACGGGCAGGGTCAAAGATACTCGCGCATTGAACGCCC
>OGYE01002821.1_pt1 | contig 10344 bp, 6 predicted proteins | sample 1576471 | NCBI WGS metagenome assembly OGYE01 (sample SAMEA3541532, study PRJEB24748) | human gut metagenome | biome: human gut; feature: human-associated habitat; material: faeces | place: China | collected 2012 | reverse complement strand
ATCCGGTATCGTCTGTGATAACAACACCGAAACGGCTTGCTTCCTCCATTGGTACCTGATAGGTTGCCAATGTGATATCGGCCTTGCTTGTCTTGTGATAGTCAAGCATCGCCTCATAATCCATCTTGTAGATATGATCTCCGGAGAGAATCAGTACATAGTCTGGATTGTAGTAGTCAATATACTCAAGATTCTGATAGATTGCGTTCGCAGTACCTGTATACCACTGGCTGTTTGCACTCTTCTCGTATGGAGGAAGTACGGTTACACCACCAATACTTCGATCCAGATCCCATGGGATACCGATACCGATGTGCTGATTGAGCCGGAGTGGTCTATACTGTGTCAACACGCCGACAGTATCAACCCCCGAATTAATACAGTTGCTGAGTGGGAAATCAATAATCTTGTATTTTCCACCAAATGCAACCGCCGGCTTAGCAAGCTTAGAAGTCAAAACGCCCAGACGACTTCCCTGTCCGCCTGCTAAAAGCATAGCTATCATTTCTTTTTTAATCATAATGTCACCCCTTTTAGCATAATATGTTTGTATTATAGCATTAAACCTAAAAAAGTGAAACACTTTTAGGCAATTTTTATAATTTTTTCTAAAAAAAGCTCATTGGAATGGTAAATAATACTAAATTTTACATTTTTTACACATTCATCGTCTCTGCAACACGTTTCATCGCCTTTAAGAACGGTAAAAAGTCCACCTCCAGAGACGCTGCAAGCTTGATATCATCCTTTTCCTGCAGCACTTTGCCGAGGCGTCCGACTGCGGACGCCATCCTGCCTTTGTCAATTCTTTGTTCATCCCGGTTAATCAGATCCTCACAGTTATTAAACACTTCGATCTCCCAGTTGATTCCCTGAATCACCAGATTGAACAGCTCGTCCGTATCGGACTGCCGGTTGTGTCTGAGTTCTGCAATCAGTGTCTCCGTTCCGGGAATGATAGTTGCACTGTAGTTGTATAGCTCCTTTAGTAAATCCTGTTGTGCAGATGCCTTATCACTCATTCAAAACTTCCTCCTGTCTACGACTCACTATTTTTCGTCACAATCTCTGTCAGGGAAGACGCAAGCCCTGCAATACCGGAAATCTCACTCGGAATAATCAGCTTCGTTGCTTTTCCGTCTGCTGCCTTGGCAAATGCCTCAAGACTCTTCAATGTAAGAACCGCCTGATCTGGTGCAGCTTCATTCAGGAACTTGATACCATCTGCGTTTGCCTGCTGTACTTTCAGGATTGCTTCTGCCTCACCTTCGGCACGGCGGATGGTTGCTTCCTTTGTCGCCTCTGCACGCAGAATTGCGGACTGCTTTTCTGCCTCTGCGGAAAGAATCAGAGACTCCTTCTGTCCTTCTGCGCGAAGAATTGCGGACTTCTTCTCACCTTCTGCAATCAGGATCTGTTCACGTCTCTCACGCTCTGCCTTCATCTGTTTTTCCATCGCATCCTGAATAGCTGCCGGTGGAATGATATTCTTCAGCTCGACACGGTTGACCTTGATACCCCAAGGATCTGTCGCCTCGTCCAAAGTCGCACGCATCTTTGTATTGATCGTCTCTCTCGATGTCAGAGTCTGGTCAAGTTCCAGCTCACCAATAATATTTCGAAGCGTTGTTGCTGTCAGATTTTCAATCGCCATGATTGGCTTTTCCACACCATATGCAAACAACTTCGGATCTGTGATCTGGAAGAATACGACTGTATCAATCCGCATCGTAACATTATCTTTTGTGATTACCGGCTGTGGTGCAAAATCAACAACCTGCTCTTTCATAGAAATGCGGTGTGCTACCTTATCAATCAAAGGCGTCTTCAAATGCAGACCTGCTGACCATGTCGTATTGTATGTTCCCAGACGCTCAATGACATATGCATGTGCCTGTGGTACAACACGTATAGAACTGCAAATCACTACAACAACCAAAATTACAAGAAAAATACCTAATATCTGTGCTCCATTCATCTTTCTGCCTCCCTTTTTCAATCAACTCTTCTATACTATCCTATGCCTGTGTGCTCTTCGTCACGATGAGCTTCACGCCGTCGATGCTCTGCACGAGAACCTTCTCTCCCGCAGCAATCTTCGAATCATCTGCGGAACGTGCAGACCATTCCATGCCCGAAAGCTTCACAACACCCTGTGCCTCCAGATTGTTGATCTCCTGCTTGACGATTCCTTCTTTTCCAATCAGACTGTCTACATTCGTCTTCTCCACATTCTTCATCAGATGCTTCGCCGCAAATGGCCGGGTAAACACAAAAAGCAACGTCGACACAACCGCAAACACAAGAAGCTGCACCAACCAGTGTGCACCGGTCAGCGAGATCAGTCCTGCCACAAATGCACCGCCTGCGAACCATATGGACGTAAGTCCGAGTGTAATGATCTCAACCACGATCAGTATCACAGTTATAATCAGCCATATTGTTAAACCCATAGTAACCTCCTCCTGTTATTTTTCAGCAAAATACACATCTCCTATGTATTCCGCTCCGTCTTTTTTATTTTATCACACCGCGCATAAATCTTCCACAAAAAATAAAGAGAAATCCGTCAATTTTGCACAAATTTAACGGATTTCTCACATTGTTTTTTAATATGATGGTTTTCGACAGATTAATTCGACTGCATTGCACGCTTTGCACGCATACGAAGTGTTGGATCCAGAATCTTCTTACGGATACGGATGGACTTCGGTGTGATCTCCAGAAGCTCGTCAGTATCAATGAAATCCAGTGCCTGCTCCAGAGAAAGGATCTTTGGAGGTGTCAGCTTCAGCGCATCATCGGAACCGGATGCACGTGTATTCGTAAGCTGCTTCTTCTTGCAGACATTTACTTCGATATCCTCTGCCTTACCGCACTGTCCAACGACCATACCGCCGTAGACCTGCTCGCCCGGTCCGATAAAGAGTGTTCCACGCTCCTGTGCATTGAACAGACCATATGTGTAATATATACGCCGAAGGAGAGAAGACCATATGTGATACTCTCTCCTGACTCAAACGCGATCAGAGAACCCTGACTTCTGTAATTCATATCGCCCTTGTATGGCTGATAACCATCAAACATCGTATTGATGATACCATTTCCCTTGGTAGCGGTCATGAAATCACCACGGAAACCAATCAGTCCACGGGATGGAATTGAGAACTCCAGTCTCGTTGTACCATTTCCAGTCGGTGCCATACCCTGTAACTCACCCTTACGCTGATTCAGCATATTGATAACGGTACCGGAGAATTCATCTGGCACATCAATGACTGCAATCTCGAACGGCTCTAACTTCTTGCCCTTCTCATCTTCCTTATAGATAACCTCTGCCTTACTTACTGCGAACTCATAGCCCTCACGACGCATGTTCTCAATCAATACAGACAGATGCAGCTCACCACGTCCGGATACCTTAAAGCTCTCAGTCGTGTCTGTCTCTTCCACACGCAGAGAAACATCAGTATTTAACTCACGGAACAGACGGTCACGCAGATGACGGGAAGTAACGAACTTTCCTTCCTTACCTGCGAGCGGTGAATCATTTACCATGAAATGCATGGCGATCGTAGGCTCAGAAATCTTCTGGAACGGAATTGGTTCCGGATCATCCGGTGAACAGATTGTATCACCGATGTGAATATCGGAAATACCGGAAATCGCTACGATCGAGCCGATGCCTGCCTCGTTCACTTCCACCTTGTTCAGGCCTTCAAACTCATATAACTTACCAATCTTTACCTTGCGGTACTTGTCAGGCTCATGATGGTTTACGATGATTGCATCCTGATTCAGCTTGATCGTACCATTATCCACCTTACCTACACCGATACGGCCAACATACTCATTATAATCAATCGTACTGATCAGAATCTGTGTACCTGCATCCGGATCACCGGTTGGTGCCGGAATATATTTCAGGATCGTCTCGAACAATGGCTGCATATCTGTACCCGGTTCATCTGGTGAAAGGGATGCGATACCTGCCTTTGCGGATGCGTAAACAAATGGGCAGTCAAGCTGCTTCTCATTTGCATCAAGCTCTAATAAAAGCTCCAATACTTCCTCTTCTACTTCTGCCGGTCTTGCCTCCGGACGATCGATTTTATTGATACACACGATTACGTTCAGATCCAGTTCCAGTGCTTTTTTGAGCACGAACTTCGTCTGTGGCATCGCACCTTCAAATGCATCTACCACGAGGATAACGCCATTTACCATCTTTAAGACACGCTCTACCTCGCCACCGAAATCAGCATGGCCCGGCGTATCAATGATGTTGATCTTCGTATTCTTATAAGTAACTGCGGTGTTCTTAGAAAGGATTGTGATACCTCTCTCACGCTCGATGTCATTCGAATCCATGACACGCTCTGCGACTTCCTGATTGTCACGGAATACACCACTCTGCTTCAACAGTTCGTCCACGAGGGTTGTCTTACCATGATCGACATGGGCGATAATTGCTACGTTTCTTACATCTTCTCTTGTAATCTGCATATCTCTTTCCTCATCTCTATATACATACTCAACTACAACAAACTTAGGTATTTTAGCACATTCTTCCCTTACTTTCAATATTTTAGACAAAAAAAGCTCCGGGGATTTCACTCCCCGAAGCCCTGTTTTTACTGCTTATTTTTTGATATATGCCTGTGTTTTCACACTGGTAATACCCTGATAGCGCATCGCTGGTGCCTTACCATTCTTTGGCACAAGAACAATCTGGATGCCTTCGAGACGTTTTGCAAGACCTGCGGTTCCAGCAGCCTCACCATTCTTTGCCCAGCCAAGCCAGCCAAAGCTCTGTGCATGTACACGATAATATACATCATAATGCTCTGCCATCTCGCCAGTCAGTGCGATACGGATTGCTTCGAGACGCTTCGCCTCTCCACTTGTACCAGACATAACGCCATTGCGTTTCCATGTATTTGGATCGTTCTCATTTCCCTGCCAGCCATAAGACTGTACATGTGTCGTATAGACAATGCTGCCGCTGTATGTCTGGTTTGTTAGCTTGATATTGATACCTTCGAGACGCTTTGCTAATCCAGAAGTACCACTCATCTGTCCATTATACTTCCAGCCCTGCCAGCCGAAGCTCTGTACATGTGTACGGTACGCAACATTGATTGCGTTCTCACCGACCACAGACGGATTCGTGTTGGATGTCGCCGGATTGCCGACAACCGGTGAAGATCCAGCCTTTGCAATATAGCTTGCTAACTGTTTTGTAACATTCACACCCTTGAAGTTTGCGCCCGGTGCAGATTCACCCTTCTTTACAACTACAATCTGGATGCCTTCCAGACGTTTTGCATAGCCTGCTGTTCCAGATGGTGCGCCATTCTTCGCCCAGCCGAGCCATCCGTAAGACTGTGCGTGCACTCTGTAATACACATCATATTTATCCTTATCTGCGCCTGTAAGCTGAATCTTGATTGCTTCGAGTCTCTTTGCTTCCCCCTCAGTTCCGTTCATCTCACCATTTGCAGACCAAGGCAGCCAGCCGTAACTCTGACAATGCGTCGTGTACTGAATACCGAGCTTGGCTGTCTTTCCTGCTTCCGCAGAATTTACAACAATATTGATACCTTCAAGTCTCTTTGCCTTTCCGCTTGTACCTGACATAGTACCATTGGATTTCCATGTCTTGATATCGTTCTCTTTTCCTTCCCAGCCAAATGTCTGTACATGCGTACGGTAGGAAACTGTAATATTCGGAGCTGTTGTAGTTGTGCCTGTATTTCCACCTGTATTGCTTCCGGTGTTACCACCTGTGGAACCACCAGTATTCCCTCCTGTACTTCCGTCAGTAGAGTCTCCAGTATTACCGCCTGTGGAGCCGCCGGCATTTCCACCTGTATTTCCTCCAGTGTTACCACCAGTCGAACCACCGGTTGTCTCTTTGACTGTGGTAACGGTGAGTCCTGCGCTCTTATCGCTTTCCAGCCAATACCCCTTTGCCACCTTCTTTACATAAAATGTATAAGCTGTATTTGCTGTAAGTCCTGTAAATACATTGCTATCCTGCCAGTTCACACCATCTTTGGAGTATTTGCAGCCAGCAACACTGTTCAATGTAACAGATGTCGTTGTCTTAGATGCAAGTGTTGGAGCTGACGGTGTTTCATATTCCTTATACACGGAAAGCTTAACAGTATCTTTGTATCCGCCCGATTTTGTTGTCACAGAAATCTCTGTATATCCAGGTGCAACCGCCGTAAGAACACCGGTTGTCGCATCGATTTTAGCAACCTCTGGATTGGAAGAGGTATATGTAATCGTCTTATCTGTAGCATTGGCAGGGGAAACCGTTGCCGGGAAGCTCCATGAAACAGCATCTCCGATCGTTATAGATTTCTCGGAAGGCTGATTGTCAAACCGAACCCCTGTTACTTCTACAATCTTCTCTCCTTCCTGTGCGGTCTTTACTTTGATCGTTACAATCTCGCCCGTGCGAATGTTGTTATCTGCATCGGCTTTTACACGGATTTCAAATGTATATTCTGTATCTGGATCTAATCCCTCAAATACGTTGCTATCCTGCCATGTTCCATTTGGAGCAATGCGATACTCACAGTCGTCATATGGTGTTAACGTGATCGTATTTGTCGTCGGTGTCTCACTTGTGCTTGGTGCCTGTGTTGGAGCCTCTGGTGTCTTCCACACCGTAACTGCACAGGTTGCTTTCACATCTGATGTGCTTCCGTTTGCTTTTGCTGTGATTGTTGCAGAACCTGCGCCAACCGCGGTTACCTTACCAGAAGCATTCACAGTTGCAACCTTGTTGTTCGAAGAACTCCATGTCACGCTCTTATCTGTTGCATCATCCGGTGATACAGTTGCAACAAGGGTTGTCTCTGTCACAGGATTTGTTCCTCCGATCTCGAAGCTCAGCGTGTCTTTATTCAAAGCAACACCTGTTGCTGCAACCTCCTTCGGTACATCAGGTGTGGAACTGCCACCAGATGAAAGATTTTTGTCTATATACTGATGTTCGGTATCGGATGTGTATTTTTCATAGATTGCAGCCGCAGCAGCAACCAGAGTCGCGTTATAATCTATGGCTACCTCATTACATACATAATCGCTTGCAGAATCAACATAGGAACCATCGATTTTCTGTCCGCCAACCAAAGCACCGATTAACATGTTTTTCTGAGCAGTTGTTCCCTGATCTTTACCAGTATATCCGGAAGCCGCTCTATGATGCGGGTATTTTGGTCCATACGCATTATATCCGATGACAAAACATTGCTTCGCTGCATTGTTACCAAGCAGATATTTCATCTGTCCCTCTGACCAGCCTCGATATGTTTCTATTGACATCATCTTATCATACAATAATCCTGTGTACTGCATAGATGTGTTATAACGGGCAGAACCCCAATTGCTGACACATCGATAGCCACCATAGGTACTATTGCCATCTGAAATTCCCATAAGCGATGCTATTTTACTGGAATTCCCATCGTAATAAGCCACTGCCGGACCGACATTGTCCCAGCCAAGCGGCCAATATGGTTTCATAGCTGCATCTGCATTTTTATACTGATTATATTCAGACAGATAACTTGTGTTTCCGGTAATCTGATACAACAACAGCGCTGCCAGACAATAATCATCTTCCCAAGCCGTTGAATTATAAAATTCAACAGCTGTTTTGCCAGTAGACTTATTATGATTCTTTGCATATGCAAAGAGCATTTCTGCTGTCTTTAAATATTGGTTGCCGCCAAAGTTTCTATACTGCATGGCAAGTGCGGCTGCAGACAACGATACCACATCGGTATGTGGTGCAGAATCGCTGGAGAAATATGCCGTACGATTGCTCTGTGGCTGAGCTTCCGGCGCTCCCCAATATCCATGATCGTAACCACCGCCACCATTTCCAACCTGTACACAGTACGCTTCCACAGAAGTTCCTGCACTGTTTAATACAGCACATTTAGTCAGATAATCCGCAAAATGTGTCGTGATTGTCTGCAAATGATTCGTCTGTCCCGATGCCACATATGCAGATTTGTTCGTATTATAGCTCATACCAAGCACAAATGCCGCATATGCTTCTGGAAGACCAAACTTTACATGATCGCCCGCGTCATGGAATCCGCCAGTCAAATCTACCGTAACAGTACTTCCATCGGTTCTTGTATAAGAATACTTATCATAGGTGTGGCAATTTCCTCTCCAGTCAAGCAGAGACTTTGTTCCTACCTCATCGCCACACATATTTGCATCATAAAAATACAAAGAGTACTGAAGCAGCTTTGCATAGTTGTAATCAATATCTGAATAATTGTAATCTGTTACATTTCCGGCAGGAATTGTGACTGTACCAGAGCTGCCAGAACTTCCACCAGAACCACCAGATGAGGTAGAATCTGTCGAGAACTTCACAGAATTGATCTGGTATGTAACAGTAGAACTTTCCTGCAGGTTTGTAAACTGCACGCCGATTTTACCAACTTCTGTGCTATTTCCCCAATCCAGACTTGAGAGATCCATGCTCATTTCCATCGTTCCTGATGTTGTCAAGTTTACATAATTTCCCTGATTCCATTTCCAGTCCTTTGACATGAACATCATCATAGCTCCCGGCGTACCCGTTGTACCCGCAGTGAAGTTTGAAACTGACAGACTCATGCTCAAACTCTTAATTCCCTTTGCTTCCCATTCGGATTTTTCATCCATATCCGCTGGCAAGCTCAGTATAAGCTCGGAGATCATAATCCCTTTGTTTTCGCCATTGTCTTTTGCAGCCTCTGTTTTTCCACTCATCGTAATATACGATGATAAATCCATTTCCGTTGCTGCCTGTGGTGTCAACGTTGGAATCGTCACCCCTGTTATCATGAATAACAGAGCAAATACAACTGCAAACACCCTCCTTGTCATTCGTTTTTTGCTCATTTGAACCCTCCTCTTAATGTTTTAATTGTTCTTTTTATCTTGCACGAGCTGTAACTGTGCCCGCAACTTTTCAATTTCTGCCTCCGATCATTTTCTTCATACAATCCATTATAATCGACACCTGGCTTATGTTCAATCAATGAATTTTATATATAGGTTATTTGTAGTACTCTCCCAGACTGATTCCATTGATGCCAAGCGGAATCGCATGATCAAGTCCGATGAACTTCTCACCATTGTTCCAGAGAACTTCCTTGACAAATGCATACTTTTCCTCGTCCCATGTTGTGAAATCATCTAAAACCATGCCTCCGGTATCCCCAGAGTTCGCATTGAAGCACCAGAAGGTATGATTCAGTCTATTCTTCTGTATGAGTTCGCGCATATAGGTCATCCAGATGATGTTCGGTTCCGTCATAAATCCGCCCCACTCACCGATCAGAAGCGGTGCAATATTATCCTCATGGATATAAAACCAGTTATCGTGCCAGCAGTCCTTCATCAGGCTGTCGTAGGTATAACTGCCCTGAAACCAAGGCTGTTCATATACAGTTGGACCATAATCGTGCGGCGAATATACAAGCTTGTTCTGATATTTACCGAGGTCAACCGGGTAATCTGCGACACCGCGCAGGTTTCCGCCCCACCAGTTGAAATAATAATCATCCTCATTCGTTGATGCATAATCGCCATTCCTCTTGATATCAATCGGATAGATCTCAGTTCCTTCCACAAGCACGAGTACATTCGGATTCTTCGACAATACGGCATTTGCTGCTCGCTCCGCCGTGTATTTCCAGTTGTTCTCAGACTTCGAATCGTTCCAGATTGCCGCCCCGTTACCTTCGTTCGGCTTTCCATGCGGCTCATTCTTCAGGTCGTAGGCGATGATCGTATCATCGTTCTTGTAGCGGTCAGCCATCCACGAAAGTGCATACAGATAATCATCCGTGGATATCCGGTCCGTGTACCAGAGATTCACCATATGTCCGCTCGCATTCGTCTCCGCACAATGGATATCAATGATCAGCTTTAACCCATTCGCCCGGCATTGCCCGATCACATACTCAAAGATCTGCAGGCTGTCCATTCCAACTAGATAATCGTTAGTCGCCTGGTTAAAATTCGCATCCGGATATTCGCCGCTTGCCCACTGTAAGATCAGCTCTGCCGAAAATGGCACACGGATCACATTGAATCCGTGATTTGCAATCTTCTGAATCGACTGATTCAGGTCAGATGCCCATAACCCGTCAAATGTGTTCGTCCCTGTATTATAGCCAAACCAGTTGATGCCGGTCAGCCATACTTCATTCCCGTCCGCGTCCACAATCTTGTTGCCATCGGTAAACAGCCAGTCATCAGTCGTTGGTTCCGGCACATCCATCGCACCATAGTCGACATCCCGGTCTACAGACA
>OGYE01002820.1_pt1 | contig 10344 bp, 5 predicted proteins | sample 1576471 | NCBI WGS metagenome assembly OGYE01 (sample SAMEA3541532, study PRJEB24748) | human gut metagenome | biome: human gut; feature: human-associated habitat; material: faeces | place: China | collected 2012 | reverse complement strand
TATTTTCTTTATCAAACGCTTCCTTTTTGCCTATGTAATAACTTCTGCAGTTACTGTATTGTTCCATATGTAAGAGGAAGGGAAAGAAGCCGTAATCCTGAAGACATTGTTAAGGAAGTTGAAGAACTTGTATCTAACGGTGTTGTTGAAGTAATGCTTTTAGGACAGAATGTTAACTCTTATGGTAAGACTTTGGATAATCCTATTTCATTTGCCAAGCTTCTTGAAATGGTTGAACAGGTAGAAGGTCTTGAAAGAATCAGATTTATGACTTCTCATCCAAAGGATTTGTCAGATGAATTAATAGAAGTTATGGCAAAATCAAAAAAGATTTGTAAACAGATGCATCTTCCTCTTCAGTCAGGAAGCAGCAGATTGTTAAAGATAATGAACAGACATTATGACAAGGAACAGTATCTTACTTTAGTTGACAAATTAAGAGCGGCTATTCCTGACATTGGAATTTCAACAGATATTATTGTTGGTTTTCCGGGAGAAACAGATGAAGACTTTGAGGAAACTCTTGATGTTGTAAGAAAAGCAAGATACGACTCAGCATTTACATTTATTTATTCAAAGCGTTCAGGTACGCCTGCGGCTACAATGCCTGATCAGGTTCCTGAAGATGTAGTAAAAGAGAGATTTGACAGACTTTTAAATCTTGTAAATGAGATTTCAAGGGAGAAAACTAAACATTTAGAAGGAACTGTACAATCAGTTCTTGTTGAGGAATTAAATAAGAAGATTCCGGGATATGTAACAGGTAGATTAAGCAACAACAGTGTTGTTCATTTTGAAGGTTGTAAGGAACTTATTGGAAAAATAGTAGACGTTAATTTAAAAGAGGCAAAAGGCTTCTATTATATGGGAGAAATGGTGAAATAAAATGGCTTTACCAAAAATGATGCAGGATGTATGGGATAATCATCTTGATTCCCTTACGCCAATGATGAAAATGTATTTAGAAACGAAGAAACAGCATGATGATTGCATAATTTTCTATAGATTAGGTGATTTCTATGAAATGTTTTTTGATGATGCTACAACTGCTTCTAAGGAAATGGAAATTACATTAACAGGAAAAAGCTGTGGTTTGGAAGAAAGAGCACCAATGTGTGGTGTTCCGTATCATGCAGTTGATTCATATATTAACCGACTTGTAACAAAAGGATATAAGGTTTGTATAGTTGAACAGACCGAGGATCCGGCACAGGCTAAGGGACTTGTAAAACGTGAAGTTGTGAGAATCGTTACACCGGGTACTAATCTTAACACTGCTGCAATGGATGAGGGGAGAAATAATTACATTATGTCCATAGCATATATAGGCGGTAAGTTTGGGATTTCCATAGCAGATGTTACAACAGGTGATTATTATGTTACGGAAGTTACAACTGAAAGAAATGTAGTTGATGAAATTAATAAGTTTATGCCAAGCGAAATAATATGCAATCATTCATTTTTGATGAGTGGTATGGATATAGATGATTTAAAAGACCGACTTTCAATTTCAGTTTTTGAATTGGAAGAATGGTATTTTGATGAAGAAATCTGTAGTGATGTTTTAAAAGAACACTTTGGAATGGTTGATTTGGCAGGACTTGGAATTTCAAATATGAGCCTTGGAATCATTGCTTCAGGTTCACTTCTTAAGTATTTATATGAAACACAGAAAAATTCCCTGTCACATATGACTAAGCTTATTCCTTATTCAACAAGTACATTTATGATTCTTGATACTTCAACAAGAAGAAATTTGGAATTATGCGAAACATTAAGAGAGAAGCAAAAGAAAGGTTCTCTGCTTTGGGTTTTGGATAAAACAAAAACGGCGATGGGAGCAAGAACTTTAAGAAATTATATTGAACAGCCTCTTATTTCAAAAGAAGAAATTATAAACAGACAGAAAGTTATTGAAGAATTAAACAAGTCTATGATTACAAGAGATGAGTTAAGAGAATATCTTGCACCAATTTATGATTTGGAAAGACTTTTAAGCAAGATTTCTTACCGCTCAGCCAATCCTAGAGATTTAATTGCTTTTAAAACATCTCTTTCAATGTTGCCACATATTAAGAATATAATAATGGATTTCAAATCTCCATTGTTTAAAGATATATATAACAGATTAGATGTTCTTGAAGATATTACAACGCTTATAAGTGAGTCAATTATGGATGATCCACCAATTAATATTAAGGAAGGTGGAATTATAAGAACAGGCTATAATGAAGAAATTGACAGATTAAGAAATGCAAAAACAGAAGGTAAAACCTGGCTTGCAGAAATGGAAGCGTCTGAGAAGGAAAGTACAGGCATTAAGAACCTTAAAATTAAATATAATAAAGTTTTTGGATATTACATAGAGGTTTCTAATTCCTTTAAGGACCAAGTTCCTGATTATTATGTAAGAAAACAGACTTTAACTAACGCAGAAAGATATACAACTGACAAGTTAAAAGAACTTGAAGATGTTATTATGGGGGCTGAGGATAAGTTATTCTCTTTGGAATACAATATTTTTACTGCAATTAGAGATGAAATATTTAATCAGATTAACAGAATTCAGCAAACAGCAAAAGCTGTTGCCCAGATTGATGTTTTTGCATCTCTTGCATTTGTGGCTGACAGAAATCATTATGTTAAGCCTAAAATAAATGAAAAAGGTGTTATAGATATTAAGGACGGCAGACATCCTGTTGTTGAAAAAATGATGCCTGACAATACATTTATTGCTAATAATACATTTCTTGACATGAATAATAACAGACTTGCAATTATAACAGGCCCTAACATGGCAGGAAAGTCTACATATATGCGTCAGACAGCATTAATTGTACTTATGGCCCAGATTGGTTCTTTTGTTCCTGCAAAATATGCAAATATATCAATATGCGATAAGATTTTTACAAGAGTAGGTGCATCAGATGACTTGGCAAGTGGTCAGAGTACATTTATGGTAGAAATGACAGAAGTTGCAAATATACTTAGAAATGCTACAGCCAACAGCCTTCTTATTTTGGATGAAATAGGTCGTGGCACAAGTACTTTTGACGGTTTAAGTATTGCCTGGGCTGTTGTTGAGCATATTTGCGATAAAAAATTATTAGGTGCAAAAACATTATTTGCCACACATTATCACGAACTTACAGAACTTGAAGGAACTTTACCGGGAGTGAACAACTATTGTATAAGTGTTAAGGAACAGGGAGATGATATTGTTTTCTTAAGAAAGATTGTGGCTGGTGGCGCTGATAAGAGTTATGGCATTCAGGTTGCAAAACTTGCAGGTGTACCTGAGTCTGTTTTAAACAGAGCAAAGGAACTTGTTAATGAATTAAGCAATGCTGACATAACTGTTAAGGCTAAAGAGATTGCAGCAAATCTTCAACCGGGAAATAATGTTCTTCCTACTATAAATGACGATTTAGAAGCTCATCAGATGACGTTGTTTGATACAGTAAGGGAAGATGATATTATAAAGGAATTACAGGAAATAGACCTTGGAACCATGACACCTATTGATGGGTTGAATTATTTATATAAACTTCAAAACCAGCTAAAAAACAGATGGCAGTAATAATAACTAATCAGGCAGTATAAGAGTAAAGTTGGAACAAGGACAGGATAAAGGCTAAGATTAAGTAGGAGACAAGGTATGAGTAAAATTCATGTTTTAGATCAAAATACAATAAACCAGATAGCAGCAGGCGAGGTGATTGACAGACCTGCATCTATTGTTAAGGAACTTATGGAAAATGCAATAGATGCAGGAGCTACAATGATATCCGTTGAAATTAAAGATGGTGGTACATCATTAATAAGAATTACCGATAACGGCTCAGGTATTGAAAAAGATGATATTAAAGTGGCTTTTTTAAGACATGCCACAAGTAAGATTAAAACAGCTCTTGACCTTATAAGTGTATCATCCCTTGGATTTAGAGGTGAGGCATTATCAAGTATTGCTTCTGTTTGTCAGGTTGAACTTATAACAAAGACTGAAGATGCCATAACAGGTATCAGATACAAAATCGAAGGTGGAAAAGAAGTAACTTTCGAAGAAATAGGTGCACCTGAGGGAACAACTTTTATTGTAAAGAATATATTCTTTAACACTCCTGCCAGAAGAAAATTTTTAAAAACTGCCCAGACAGAAGCAGGTTACATTTCTGAAATAGTAGAAAAGATAGCTTTATCACATCCTGAAATATCAATTAGTTTTATTAATAATAATCAAACTAAGATTCATACATCAGGCAATGGTAATTTAAAAGATGTTATTTATAATATTTACGGAAGAGATATTGCAAACAATCTGTTAGAAATAAACTGCAGTAATGAATTTATTAAGATGACAGGCTATATTGGCAAGGCAATAATCTCAAAAGGTAATAGAAGTTTTGAAAACTATTTTATAAATGGCAGATATATTAAAAGTAATATTATTTCAAAGGCAATTGAAGATGGTTACAAGTTTATTTTAATGCAGCATAAGTATCCTTTTACGGCAATTAATTTTGAAATAGACCAGGATTTGTTAGATGTTAATGTGCATCCGGCAAAAATGGAATTGCGTTTTAGAAAAGGTGAGGCGATTTATCCTTTTATTATGGATAGCATTCACGATACTCTTATTGAAAAGCCTAATATAATTAAGGTTGAGTTAAATGAGGAAAAGCCTAATGAAGAAAAAATAGCCAGAGCACCGGAACCTTTTGAAAAAACAAGAACAGAGATAAATCATATTCTTGGCGATGCACCTGATTATAAAATGGCTGAAAATTTTATAAAAAGTATTAACGATGAAAACATTAAAATCGAAGATATTAAGAAACAAAATATTAGAGAAGAAAATAATTATGCTGTTGATACACGAAAAGAAAAAACAGAACAAAAATCAGATATTCTGACGGAAATAAATGATGTAGTTATAAAAAATAATAATCAGGAAACAGAAAATACACATTTTTCTGATATAAGTAAAAATATTGAAGAAAATTCAAATTTGTCAGAAGGTTCGAAAATTAAAAATATAGGAAATGAAATAAAGGAACCTGAAAATATAAAGGAAGAAAAAAGATCAAAGCCTATCCAACAGGAACTTTCAGGAGTATACGATGACTTCCTTACAAATGTGGCAAGACCGTCTCATAGATTGGTAGGTCAGGTTTTTGAAACATATTGGATAGTTGAGTATGATGGCAAGATGTATATTATTGACCAGCATGCAGCCCATGAGAAAGTAATGTTTGAAAAGCTTATGGACAGGCTTTCCAAGAAAGAAGTTTCATCACAGATGATTAATCCGCCTATTATTTTGAATTTGTCTTTAAATGAGGCAAATCTTATAAATAAATATATGGATAACTTTAAAGAGATAGGCTTTGAAATTGAAGCTTTTGGTGGACAGGATTTTGCAGTCAGGGCCGTACCGGCAGATTTATATACTTTAGACAGTTACGATGTTTTAATGCAGATTATTGATAACTTGTCTAATGAAAATGGAAGAATGGTTCCTGATATGATTACCGAAAAAATAGCTTCAATGTCATGTAAGGCAGCAGTAAAGGGAAACAATAAAATGTCTACACAGGAGGCAAATGCATTAATAGACCAGTTGCTTTCATTAGAGAATCCTTATAACTGTCCTCATGGAAGACCTACAATTATATCAATGAGTCATTATGAATTGGACAAAAAATTCAAGAGAATTGTATAGGAGCCTAAAATAAAAATGAACAATTTAGTAATAATAACAGGACCTACTGCTGTTGGAAAAACAGAAATATCAATTGAACTTGCCAAGGCCATAAACGGCGAAATTATAAGTGCAGATTCCATTCAGGTATATAAATATATGGATATAGGTTCTGCCAAAATAAAAAAAGAAGAAATGCAGGGTATAAAGCATTATCTTATAGATGAATTTGAGCCTGATGATGAATTTAATGTTAATGTATTCCAAAAGCTTACAAAGAAATACATTAATGAAATTTATGAAAAAGGAAAAACGCCTATTATAGTAGGCGGAACAGGTTTTTATATTCAGTCTGTTTTGTATGACATTGATTTTGACGAAACAGAAGATAATCATGAATATAGAAAAACTTTGGAACAGATTTATAAAGATAAAGGTGTCCAATATCTTTATAATATGCTTAAAGAGGTTGATGAAGAATCAGCCAAGGCAATACATTATAATAATGTTAAAAGAGTAATAAGGGCTCTTGAATATAATCATCAGACAGGAAAGAAGATTTCAGACCATAATAAAGAACAGCGTGAACATGCTTCTCCATATAATTTTAAATATTTTGTTTTAAATGATAAGAGAGAGCTACTTTATTCACGAATAAATAAAAGAGTTGACTCTATGATTAAGGAAGGTCTTGTGGATGAAGTAAAAAGTCTTTTGGATAAAGGCTATGACAGAAATCTTGTATCAATGCAGGGCATTGGTTATAAAGAGATTATTGAATATTTAGACGGAAAGATTTCATTGGAGGAGGCAGTGGAATTAATAAAGAAGAACACAAGGCATTTTGCAAAAAGACAGTTGACCTGGTTTAGGCGTGAAAAAACAGTTACCATGGTAAACTGGGATGAATATGATTATGACAAAAATAAGTTATTGGCATGTATGCTTAAAGACTTAAGAGAAATTAATATAATAAAGGATAAATAAAATGATTAATAAGATTAAAGAAATGTATAAGCAGCAGGGAATATCTGAACAGGTTTATGATTTTTCAGAAAAAATTTGTGCTGATTTGGAAGAAAGATTTAAGAAAGTAGACAAGATTGCAGAATATAATCAGTTAAAAGTTATTGGTGCCATGCAGAAAAATAAAGTTGCCGAAGCACATTTTAATACTACAACAGGTTATGGATATAATGATTTAGGAAGAGAAACTTTAGAAAAAGTTTATGCAGATGTTTTTCATACAGAGGATGCATTAGTAAGACCACAGATTACATGTGGAACTCACGCATTGGCACTTGCCCTTTCTGCTAATTTAAGACCAAATGACAAATTAGTATATATTTCAGGAAAGCCTTACGACACACTGGAAGAAGTTATAGGAATCAGACCTTCCAACGGCAGTCTTGCAGAATATGGTGTTAAATATGATCAGGTTGACCTTTTAGAAAATGGTGAATTTGATTTTGAAGGAATTAAAGAGAAAATTACTAATGATGTTAAAGTTGTAGGAATCCAGCGTTCAAAGGGTTATGCCACAAGACCAACATTATCTGTTGAAAAAATAAGTCAGGCAATTAAAGCTGTTAAAGAAATTAATCCAAACATTATTGTTATGGTAGATAACTGTTATGGAGAGTTCGTTGAGATTGAGGAACCATCACAGGTAGGAGCAGATTTGATTGTCGGTTCTCTGATTAAGAATCCGGGTGGCGGACTTGCTCCGATCGGCGGTTATCTTTGTGGAACAAAGGAATGTATCGACAGGGCAGCTTACCGTCTGACTTCTCCTGGACTTGGCAAAGAGGTGGGAGCAACGCTTGGCGTTACAACTTCACTTACACAGGGACTTTTCTTAGCACCAACAGTTGTAAAGGGCGCGTTAAAGGGTGCGGTTTTTGCGGCAAATATTTATGAAAAGTTAGGATTTAAAGTAATTCCTGACAGCAAGGAGAGTGTTGAGAACAAGCTCATTGTACCGTTCTTTTGAAATATCGGAATTTTCCGCAACAAAGGTTGTAATTCTGTCCTGCATACGCTGAAAATACTCAAAAGTCTGCGGAACGCCGAGCGTCAGTCCCGTAGTTCGCACAGGATGCACCGTCATAGACGCACTCGGTGCAATAAAACTCTTGTCTGCCGCAACGGCAAGCGGTATGCCTATGGAATGTCCTCCGCCGAGCACAATTGAAACCGTGGGCTTTTTCATTCCCGAAATAACCTCGGCAATGGCAAGACCTGCCTCTACATCTCCGCCGACCGTATTTATTAAAATAAGCAGTCCGTCTATTCTTTCGTCCTCTTCAATAGATACAAGCAACGGAATAACATGCTCATACTTGGTCGTTTTATTCTGTTGCGGAAGAATGTAATGTCCCTCAATCTGTCCTATAATTGTCAGACAATGAATTACGCTGTCTTTATGCGTAGTGAGCACCGAACCTGTTTCTTCTACCTGATCCGTATGCTGTTCGTCAATGGGACTGTCTTTTTCAAGCGACTTTTTTTCGGGCTGTTCGTTCGGATTTTTTACTGTATTATCAACCCTTGACTTACCCGATTTTTTTGCTGTGGTATTCTTTTCTTTTGCTTTTTGTGCCATATTAATGCACCTCCGAAAAATATTTTTTCCAAAAATGCGTTAATAATGTATTTGGCAATTAAATATTATAGCATTTATAGCAATATATTTCAATCTTTTTGCTCTTTTTTCTTAAAAACAATAATGATATAAAAGAATTATAGTAGTATAAAAGTAATAATGTTTTTTGGAGTGAATTTAATTGGCATCAAACATAGTAATGGCGATAGTAATTTTCGTACTTATTGCATTGTCATCGTTCTTTTCCGCAACGGAAACGGCATTTTCTTTTGTAAACAAAATCCGTATTCAAAAGAAGTCCGAAGACGGCGACAAAAAAGCAACAACCGCTCTTTTTGTTATTGAAAATTTTGACAAAGCACTTACCACCATTCTTATCTGCAACAATGTAGTAAACCTTAGCTGTTCATCACTTGCAACGGTATTGTGTATGGCACTTTTCGGCGACTACGGTTCAGCTATTGCAACGGGTGCAACTACTTTGCTTGTACTCACATTCGGTGAGGTGCTTCCTAAATGTTTGGCTAAAGAAAATTGCGATAGCTTTTCTCTTAAAACAGCAGGCATAATAAAGTTCTTGATGTTCATTTTAACCCCGCTTGTGTTTATCCTTGTACAATTCAAAAGCCTTGCCCTTAAGATTGCAGGCGGAACAGAGGATGCACCGAGCGTTACCGAAAATGAGCTTAAATATATAGTAGAAAGCATTGAAGAAGAAGGCGTGCTTGAAGAAAGCGAAAGCGAGATGGTTCGCCTTGCACTTGACTTTGACGAAAAAACCGCCGAAGAAGTCATCACACCTCGAGTTGATGTTACCTTTATAAGCGTTGACGATTCTCCGGAAAAAATCAAGGATATAATTCTTGAGAACAGATATTCAAGAATTCCTGTATATAAAGATACTGTTGACAACATTGTCGGCGTACTTCACACAAGAGATTATCTCGAAAAACTTGCGGACGGCATCGCACCGGATGTGCGTGACATAATGCAGCCGCCGTACTTTGTATTCAGAACTCAACCTCTTTCAAAAATTCTCAGCACTTTCAAGAGAATAAAAGTTCACCTTGCAATCGTTACCGACGAATACGGCGGAACTCTCGGTATTCTCACAATGGAAGATCTGCTTGAAGAAATCGTCGGCGATATATGGGACGAGGACGAAGAAATTGAGCACAACTACTACAAAATCGGCAAGAATGAATTTCTTGTAAACGGCGACCTCGAACTTGACGATATGCTTGCGCTGTTCGACCTTGACGAAGATTACATTGACAGTGACAGCATAACCGTCGGCGGATACATTCTTGAAAATGCAGGCAGTATTCCGAATAAGCGTGAAAGCGTAGAGGCAGGCGGTTTCCGCTTTACGATTATGGAAGTGGCAAATCAGAGAATTATTCGTGTTGTTGTCATTATGCAGTGCTTGCTTATCGTCGGCGTAATTAGTATTCTGTGGGTGGCATTCGGTTACAGTTTCGTATTCGGAACCTCTCTTTGCGGGACTGCCGCAGGCAGCGTGATCGGCGGTTTCGATAAAGTGATGCTGAACGGCGTAACGCCGTCGGCGCTGACTACGGGCAACATTCCCGAAATCATTTTCGTGGTTTTCCAGTGTATGTTTGCCGTGATCACGCCGGCTTTGATACTGGGCGCTTTTGCCGAACGGATCAAATTTTCGGGCTTTATGCTCTTCACGATCCTGTGGAGCATCTTGGTGTACAACCCGATGGCGCACTGGGTATGGGGCGGCGGATGGCTGCAGGAAATGGGGGCCATCGACTTTGCGGGCGGAACGGTCGTGCATATCAATGCCGGTATTTCCGCACTGGTAATGGCCGTGCTGCTCGGTAAGAGAAGAGGCTACCGGGTCGGACAGCCGATGAGCCCGCACAACGTTACTTTCGTATTCATGGGAACGGCTTTTCTGTGGCTCGGCTGGTTCGGTTTCAATGCCGGAAGCGGTCTGCAGGCCGACGGTATCGCGGCCAACGCTTTTCTGGTGACGCACTTGGCCACTTGCGTGGCGGCGATGACG
>OGYE01002819.1_pt1 | contig 10345 bp, 9 predicted proteins | sample 1576471 | NCBI WGS metagenome assembly OGYE01 (sample SAMEA3541532, study PRJEB24748) | human gut metagenome | biome: human gut; feature: human-associated habitat; material: faeces | place: China | collected 2012 | reverse complement strand
GCTGCTGGCTGGTGTGATGATCATCCCGGCAGTTTATGTGTTTTCCGGCACCGACGGCATGAGCGCAGTGCTCTGTGGGTGTTCTATACACTTATATTAGCTTTGGTTGTATTTGTGCTGAAATTGTTATATGATGACAGCCCTTCATGGACATTGCACGATACATTTTCGTTGATAAGGTCTGGCGTTTGTAAGAGTCTAGATTTAATAACGATAAATGGAAAAATTTTCGGAACATCTACTATGTGGTTTTTATATGCAGGTTTTATTTCATTCTGTTTTTTCTTTATAATACGTGAGCACATGAATAAACCAATTACAACAATTTTAATAGGCATGCTGCTTTTAATTGGATGTTCTGTAAACTATGTATTTGGTAAGATTGTTGTAGATCGTAGTATAAGTGTTGCCATACCATTTATGTATGCAGGCTATGTAATTCGACAATACAAGAATTTATGCTTAAGTCTGAAAAACTCGAATATATTATTAATTATAACCCTATTCTTAATAACACTATATGTTGAAGTTTTAATTAACAACCAACTACATAAAAATGTAGAGGTGTTCTTTTCAACAATTCCATTGACAATTTTTTCTTTTATATACTTAGTAAAGAACCCAAATCTTATTGGTCTTAATATAAAAATCCCCATAAAAGTAGCAATGGATGTTTATATTTGGCATAGGTTGGTATATGTTTTATTATTTGGGGTAATAGGACTAAATATTGTCAATCAATTTGCTGCAATAATAGTTTTTATTGTGATAATGTTTATTGCGGCAATGGTTAGAACGAAGTTTTATTCTGTTGCAAAATAATATTTTTATGATATTCATGGAATATCCTATTATTTCTGTTATTGTTCCTGTTTATAACGTCGAAAAATTTTTGAGGCGTTGTATCGATAGCATTCTTACACAGTCGTTTACAGACTTTGAATTGTTGTTGATTGACGACGGCAGTAAAGATAATTCGAGCGAGATATGTGATGAATACGCAAAGAAAGATAATCGTATAAAAGTATTTCATAAAGAAAACGGCGGAGTAAGTTCGGCGAGGAATCTGGGCTTGGATAAAGCACGAGGAGAATGGGTGTGTTTCTGTGATGCAGATGATAGTATTGAAGACGATACATTCCTTTGTTTATATAATTATATAAAAGACTTTGACGCTGATATAATTTCATATCCAGCATTTTATGAATATGAGAATAAAATTCTTTTCCAAGAATTTTGTTATTGTAATTCACCTGCAAAATTGCTGAAAGAAATATTCAAAGTGAAAAGGAATGAGGTCTGGAGTTCTTTAATAAGAAGAGAAATAATAGGATTGGACAGATTTCCTACAGATGTAAAAATAGGTGAAGATATTATTTTTTTGTGCAAAGTATATAAAAAATGCATGAAAGGTATTATTTCAGATAAAGGCTGTTATAACTATTATGACCGCACTGATTCTGCAATGTGCAAGATAAGGTGTTCAAATAAACAAATTCAAATTGATAAAAGTATCATAAGTCACGTAAATGAAATTCTTTTAGATAGAAAAGATATATTAATTGATTTTATTTATACTTATTGTCGTGATTTTGTTAAGAGAAATTTAAAACAAAAGTTATATCGCTCAATCTTAAATGACGTTCTAAGTGAGTGTGGAATTAATGACATTTTTAATTCTCACTTAAGTTGTAAGAAAAAGGTTGTTGTTTATGCTTGCAAGTTATTGGTTCATAACAAATAAATAGAACTACAGATATGGCCATATCGTATTTAATTTTTATTTTTATGGTAATCTTTCTTCTTAAAAGTTACCATAAAGCGTTTATTGCATTGATTTTATTGTCAACATGGTTAAATCATTTTGTCATATTTGGAGCAGATATTTTTACTTATTTGTCTATTGTGTCGCTGGCCCTATTCCCATTTAAAGTAAAAAATATATCAGGGAGAATTAAAATGATGCCAATAAAAATCGGCCTGCTTCTAGTCTTTCTGTCATATACAATTACTTTTGTATTTACTAATGACAATAGCGTTGTTAGTTATTTTACAAATGTTTTGCGTGATATTATAAATGTTTTTATCTTTTGGTGCGTATTTATAAAATCACCACAACAATATATAAAATTTATTGGGGCTATCATATTCTCTTATGCGATAATAGTAGGAGGTTACACACTGTTTGAGACTGTTTTTGGAATAAATCCTTATATTGAATTTGTAAATACATTAGGACTATATAAAGAGGATTTTCTTATCACAGAAATTAGATTCGGATTAAAACGAAGCCAATCCATATTCTCCATGCATACGACAAACGGGGCTGTTTTGTTGATGTTGTTTTGCGTAATATCATGGTTGAAATATAAAACAGATGTTATTAAGAATCATAATAAAACGATATTATGCCTTTTGATTATGTTATTTATCTCGATTCTAACAACTGGAGCAAGAAGCGCAATACTTTCATTAGTCATATGTATGTTTATGTTTTATGACAGAGTTTTTCGAAAATTCTCAAACTTTATAATTATAGGGGTATTCGTGGTATCTTTATTTTTTATTTTTCAACCGTTTATTATAGACGTTATAGAGAGTTTTACAGACACTCAATCTGTTAGTGGTAGTAGTAGTGATATGCGTCAAGAACAATTAGCTGAGGTAATTAGATTTTTCAACAAATCTGTGCTCATAGGCAATGGTATAAATTATACATTTACGACAGCCATCAACTTGTCAAATGGTCTGTATGGAGCTGAATCTGTTTGGTTCCAATTATTGATAGATCGAGGAGTATTAGGTGTTATGACATTTGTCATATTCATATGCCAATGTGTTTACTTTGTTTGGAAGTCCAACAGCCATAATCTCTTATTTGTTATTTTGGGCTTCATTGTGTTCAATACACTATCTTCAATTCCTCATTTTAATATATACTACTTGTTTGCATATTTGACAATTATGGTAGAAGCTAAAAGAAAAATCCTGACTAATCAATCTTTAAATAAAATTTATTATCATGCTAAACATTAGACATAAAATACGCCAGTTCCGATTTCATTTTATAAAAAATAAAATAGATTTCAATGGGGGGGGGAAATCTGTGATTTGTAATAACTGTACTGGTGCCATGGTATTACATGACTATGGAATACGTTTTGACACCCCAACCGTAAATTTATTCATCCGGCCAAAGTTTTATATTGAAATGTTACGTGACTTAAGCCATTATCTAAATGCGGATATAGTGGACATCTCAAATGGAAATAAATATCCTATTGGCCTATTGGATGATAAAGTCCGTATAGACTTTCTTCATTATGAAACTTTCGATGATGCTGTAAAAGCATGGAAACGTAGAGCCGGCCGTATAGACTTAAATAATATATATGTTGTATTAGTTGAAAGGGACGGTTGTACCTATGATGATCTTTTGCAATTTGATAAATTACCATTTAAACATAAGGTCGCTTTAGTACATAAAGAATATCCTGAAATACATTGTTCATATGTTATAAGATGTCCGCAAGAAAAAGGTTTATTGGGGCAGATTATAAACTATCAAGGTTTTTTTGGAAAAAGATATTACGATCAATTTAACTGGTCTGACTTTTTGGAGCTAAATAAGAAAATATGAACATGGATAGAAATAATATATTATTATCAATCATTATCCCCTGTTATAAGGTTCAGAAATATCTAGGTGATTTATTTGAAAGTCTAAGGTCTTGTGGCCAAGACGTAGAAATAATATTTGTCGACGATGGAAGTCCTGATGAATCAGGTTCAATGTGTGATGCTTTTGCTAAGGAAAGATTCAATACTTATGTAATTCATAAAAGTAACGGAGGATTGAGCAGTGCGCGTAATGCTGGATTGGCGGTTGCAAAAGGTGAATATATATGGTTCGTTGACTCAGACGATTATATAGACAAAGATATTATTGTGATTTTGGATAGAATAAAAAAACGTCCTAATATAGATATGTACTGTTTCAACACAAGAACTATCAGCGATGATGGACGGGATATCGGCATAGTAAAACGAAATCTTAAAGATGGATGTTGTTATTCTGGATTAGACATATACAAGGCTTTCAAATACCCTTTCTCGGCCGTACAGTTTTATATCTTTAAACACTCTTTCTTAAATAATAATCATTTACTGTTTAAAGATGGTGCATTATATGATGATTGGCAATTTATTCTTAGGGCTTTAGCATTAATGAACGAGTGCTGTTATTTAGATGTTATTGCTTACAATTATAGGCTGCGAGGAAATTCAATATCAACCTCAACCGCGACATTCAGGCATATGCATGATTGCGTTGAAACAGCTATCGATTATAGTAAATTGAAGAATGAATTAGGAAATTCATTATCTACGGAGAATAAATTGATGCTCACAAAAGGGATTTGTTCAATGGTCAAAGATGCATATAAATTGGCATTCAAAAAAATTAGTGACCGCACAGAACGAATAAGGTCTATTTCATATTTCTTTTCAAAGGATATATGGTTGAAATCTATTTTAGAAGCTCGTGATGTGAAAGCTTTATTTGCTTATTGTTTATTGTTATTCCGTCATATAATTCATTTATAAAATATGGTTTCAATATTAATTGCGGCATACAACGTTTCACAATATATTGAACGTTGTTTAAGGTCTCTTGAAATACAAACTTTTAAGGACTTTGAAGTAATAATAGTAAATGATTGTTCTATAGATTCCACAAAAGATGTAATATCATCCTATCTCAAGAAGTCAAGTCTCCAAGCAGTTGTAATAGATTTGGATGAAAACCAGGGTCCTTCATTTGGAAGACATACAGCTTTAGCCAAGGCACAGGGAGATTATTTTTATTGTATTGATGGAGATGACTGGATTGAGCCTGATGCAATAGAAAAATTATATAATAAAGCCATAGAGAAGAATTATGACATAGTAGCTTGTGATTTTTATATTGATACCGGTCAAAGTAAAAATCCTGTTGAAATGAAAGAATTTGAACCAACTAAGATTCAATACAATAATGTTGCAGGAAATTGGTCTGTTGTATGGCGACATTTTGTGAAAACATCTTTTGCTAAAGGTCATGACTTAATAAAGGAAAACAAATTAAATGGCGGAGAAGATTATTTACTGATAAATCAGCTTTCTTTGTTTACTACTTCCATTGGTTATGTGAGAAAACCATTGTATCACTATTTTGTGAAAAACACGACTTCTATTATGAAGAGTGTGAACATGCAAGCATTGGCAGACCAATTCAAAGCAACGCTATATATTGAAAACATAGTGAAGACAAAGAATCGACCGGACTTGACTGAAGCTTTGAATTTCAGATATTTATATCTAAAAAAGGAAATATTCAAAATGTCATTAAAGGCATGGAGAAAATGGAAGCCAGATGCAAATTTATTCAGGTTCAGCAAAAATAATTCTTTAAAAGATAAAATAGTTTTTCTGATTTTGTCTTTTTTTTCCAAGTTTTTATAAACGGTCTATATCCCCTCCATATTATTAAATATCATTACTCTTATTAGTTTTATGCAAAGGGTGGATTATCTACATATCTTGTGTAAAAATCCATCAAAATAAATATTCATTATGAGACTTTTAGTTGATGCCCATGTCTTTGATGGAAAATTTCAAGGAACGCGGACTTATATAGAAGGCATCTATACAAACCTTGTTAAGCACGCAGACATTGATTTTTACTTTGCAGCTTACAATATTGACATCCTAAAAAAGGTGTTCGGCGAAACTGGCAATATTCATTATGTGAAATTAAATTCAAAAAACAATATCATAAGACTTGCTGTTGAATTTCCATCAATTATAAAACGCTTGAATATTGATTTCGCTCATTTTCAATATATAAGTCCACTATTCAAAAGATGTAAAGAGATTGTCACTGTTCATGATTTATTGTTTTTGGATTATCCCGAATATTTCCCAAAGTCATATAGGATTAAAAATCGGATTCTATTCAAACGTTCCGCAAAGAGAGCTGATTTGTTATTGACTGTGTCGCAATTCTCTAAAAATGAGATAGTACGACATTTTGATATAGACGAAAATAGAATTTTTATAACTCCAAACGGAGTCTTATTGCCAAAAGATAATGTGCCATTGCCTGACGTAAAAAAGAAATACGGACTTAACAGATTTATTTTAACTGTTAGTAGGATAGAACCAAGAAAAAACCATCAAATGTTATTAAGGGCTTATGTTGAATTGAAGTTGTACGAACAAGGCATAAAGTTGGTATTTGTCGGCGTAAAAGATTTAGAGAATAAAGCCTTTAATGATTATTTCGACCGTTTGCCGGATAAAATCAAGGATTGTATCTTAATTAAACAGATGGGGTATGATGAGTTAATTGCTCTTTATAAGACGGCTGACTTATTTGTATTTCCGTCGTTTGCAGAAGGGTTTGGTATTCCTCCAATAGAAGCAATAGCATTAGGGTGTACTACTTTGTGTTCAGATAAAACGGCAATGACTGATTTTGATTTTCTTGGTAACAAACTGTTTAATCCTTATGACATTGAAGAATTGAAATGCAAAATGCTTTTTTATTTGAGTCATAGTAATGAAAAAATAAGCGAAGAACAAAATATTATTTCCAAACGATACAATTGGAATAATACAGCAGAAAAACTGTATGAATGTATTTGTAGCGTAAGTAAATAAAAAGTCCTAATTACAAATAGCAATTTATCTGCTGTTTATAATTTTCTACGATTCAATCCATACACATTCCTAATTTTGAGGATTGTGTTTCCTGAAATTTTAATCTTATTAGATAAGCAAATGAAGATAGCATTTGTCAGCACCCGTGGCATACCAAACAACTATGGTGGCTTTGAGCAGTTCGCCGAATACATTTCCGTAGGACTTGCCAAGAGAGGGCACGAAGTAACGGTTTATTCACCTAAGTTTCATCCTTATAAAGAGGATAATTACAAAGGCGTGAGGATTAAGCATATTTACAGCCCTGAAACATGGATGGGCAGCTCGGTCGGAAGTTTCTTTTATGATTTCGCCTCGTTAAAGGATGCACTGAAGAATGAGGATTTCGACATTATCTATGAGGCCGGTTATACGAGCATCATCCCTGCCTACATCTGGTTCAACGTGAAGAAACGTAAGCGCCCGATATTCACCACGAACATGGACGGACTGGAGAACAAACGCTCGAAGTTCAGTCCGATGGTACGCCGCTTCCTCGATTGGGAGGAAAAGATGGCCGTGAAGTACAGCCATTACCTCATTGCCGATAATATGGGCATCCACGATTATTACAAGGAGAAATACGGCAAGGAGAGCAAGTTCTTGGCTTACGGTGCAGATGTACACAATGATTTCAATGTTGAATACTTGAAAGAATATGGGTTGAAACCTGAGGAATATTACATTCTTATCGCACGCCTTGAACCAGAAAACAATATCGTTATGGCCATTGAAGGTTACCTCCATTCAAGGGAGAACGAACGACGGCCATTAATAATAGTGGGCAAGACGAATACTCCACACGGAAAGGAACTTGTGACGAAATATGGCAAGGAGAAAAACATTAAATTTGTCGGCGGCATATATGATTTCAGGAAAATTGATTCTGTACGCCATTTCTCGCTTGCTTATTTTCACGGTCATAGTGTCGGTGGTACTAATCCATCCCTCCTTGAGGCAATGGCGGCAGGATGCTTCGTTTTTGCGCATGATAACATATTCAACCGGGCTGTACTAAGAGACAACGCCTTGTATTATCCGTCGGCGGAAAAGGTGACTGAATATCTCAACGACATTGACGAAATAGCCAAGAAAGACAAGATAACGTTTACGGCAAACAACATTGATGTGATAAAGAATGAATATTCTTGGGAGCACCTTGTGGATGAGCACGAAAAATACTTCAAGTGGTTGCTTGAACAGAAATAATAGTTCAAAAACTAAACTTCAGAACATATAGATTAGATATGAAAGGAATAGTATTGGCCGGTGGCAGCGGTACGCGGTTGTACCCTATCACCAAGGGTATCAGCAAGCAGCTTATTCCGATTTTCGACAAACCGATGATTTATTACCCAATTTCTGTTCTAATGCTGGCAGGCATCAGGGAGATTCTTGTTATCTCGACACCTTACGACCTGCCGGGGTTCAAGCGGCTGTTGGGTGACGGCAGCAATTTCGGGGTGAGGTTCGAGTATGCGGAGCAACCGTCGCCCGACGGACTGGCACAGGCTTTTATCATTGGGGAGAAGTTCATCGGGAATGATTGTGCGTGCCTTGTATTGGGAGATAATATCTTCTATGGTGCAGGGCTGAACGACCTATTGGAACAGGCAGTTGTCGATGCAGAAGAGAACGGCAAGGCGACAGTTTTCGGTTATAGGGTTAGCGACCCCGGGCGTTACGGAGTGGCGGAATTCGACAAGGACGGCAACTGCCTGAGCATAGAGGAGAAGCCGGAATATCCGAAAAGCAACTATGCTGTTGTAGGACTGTACTTTTATCCGAACAAGGTCGTCAATATCGCAAAGAGCATAAAGCCGTCGGCTCGTGGTGAACTGGAAATCACTACGGTAAACCAGGAGTTTCTGAAGGACAAGGAGCTGAAAGTGCAGACGATGGCACGTGGCTTCGCATGGCTTGACACGGGTACTCATGACTCTTTGTCGGAAGCAAGTACCTTTATTGAAGTATTGGAGAAGCGGCAAGGTTTGAAAGTCGCCTGTCTTGAGGGTATTGCCTATCGCAAAGGATGGATAACGGCTGACAAACTAAGGGAAGTGGCGCAGCCGATGTTGAAGAACGATTACGGGAAGTACCTAATGTCTATTCTTGACGAGAAAGTTGACACGCTGGAGAGGAACCTGGAATATTAAAAGCCCCCTCTCAATCTCCCCGAGGGGAGAAGCTGGAATGCAAACGAAATAAACAATAAAACATGGAAGTAATAAAGACAGATATAGATGGCGTGGTAATCATAGAGCCACGCGTTTTCAAGGACTCACGGGGATATTTCTTCGAGAGCTTCTCGCAGAGGGAGTTTGAAGAGAAGGTAGGGCACGTGGAGTTCGTTCAGGACAACGAGAGTATGTCTTCGTATGGCGTCATGCGTGGGCTGCATTTCCAGCGTCCGCCATACACACAGGCGAAGTTGGTGAGGTGCGTAAGGGGAAAAGTGCTGGATGTTGCGGTTGACATAAGGAAAGGCTCGCCAACTTACGGCAAGCACGTGGCGGTTGAATTGACCGAGGACAACCACAGACAGTTCTTCATCCCGAAAGGCTTTGCACACGGTTTTGCCGTGTTGAGCGAAACTGCGGTGTTTCAGTACAAGTGCGACGAGTTCTATCATCCCGAGGCGGACGGAGGAATAAGCATTCTTGACAACAGCTTAGGAATTGACTGGCGCATACCTACCGAACACGCAATACTCAGCGAAAAAGACACGAAGCATCCGTTGTTGAAAGACTTTGACTCACCATTCATTTACAAGTGAGAAGGTGAGAAAGACCAGTCAATTATGAATTCTTAATTATGAATTGAACAAGGCATTTCCACTTACTCCTCCTCTCCTTACTCCTTTACTCCTAAAAAGACAAACAACATGAACATACTTGTAACAGGCGCAAACGGACAGCTCGGTAACGAAATGCGCATAATTAGCAAAGACACGAACGACAATTACACCTTTACGGATGTCGTAGATATTGAGGGCGTTGAAACGTCTATCCTTGACATAACTGACGCCGATGCCATACGGAAAATAGTCAAGGGAAAGGATATACAGTGCATAGTCAACTGCGCCGCATACACAAATGTTGACAAGGCGGAGAGCGACGAGGCGTTATGCAGGAAACTAAATGCCGATGCGCCGAAGCTATTGGCAGAGACTATGAAGGAAGTAGGCGGTCTTCTCGTGCAGATTTCAACGGACTATGTTTTCGGCGGCGACCCTTACAATACTCCTTGCAGGGAAGACCAAAAAGGAACACCTACGGGAGTCTACGGCAAGACAAAACTCGAGGGTGAGAAGAATATCGAGGCTGTCGGGTGTGATTACGTCATCATAAGGACGGCGTGGTTATATTCAGAGTTTGGCAAGAACTTCGTAAAGACGATGCTAAACCTTACTGCGACGAAACCGAAACTCACCGTTGTTTTTGACCAGGCAGGAACGCCTACATACGCATACGACCTTGCAGTGGCCATAAAGACCGTGCTTGCAGACTATGAAAAGGAAAGTCCGAAGAACGGATATTCAAAGCGTGGTGATGAATTCGACCATTTCGTCGATTTCCGCATCGGAAATGAAAGCGCCCTGGAC
>OGYE01002817.1_pt1 | contig 10350 bp, 12 predicted proteins | sample 1576471 | NCBI WGS metagenome assembly OGYE01 (sample SAMEA3541532, study PRJEB24748) | human gut metagenome | biome: human gut; feature: human-associated habitat; material: faeces | place: China | collected 2012 | reverse complement strand
AACATGTAGACTTATTTTACCGTATGGAGTGGCCTTGCCACTCCGTAATATTCAATATCATAGCCAATTGTAAGGACAAGCTTATTAGTCACTAGATGTTTTTCAAAGAGATCCATGCTTAAGGATTCTATCATTTCCTTTAAAATGATTTCAGTTTTCTTATAATCATAAGCACATGATAATACCTGACCTGTTCCAATACTTTTAGAAGGTGCCTTGTAGGCCTTAATGGCAGGCATGGTACAAGGTTCCCAACCCCAGGCATGATCAATAAGCAGTTCTGCATTGACTCCAAATAGATTGTATAGTTTTTCTTCATCTTCTAATGAGCATCTTGCGATATCTCCCATTGTATATAAACCTATGTTATTGAGTTTTTTAGAAATACCTTTACCTACTCTCCAAAAGTCAGTCAGAGGCGTATGAGACCATAATAGTTTTCTATAGGCATATGTGTTTAAGTACGCAATGCGTGCTCCCTTCTCATCTGGTTCTTTATGTTTGGCAACTATATCCATCGCGACTTTAGCTAAATAAAGATTCGTTCCTATTCCTGCAGTCACAGTAATACCTACCTCTTTGTATATATCATGAATAATATTTTGAACAAGATGAAAAGCATCTAACTCATATGTATCAAGATAATGTGTTGCATCGATAAAGACTTCATCAATAGAATAGACATGAATATCATCAGGAGAGAAATACTTTAAGTAGATTGAGTAAATACGTGTCGAATATTCAAGATAGAGAGACATACGGGGTTTCGCAATAATATAATCTATAGCTTTATGTTTATTCTTATTAAGATTTGATGCAAGAAAAGAACTTCCCTCAAGTGGTTCTCTTTGATGATTGAGTTCTTTTAGTTTAGAAATCACTTCAAATAATCTTGCACGTCCAGGAAGACCATAGGCTTTTAAACTCGGAGAGACGGCAAGACATATTGTTTTTTCTGTACGTGAGGCATCTGCAACAACAAGATTGGTGTCTAGTGGATCGAGTCCTCTTTCTAGACATTCTACAGATGCATAAAATGATTTAATATCTATTGCAAGATATGTGGGAACATGTGCCATGATTTCACCTCCTTGAGAAGTGTATTATAACACAAAAAGACAGGCATAGCCTGTCTCAAGCATCTTATAAAGCGTTTGCTGCAAGATAACCAGATTCAATAGCTGAATTGATGTCTGCCACCTTATTTGCATCACCAACAACCTGAACATGGATATTCTTTTCTTCTAATGCAGTCATGTCAAATGCGTTAGATCGTGCACCTACTGCAAATACTACATAATCACATGGAAGTGATACTTTACCTTCTGCAGTTTCTGCTTCTACTGTAGTTGCAGTAATTTCTGTTACCTTAGTATTAGTAAACTGTTTAACACCATGCTTTTCAAAATCAGCCATCATTTCTGGACGGATTGTAGTTGATTCTTCTTTCGCAATAGTATCCATCATTTCTACGATACTTACATCATTACCTCTAAGTGCAAGGTATTCAGCTGTTTCAGCACCTACAAGTCCACCACCGATAACAACGATTCTTCCTGCTGGGAACTGTTCATTAGAAAGTACTTTCCAAGCATCCTGTACATGAGGCATATCCTTACCAGGGATATTTAAGATGAAGTTAGAAGCACCAGTTGCAACAATGACTTCATCAGGCTGATCAGCTAAAATATCTTCGCTAGTAACAGCTTTACCTAAACGTAAATCAACGCCTAATACTTTGACTTCATTTGCGAGATAATGAATAGCACGATTCATTTCTTCTTTTCTAGGTGGTACAGAAGCAATATTTAACTGTCCACCTACTTGAGTATCCTTGTCATAAACAATAACGTCATGACCCTTCATTGCAGCGACTCTTGCAGCTTCTAAGCCTGCAGGTCCTGCACCAACAATAACAACCTTCTTCTTATCATCTGCAGGAGTAATAGTTCTTTCATATTCATAACCATTTTCTGCATTAAGAACACAGCTTAAGAACTTTCTGTTTTGGATAGAGTCTGTACATCCCTTATTACACATCATACATAAACGAATTCTGCATGGCTGTCCATCTTCAATCTTTTTAACATAATCAGGATCAGCTAACAATGAACGTCCATAACCAACAATATCACATACACCGTTCTCAATTAATGCTTCACCATTTTGTGGAGTAACGATACGTCCTACTGCAGATACTGGAATACTTACAGCATCTTTAACTCTCTTAGTATATGACTGCATGAAACAATATGGCTGAGTACCCATTGCTGGAATAGTATCATTCAAGTTACCTGTATGGTTAGCCTGTCCAACATGGATCATATTAACGCCTGCTTCTTCAAGCTTTTTAGCAAATTCAACAGCTTCATCAATCTTTAATCCACCTTTACCTCTTAATGGGTTATCAGTGATGATTGGAAGTTTATAGTCAATACAGATATGAGGGGCATGTTCTTTAATGCTTTCTACTACCTGTAATGCAAAACGTGTTCTATTTTCGAAGCTTCCTCCATATTCATCTGTACGATGATTTAATACTGTAGAACATAAAGCACCTACTAAACGGTCTCCATGAACTTCTACTACATCTACACCTGCTTCATAAGCACGTCTTACGCATTCACCCATCTGTTTAAGAATTGTATTTAATGCTTCTGGAGTTACTTCATCAGTGAAATGAAGCATATCATGATGTAATTTAGCACGAGCTGCCTGCATATCACCCTTCTTAAACATTTCAGCTAAAGCCTGAACATCATATTCAGGATGGAAAATCTGAATACCTAATTTACAATCAAACTCATGTAATGCATCAGCTAATTCTTTATAAGCTGGAATCTGTTCATCCTTGAATAATTTTGGTGTTGGAGAAACAGTATTTACTGGTGCGACGTCTCCAAGTACGATATAAGATACACCACCTTCTGCAATACGTTTATAGAAGTTGAAGCTCTGTTTAGAAATTGAACCGTCACGTTCTTCATAGCCAGTTGTCATTGGTGGGAACATGATACGATTTTTCAATGTGATTGGACCTACTTTAATTGGTTCTAATAGTTTCATATTATCAATCTCCTTACAATACATTTTAACCATTACTATTATAGCGCTTCCATTTTGCAAATGATAGTAATTATACGCAATTTATAGGTCACATTTTGTCATCAATAAAGTAAATTATATGTTTTTTAAGACAAAAAAGTACGTACAGAAAAATACGTACTTAATTCTTTAATATTGTTTCATGAAGACAACCTGTGATGATTGTTCTTCAAATCCATTTTTCTGGTAGAAGTAATACGCAGGAAACTCTCTTTCCGTAATCAACATAATACGGTCTATTCCTCTTTTTTTCGTATAATCTACAACTAAGTCCATAAATTGAGTTCCAAGTCCTTTAGATTGTTCATCCGTCATGATTCCAAATTCATCAATCCAGAATTCTCTGCCATTATACCAATGTTTAATACGACCTAAGGCTATTCCAATAAGCTGATCTCCATCATATAAACCAATAGATAGAGATAAGCGATTCCCTATTAAATCATGCATATAAATAGATAGATCCTCTTCATTCCATTCATCATTCCATGGTTCCCTGGAGAATATTTCATTAAATAATTGCGATATTTCTTTGACATGTGCCAAACATATTTCTCTAACTTCCATATAGTCTCCTATTCTAATTCTTCAGGAAGAATTGAGTATACAACATCATCTACAACTCCCTGATTATTTTTTGCAGATTTTCTAAGGATTCCCTCATATTTCATACCTGCTTTTTGCATCACTCGACCTGAATGAGGATTATTTTTATCATGTCTTGCACGTACTAAATCATAACCTTCCTTAAATAAGTAAGAAATAACTTCTTTAAGTGCTTCTGCAACATATCCATGACCCCAATAAGCCTGCCCAATACAATAGCCAATTTCTGCTGTGTTTGTTTTATGATCAATATTTGTAACAGAAATATTTCCAATGAGTGTACTCTTATCCTTTACGACAATGCCCCAGTTATAAGAATCACCCTTTTCATAAGACTGAATCCAGGAAGAAAGTAACTGCTTTGTGTCTTCTATACTTTGATGAGGTGGCCAAGTCAAATAACGAGTGACCTTTTCATCATTAGCCCAATGATGATACATATCATCAGCGTCTTCTATTTTAAACTCTCTTAATATCAAACGTTCAGTTTCTAAACAAGCAGTGCCATGACGCACTGTTGTTTGACACAGATATTGGTTCTTTAATTCCTTCAACAAGTCCATATGAGGCTGAGTTAAATGTTTTAACTGTAAGTCTTGAGATGCCCATTCTTCCTTTAAAAAAAGAACAGTATCATCTTTAGGTGTATAAGAATACTTGAGACATCCTTCATCAGATAAAGATAATTCCTGAATATGATTCTCTTTGATTGCTTTATAAAAAGCATCTCTGTCTTCTTTGGTTAAAAACTTATATGTAACATAAATCTTCATTATAAATCCTCCAATAATTGTAGCGCATAAGCCTTAAATTCTGCTTCTATCTCACGATAATAGTGTTCCTTTAAATCAGGAACACTTATAAGTGTGACAGTTGGTCTATCTTCTTTTAAAGGCATCATTTCCTTTAATTCTGCTTCTAATAATAAATGATCCATCTCTTTCCAAATATTTCTTTCTTCGTTATTAAATTTTATATGAAACGCATAAAATATAGTTTCTAAGAGATGATCTTCTATCATCTGATACTCTTTCATCTGTTTCTTAATAGGAGTGATCAAATCACTCATATACGCTTCACTTGCATCATGAAATAAGCACGATAATACAACATCTTTACTATATCCTCTTCTTTGTGCTTCTTTTGCGCAATTAAGAGAATGCTGGGCCACAGAGTAGAAATATTTAATATGACCATTCCCTCGACATATAAGACTTAATGCATGAGCAATATCCTCTAAGTGAATATCATCTTCCTTAATATGTAATGGATCTATTCTGTGACCACTAAAAACATTCATCAATAACATAATCTTCTTAAACTGCCTTCCTCAAATGTATAATCAGGTGTTTCAAATGGATATTTGATTTCATCTTCATAATACCAGGGATCATCATGTAATGGATTTTTTAATAGATGAAATTCCTGTGCAGGCATATAGCCTTGTGCGAGTAAGAAAGCCTTCTTTCCTTCTTTATTTGTACAAACATCTACAATCATCACGACATGTCCTGGTGAACCACCTTTTAAGAAAACATCTCCTACTCTTATTTCATTTAGTTTGATAGGTGTTGATTCACTCACCATACTTGCACTTCCTGAATAAGCAAAGACAATACGCAAGTATTTTTTAAAGCATTCATAAGAATCGTCATAGGATGCACTCTTTACATAAGATGCATGATCATTCTTAATGACGACACGATACCCTTCTCTCCATTTAATATAAGATAATAAGAATCCATCACTTAAATGAAATTGAATCTTATCATATTGTTTTGTATGCCAGTAATATTCTGCATAAACTCTCATGACGGAGTCGGCACATTGTTGGAGGTTTTCATTTTCTATCGGTAACTTAAATACCGCAATTTGAGCACTTTGATCCCACTTCTTTTTCCCATTATATAAAAGAATAGGACTACCGTTTTCCTTTAATGGATAAGTCTGTAAGAAATGTGCAAAATCACTTTGTTCTCGTGTATATCCTTTGGGTGTGGGAATACGTGTTTCCAAGGTTGTTCCTTTAGTATTGATAAAGTTTTTATTTGTAGTTGAAGATGATGTACAAGCTGTTAAAAATACACTTAGAAGCAGTAATATTATTTTCTTCATAATTCACCTCAGATAATAAATAAAGCAGCACAGCATACTAATACAAAGCCACTGAATATGAGACAATTAGTAAAACGTATAGGAAATAAGTCTTCTTCTATAATAAATGTATCACAAGATGTAGGATCATAGTCTATTGTGACGTTCTTATTGTTTTTAAAATATTTCATCTGGAAGTATGTGATAGAAGGCTTTCTTTCAATAAACTTCCCTTCTGCATAGTATTGAATAGTCATCCTGTATAAATTTAATTCTTCTTGTTTTATATCTATAATTTTTCCTGATGTCTGTAAAGAACAGTGGGTCGCTTTAAGTCGATATTGAAAACGACTCACAAAACCTTTGACCATGATGACAACACCTAAAATACATATAAATACAAGTAATAGTTTTTCCATAATGTCACCTAAAAAAATAATGGCCTATAAGGCCATTAGATACGATAGTTTCGAAATAAGTTCTCTTTTTTCACAAAGATATCTTTAAAGAATATAAGTGCCCATAGTCCTATTGCAACATAAGCAAAGTACTGACTAACATAATATGATAGTATTGTACCTATACTTAATATGATAAACCATTTCTTGAATGCACTTCTTTGAGCACGGCTGATTCTTTTCTTATCATAATAATGGATTTCTTCACGAGGTACATTCTTAAATGCACTAATACGATAAACACCTAATCCTTTAAGACATGTACAAATTATATAATAAAACAAGAATGTTAATGCGAGAATTGCACAGCATATACATCCTGTATTAATCATAAACACGACAAACAGCTCCCTTCAACCCTTAATGCTATTCTATCATACTTTGATAAGGGATTTAAAGAGACGATACCATTTATAACCGATATAATTGGTTACTTCACGTTTAAGGAACTTAAACTTAGTATCTCTTGTGCGATATCTAGAAGATTGCGTTGGTGATGTATAGGCAGTAATGCCTGCATCCTTTGCCTGAAGCATGGCCCTTTTCATATGTAATGGATCACTGACTATTAATGCAGTCTTATAATGCTCAACATCCATAATCTTTTTCGCATTAATGAGATTCTCTAAAGTGACTGTTGACTGGTCTTCTGTAAGGATATCATCTTCTGGTACACCTTGACTGATTGCATAAAGCTTTGCATTATAGGCATCACTAACAGGATTTCCTTTTCCATATCCTCCTGTTGTGATGATTTTCTTAACTAGATGTTTGTTGTATAAAACAACTGCATGATTAATTCTTTCTTGATAAACAGGTGAAGCATGACCATTGTATGTAGATGCACCTAAAACAATCGCAACATCTGCAGTTCTTGCTTCATCTTTAAAACTATATATATAAATACTTACTGCATTAGAAAATACATAAACAATAACTAATGCAATAAGTATAATTAATTTCTTTAAGAGTTTCATGGTAATACTTAATAATTCCTCCACAAAAAACATCTTAAACTATTTCTCATATTTTTCAATCCTATGTATCAAATTACATCAATTTTACATATCTTTTTTGAATTGATTCAGTAAAATGTATACAGACAATAAAATAAAACATGTTCCAATCATAATCAAATACATCACACTCGTTGTAATTGTATGTCCCATAAGTGTAAATGATGTATCAAAACTTTGATGAATTTCATTCATGATCGTAGAAGGAACCTTTGTATTGAGTTTAATAAATAGACTATTTAATAAATGCTTACGAATAAGTGCTGTTCCATAAGTTCCTGGTAAGAACTTAATAATAACACGTACTGCAGGTGTAAATTGAGATATAGGCATATAAGCGCCACATAAAAAACCATATCCTGCACTTACTACACTACTAACAGCTGAAATCTGACCTTGTGTTGTGAGGAAATAATTAATAATAGATGATAAAGAAGCACCAAACAAAGTAAGCAAAAAGATATCTAGCAAACAATATAATATATCTTTTACTGGTAAGACAAAGTGACTTGTACCTAATACAACAAAACATGCAAGTAAAGCAGTGATATTAATAATCATAGTGATAAGTAAAGTAGAAATAAAATAACTAAGAGCTAATGTTGTTTTACTGACAGGTGCTATGAGTAAGTCCTTTATTTTATGATCTGCTTTATCTTGTACCATAATCATATTTGAACAGAATGATACTGTGACACAACTCACTGCAAGTAATGATGAAAAGAGATAACCATTCACAAAAGCATCAATAGTCTTTTGTGATACAGAATAATACTTTACTATACTATCTAGTGAATCATGATAAACAGTCCCTAGAAATGTCATATACAAGACAATTAAGACTATTGGTGTAATCAAAGCTGTTAAGAAACGTCCTTTATCCTTAAAAAATAATACTGTATGTCTTAATGTGAGATGATAAAGTTGTTTCATGATTGTTCACCTCCTGGGAGTTTATTTCCTGTTACATTTAAGAAGACATCATCCATTCTTCCTTTTACGAGTTCAAAGTCATTAAATAATTCTGGTTTTTGAAGAATCATTTCTTTCACAACACCCAGATGATTGACACGAATTGTATAATGATCCTTATTATATGTATATGGATGTCCTAAAGACTTGATGTCCTCTTCTTTTACATGATAGATATTTAAATAATCATAAGCATATTTCTGTTTTAATTCATGTGGTGTTCCAGAAGCTATTTGACGGCCATGATCAATAATAACAACTTGATCTGCTTCAGCTGCTTCTTCCATATAATGAGTCGTAAGAAATACAGTCATATGTTTTTCTTTTCTTAAATTATCAATAATTTTCCATAATGTTTTTCTTGTTTGAGGATCTAAACCAGTTGTTGGTTCATCTAAGATAAGAAGCTCTGGTTCATGAATAAGAGCACGAGCTATATCTATACGTCTTCTTTGTCCTCCTGATAGCTTATTTAAAGGTTTCTTTAAAAAGTCTTTGAAATCTAATAATATAGAGAGTTCTTCTAGTTTCTTCTTAAAAGAATTCCCTGTAATACCATACAAAGCAGCACGATACTTTAGATTATCATAAACTGTGAGTACATCATCTAATGCAGAAGTTTGATAAACAACACCTATAGTAGTTCTTACTTCATCCATATGTGTTTTAATATCTTTGCCTTCAATGTATATTTCTCCTGCATCACTTGTAAGTTCACCACATATCATAGAAATAGTAGTACTCTTACCAGCACCATTAGTACCTAAAAAAGAGAAGAAAGTCCCCTTTTCTACACTAAAGCTTAAATCATCTACTGCTTTAATATCACCAAAGCTTTTAGTAAGATGTTTAATTTCAATACTGTTCATACATTCACCCTTTTCTACTCTTAAGAGCTTTATTGATTTCATTTGCCAGATGGCAATCATTTAAATAATTAAATAGTCTGACTAAAATATCTACTACAAGTATCGTGAAAAAGAAAAGTAATCCGCCTAAGACATCCTCATACATACCAATTTGATATCCAGCAATTAAAAGAATGATTTCTAAGAGTATTGCATGGAGAATAGTCTTCACTAATACATTTTGAGACTTAGAATAATAGATAGTCGTAGGAAGGCAGGCAAGAAAAGAAAAGACTGCCACCTCTCCTAAATAAGATACAGATAGCATTTTTATTTGAGGCTGATCTATATGACAAAACAAAATTGTCGCAAACATTGATATTGTATAAATCACAAAATATTGAATAGTTATTGTATGTATCATTTCATTTTTATCCATTTTTCTTCTCCTTATAATCCAATCATGTGTTTAAGTACACGTACATATTGTCTAGATACTATGAGTTTCTCTTTGTTTTTTAGTACAACTTCAAATCTTCCTGATAAGGAAGGTTTGATAGAATCAATCTTATCTGCATTAATAATTAGTGACTTAGAAGCACGAAAGAATGATGTACCTTCTGTTTCTTGTTCAAATTCATAAAGTTTCATTTTAGATTCATATATTTCTTTCTCACAGTACACAAAAGCATTTTGATCAACTATTTCAAAATAATATATATCATTGATATTTAATAGATAGGCAGTTCCCCTTTTGTATCCAATTATTCTTTTCTCATTTTCTATGAAAGAGATCATACTTTGTATTTCATCTGTTATCTGATAGCATTTAATGACAACTTCTTCTTTTTGATCTTCAGATATCAATTCAATTCTTGTCTTCATAGTCTTCCTCCGTCAAAAAAATGATAACATAATAGATTATATTTAAACATCTTATCCTATTAAGTTGTAGAAATGATTGTATAAGATGCACAAAAAAAACTAGGCGTTAACCTAGTTGATTTCAATGGAGCCACATGCCGGAGTTGAACCGGCGTCCTCTGCATGGCAAGCAGATATAATAGCCATTATACGAATGCGGCATATGAAAGTTTTAAAATTGGAGCCACATGCCGGAGTTGAACCGGCGTCCTCTGCATGGCAAGCAGATATAATAGCCATTATACGAATGCGGCATATGAAAGTTTTAAAATTGGAGCCACATGCCGGAGTTGAACCGGCGTCCTCTGCATGGCAAGCAGATATAAT
>OGYE01002808.1_pt1 | contig 10368 bp, 9 predicted proteins | sample 1576471 | NCBI WGS metagenome assembly OGYE01 (sample SAMEA3541532, study PRJEB24748) | human gut metagenome | biome: human gut; feature: human-associated habitat; material: faeces | place: China | collected 2012 | reverse complement strand
AGGGAAACCGGCAGTACCGCGAGGCCATCCTCATTGTCGGAATTTAAATTCTGCTTATGGGAGCGGGCAATCAGAAGTCTTTCTTCATTGTCCATCACTACTTCATCTCCATCAATCGCCCTGATATGCCCAAGATTGATGATATATGATACATGAATATGGGCAAAGACCTTATCATCAAGCTGTTTCCATATTTCTTCAGTTGTCATATTTGCCTTGAAATTTTCTGAAATCGTATGTATCACTGCCTGACGACCTTTCTTCTCAAAATACACAATATCATCGCAGCTAATACGAAACTGATTTTTTCGGAACTGAAAGACAAAGTCACGCTTTATCATATGAAGATACTGCATGGCTTTTAAAAGAACGGACTCCAGCTGACAAGCTTTATCGTGGGATTTCATGCAGAATACACGACATCAAAAGAACTGATGGAGGGCGTGGCAAAACTGGCACAGAAATTAAAATCCCCGGTATGGCTGCACAATTCCGAAACAAAACTGGAAGTGGCAGAGTGCAAAGAGCGCTGGGGCATGACACCGACACAGCTTACGGATGCACTTGGTATGTACGAGTACGGCGGCGGCGGTTACCACTGTGTATGGTTTGAGGATGCTGATTTTGAAATTTACAAGAAGAAAAAACTGACAGCAGTGACAAACCCGGCTTCCAACTTAAAACTTGCTTCCGGTATCTGTCCGACCAAACATTTTGTGGATGAGGGAATCTCCATGGCGATCGGAACCGATGGTCCGGCAAGCAACAACTGCTTGGATATGTTCCGTGAGATGTTCTTAGTTACCGGCTTAAGCAAGCTGTTAGAGAAAGATGCTGCCAGCATGGATGCCATGGAAGTATTGAAAATGGCAACGGTGAACGGTGCTAAGGCAATGCGACTGAACCGGGCAGATGTTCTGGCGAAGGGCAAATACGCAGACCTTATCATGATCGATCTGCATCAGCCTAACATGCAGCCCATCCATAATATTCCAAAGAATCTGGTCTACAGCGGCAGCAAATCTAATGTCTGCATGACCATGATCGGCGGTAAGATCCTATACCGTAACGGAGAATTCAACGTAGGAGAGGATCCGGAGCGCATTTACGCCAAGTGCGAAAAAATCGTAAAAAGACTGTTGACTGAGTAAGCAAAGAACTCAGAAGACATAGAAACGGAGTTCCCCGTGCGGCTCCCAGAATACTTAGGAGGGAAAAGATGTTAGAAAAAATCTTCAAACTGAAGGAAAACAACACCACGGCAAAAACAGAGATCATTGCCGGACTGACTACATTCATGACCATGGCTTATATTATAGCCCTGAATCCGAACCTGCTGACTGGTTTTGGCAAGGATACCATGCCGGAACTTTGGAACGGTGTTTTCCTGGCAACCTGTATTGCATCCGCAATCGGTACCATCGTAATGGCATTTCTGGCAAATAAGCCGTTTGCCATGGCACCCGGAATGGGACTGAACAGTTTTTTCGCAGTCGTAGTAACCAATATCGTAGCCCTGACCGGAATGACCTATGTAGCATCCTTCCAGTCGGCTCTGTGCATTGTACTGATCGAAGGTATCGTGTTCCTGGTTCTCTCCGTACTGAACATTCGTGAGAAGATCGTGGATGCCATTCCTCTGGGCGTGCGCCTCGGTATTGCACCTGCCATCGGTCTGATGCTGTTAAACATCGGTGTAGGCTCCAATGCAGGTGTCTATTCCGAGAACGGCGGACCTTTCTATGCTATGAGAGACTTCTTCGGTGCACTGACACCTTCACTGGCTAAGACAAATATGGGTTCTGGCTATTCCGCAATGGTTCTGTCCGTTGTCACCATGTTCGTAGGTCTGTTTGCTATTGTTGTTCTGGCACAGAGAGGTGTTAAGGGTGCTGTATTACTGGGAATGCTGATTTCCAGCATCATCTACTGGGCAGGAGAGGCTGTCTTCCTGGGAACCAATCCCTTTGCTTCTCTGGCAACCGCATCCTTCGTACCTGCTTTCGGAGATATGGCTTCCACCACACTGTTTAAGTTTGACTTCCGGGGATTTGCAGAGATTGGCTGGTTTACTGCCATCACGCTGATCATTACCTTCTGTATCATTGATATGTTCGATACCATCGGTACTCTGGTAGGAACCGCAAGCCGTGCGGGAATGTTGGATAAAAATGGCAAAATGCCGAATATGAAGCAGGCACTTTTATCTGATGCAGTAGGTACAGTAGCAGGTTCCTTAACCGGTACTTCCACAGTTACCACCTTTGTAGAGTCTGCATCCGGTGTAGAAGCAGGCGGTCGTACCGGCCTGACTGCACTGACTACCGGTATCATGTTCCTGGCATGTATCTTTATTGCACCCATCGCCGGAATCATTCCTGCGGCAGCTACCTCTTCCGCACTGATCTATGTGGGTGTACTTATGGTAGCAGGTCTTAAGAATGTAGATTTCGATGACATCTGCCAGTCACTTCCCGTGGCTCTGATGATGATCGCCATGCCGATCTCCGGATCCATCGGACATGCCATCGGCCTTGGGCTGATCACCTATACTGTGATCAAGGTATTTACCGGTAAGGCAAAGGATGTTTCTGTACTTACCTATGTATTATCACTGATCTTTTTGTTAAAGTTCTTTATTGTCGCATAAAGAATGATGATATAATAAGAAATAGAAAAAAAGGTCAGAATATGGGGCGGGCACTGCACGGGTGGTGCCTGCCTTCTTATATCCGGAAAAGTGAGAAATAATATGGAGTTTGTTGTATTTACAGGTGTATTGCTTTTTATATTTTTATTCATGATCGTACAGGAACTTATGCAGGCAAAAAAAGAGGAAAAAATGTTCCGGAACTCTCTTTTGGAAAATTACGGAAAAGAACCGCCGAAGGAATATTCGCTGGAGAGATTTGCAAGGCTTGATAGTTATCTGGAACGACATAAGGAAGAGAAACAGTTAGATGATATCACATGGAACGATCTGGGAATGGATGAGGTATTCTGCCGGATCGACCGGACATTATCAGCGGCAGGAGAGGAATACCTGTATTTTACCCTCCGGAATATCTTCTGCGGGAAGGAAAAGCTGGACCATTTGGAGGAAGTGACCGGATGGTTTTTGGAGCAGGATGATACCAGGATCCGGGTACAACTGTTACTGAAAAAATTGGGGCATCTCGGGAAATACTCTCTCTATGATTATCTGGATAATCTCGACTATCTGGGAGAGCGTAACAATCGGAAGATATTGCTTTTAAATCTTCTGTATCTGCTGTTTGCCTCACTTTTATTCGTGCAGCCGGCGGTAGGGATCCTTGGGATCGTGGTGTGTATGCTGGGACATATATTGACATACTTTCATGAGAAAAAAGTGATCGAACCGTATATTACAAGCTTCGCCTATGTGCTTCGCATGATCGATGTCTGTGAGGAACTGGGCAGACAGAAGATCCCGGTGTATAAAAAAGAATTGGAGGATTTAAACGAGGCGCTGAAAAGCCTGCGGGAATTAAAACGGGGTTCCTTTTGGGTAATGGCAGGAAATCAGGGGAAGATCGGCGGGAATCCGTTAGATATTATAGCGGATTATCTGCGGATGATATTGCATCTGGATATCTGGCAGTTTAATCTCATGCTTCGGAAATTAAGACTAAAGACCAATGAGGTGGACAGATTGTTAGGGATCACCGGCTATCTGGATATGGCAATCTCGGTGGGAGGCTTCCGCAGGTCCTTAGAGGGTTACTGTATTCCACAGCTGGAAGAAAATGCGAATAAGGTGTATCTGCATATGGAAGGCGGATGGCATCCGCTGCTTACGCATCCTGTGAAAAACAGTATCCGGGCAGACAGAGGTGTGCTGCTTACCGGTTCTAATGCCTCCGGAAAATCCACCTTTTTAAAAATGGTGGCAGTAAATGCCGTTCTGGCACAGACGATTCATACCTGTACAGCGGAAAGCTATCACGCTCCGGTATTTCGAATCTTTTCTTCCATGGCGCTGCGGGATAGTATACAGAACGGCGAGAGCTACTATATTGTGGAGATCAGGTCCCTTAAAAGGATCCTGGATGCAGCACAGACAGAGACGGCTCCGGTGCTTAGTTTCGTGGATGAGGTTCTGCGGGGAACCAATACTGTGGAACGTATTGCCGCAGCTACGCAGATATTGATACATTTGTCTGAAAGCGGAGTGCTTTGTTTTACTGCGACCCACGATATCGAAATGACGGAACTATTGAAAGACTGTTATGACAATTATCATTTTGAGGAAGTGATCCGGGACGGCGACATCAGTTTCCCTTATGAACTGTTACCTGGGAGGGCAGGCACTAGAAATGCGATCCGGTTGCTGGCTCTCATGGGATACGACAAAGAGATCACGGAGAGAGCTGCGACGCAGGCGGAAGACTTTATACAGACAGGAAAATGGTCGGTGCAGACTCTTTTGGGGAATACTTGACGTTTGCGCCATATCGTTGGTATACTTCATTTAATAGAACCTCACGAAAAGACATTAGGAAAGCATAATAAGGCATAAAGGAGAAAAAATATGGCAGTCAGCTTTTTGAATTCATTTTTATCTTATCTGGTAGTATTGGTAGTGATCGCGGCAGTAGGCGCTGTTGCCATTACCCTTGGAATTACTCTTCGCAAGAAGAAAAATAAAAAAGAGGGAATGCAACAGGAAAAGGAGTCCGCTGACGGAGAATAAGGGTTATGGCAAAATCGTCAGGACAGAAATTAAAGCTTTTATATCTGATAAAAATGCTGCAGGAGAACACGGACGAGAATCATCCAATGAGTACTCCGGATATTATAAAATACCTGGAGAATCAGGGAATCCATGCGGAACGGAAGAGCATTTACAGTGACATGGAGAGTCTTGCGGACTTCGGTTACGATGTGGTACAGGTGCAGAGCAGGCTGGGAGGTGGTTATTACCTCGGCAGTAGAGAGTTTGAACTCCCGGAATTAAAGCTGTTGGTGGACGCCGTACAGTCCTCCCGCTTCATTACCACGAAAAAATCCAGAGATCTGATCCGGAAGCTGGAGCAGATCGCCGGGAAAAACGATGCCGGCAAGCTACAGCGTCAGGTCTATGTTGCAGGCAGGATCAAGACGGAGAATGAGAGCATCTATTATAATATCGATGCCATTCATCGTGCCATTCAGGAGAACAGGCAGATCACCTTCGTGTATCTGGACTGGAACCTGCAAAAGGAACTGGTGCCCAGACCCGGTGGGGATAAGTGCGTCAGCCCCTGGGCCCTGATCTGGCGGGATGAAAATTATTATCTGGCAGCCTATGACAGTGAGGCCAAAGTTATCAAGCATTACCGGGTGGACAAAATGGGACAGGTGGAAGTGACGGTAAGTCCCAGAGAAGGGGTAAAACAGTTCTCACAGATCGACGTGACCTCCTATACGAACCAGACCTTCGGCATGTTTGCAGGGGAGGAGAGCGTGGTGACCATGGAGTTCCCGAAGCGCCTCATCGGTGTGGTACTGGACCGGTTCGGCAGAGAGGTGGATATCCGCCCTATGTCCGATACCGTTTTCCGGGTGCGTGCGAAGGTGGCCGTCAGCGGACAGTTCTTCGGATGGCTTGCGGGAATCGGACCGGATGCCAGGATCGCAGCGCCGGAAGCAGTACAGAAGCGTTATGCACAGTGGCTTCAGGATATTTTGCGGGAACAGTCGGGAACAGCAGATTAAAAATTTATCCAAAAATTCACCCCCTTTTTTGTATAGTTTTCTAAAGAATCCCTCGTTGACAAGGCAGGGATTCTTTTTTATACTGATAACTAGCACCCACAATATATTGCTATCTGATGCGGACAAACACCATATATGGTATTTACAAACGCTATCGTAAGTAAGGGGAATACAGCAGAATCCGGGCATTTTCCGGACATTATCGTATGAAGGGAAGAGAAATATGAGCAGCAATTTTGAACATGACCATGAAGAAAATGAAGATTATGGCAAACGGTTCAGACCGGACAGGGAGATCTATGTCGTAAAAAAAGATGGAAGCAAGGAGCTTTTTAATGTACAGAAGGTAATCAGTGCAGTAGGCAAAAGTGCATACCGTGCCCTGACAAAATTCACAAAAGAAGAAAAAGAGCAGATCTGCCAGTATGTGGTAGACAAGGTAAACGAACTGGAAGTGGATGAAGTTCCCATTCCCATTATGCACAATATTGTGGAAAGTGCCTTAGAGCAGGTGAAGCCGATCGTCGCAAAAAGCTATCGCGATTATCGTAACTATAAGCAGGATTTTGTACGGATGCTGGATGATGTCTATAAAAAGAGTCAGTCCATCATGTACATCGGAGATAAGGAAAATGCCAACACGGATTCCGCGCTGGTATCTACCAAGCGTAGTCTGATCTTTAATCAGCTGAATAAGGAACTGTATCAGAAATTCTTCCTGACCACGGAAGAAATCCAGGCATGTCGTGACGGTTATATTTATGTGCACGATATGTCTGCCAGAAGAGATACCATGAACTGTTGCCTTTTTGATGTACAGAATGTCCTGACGGGCGGCTTCGAGATGGGCAACATCTGGTATAACGAGCCGAAGACTCTGGATGTTGCATTTGATGTTATCGGCGATATCGTCTTAAGCGCTGCCAGCCAGCAGTACGGCGGATTCACCGTACCCAGTGTGGACCTGATCTTAGAGCCTTACGCCGAGAAATCCTACAACAGAGCTCTGGCAAAATACGAGAGACTGGGAGTAGCCGCAGATGTGGCGGAGAGAGAAGCACTTGCGGATGTGAAGAAAGAATTCGAACAGGGCTTCCAGGGATGGGAATATAAGTTTAATACCGTGGCAAGCAGCCGTGGCGATTATCCTTTTATTACTGTGACTGCTGGAACCGGCACCGGTAAATTTGCAAAAATGGCTACGATTACCATGCTGGAAGTCCGCAGAAAGGGACAGGGCAAAAAGGATCATAAAAAGCCCGTTCTGTTCCCGAAGATCGTATTTTTATATGATGAGAATCTGCACGGCCCCGGTAAGCCGCTGGAAGATGTATTTGAAGCCGGCGTGGAATGCTCTGCCAAGACCATGTATCCCGACTGGCTGAGCCTGACAGGTAAAGGCTATGTGGCAAGCATGTACAAACAGTATGGCAAGATCGTATCTCCCATGGGATGCAGAGCTTTTCTGTCTCCCTGGTATGAGAGAGGCGGCATGCATCCCGCAGACGATAAGGATCAGCCGGTATTCGTGGGCAGATTCAATATCGGGGCGGTATCCCTGCATCTGCCCATGATCCTGGCAAAAGCGAGAAAAGAGAGCAGAGACTTCTACGAAGTGCTGGATTACTATCTGGAATTGATCCGTCAGCTCCACATCCGTACCTATGCTTATCTGGGTGAGATGCGTGCATCCACCAACCCGCTGGCATATTGTGAGGGAGGTTTCCTGGGCGGACATCTGAAGCTGACAGATAAGATCAAACCGTTACTGAAATCCGCAACGGCAAGTTTTGGTATTACAGCGTTGAATGAACTGCAGGAACTCTACAACGGCAAGTCCCTGGTAGAGGATGGGGCCTTTGCTGTGGAAGTACTGGAGCATATCAATCAGAAAATTTCAGAATATAAGGAAGAGGACGGCAACCTGTACGCCATCTACGGAACTCCCGCAGAGAATCTGTGCGGTCTGCAGGTGAAGCAGTTCCGTAAAAAGTACGGTATTATTGAGGGCGTATCCGACAGAGAATATGTCAGCAACAGCTTTCACTGCCATGTGACAGAGGATATTACCCCTATTCAGAAACAGGATCTGGAGAACCGTTTCTGGGATCTGAGCAACGGCGGCAAGATCCAGTATGTAAAATATCCGATTGATTATAATACCGAGGCAATCAAGACACTGATCCACAGAGCTATGGACATGGGTTTCTATGAAGGCGTTAATCTGTCGCTGGCATATTGCGATGACTGCGGACATCAGGAACTGGAAATGGATGTATGTCCTGTCTGCGGCAGCCGCAATCTGACCAAGATCGACCGTATGAACGGCTATCTGTCTTACTCCAGAGTACACGGAGATACGAGACTGAATGATGCCAAGATGGCGGAGATCGCAGAGCGTAAGAGTATGTAGAGACAGGATGGACAGATAAATGAGATATCATAATATAACCAAGGACGATATGCTGAACGGCGATGGTCTGCGGGTCGTACTGTGGGTAGCAGGATGTAACCATTGCTGCAGAGAATGTCAGAATCCCATTACGTGGGATCCCGACGGAGGACTTTTATTTGATGAGGCTGCGAAACAGGAGATTTTTGAACAGCTGGAGAAGCCATATATTTCCGGAATCACATTTTCCGGCGGAGATCCCATGCATCCCGTGAACCGCGCTGATGTGAGAGAGCTGATGCAGGAGATCAGAGAAAAATACCCCACAAAGACGATCTGGATGTATACCGGAGACAGCTGGGAGGACATCTACGATCTGCCGATCATGCAATATGTGGATGTCGTGGTGGACGGAGAGTTCCATGTGGAAGAAAAAGATGTAAAGCTTCTGTGGAAGGGCAGTAAGAACCAGCGGGTGATCGATGTGAAGAAGACACTTGCCGGAGAACATCCGGAAGATGCAGTACTGCACTGCGGAGATTATAAGTAAAGGAAAGATTAACCATGCATAGAATTGCTAAATTTCATTTTGTGAGTCCTGCACAGTTTATGACTGCCATGCAGGAGGAATATCCGAAGTATACGGAGGAACAGATCAAGGAAATGTACGAGGCTCTGAAGCTTCCGAAGAGAGCTACAAAAGGAAGCGCCGGATATGATTTCTTTGCTCCGTTTACTTTTCAACTGGCACCCGGAGAGACTATCAAGATCCCGACCGGTATCCGGGCGGAGATGCAGAAAGACTGGGTACTGCAGATCTACCCCAGAAGCGGCCTGGGCTTTAAGTACAGATTGCAGATGAACAATACCGTGGGCATCATTGACAGTGATTATTTTTTCTCGGACAATGAAGGTCATATTTTCATGAAGATCACCAATGATTCTAACGAGGGCAAGACCGTGGAGGTTCCCGCAGGAACCGGGTTCGCCCAGGGTATTTTCATGCAGTACGGTATCACAGAGGACGATGATGCGGAAGGCATTCGCAACGGTGGTTTCGGAAGTACTACAAAATAATTCATAAGAGTAAAATCCCCCGAATGGGACATGATGAAGTTGTGATATGTACCCAAAGGGGGACTTTTTATGCCACAGAACATGCAGTATGTCGATGGACGGATGGAACTTAGTTATGAGGATATTAAATGTGACAAAATGTATCACTTTTGTCGGCAAAATTGAAAAGGTTGCCTGTCAATGATATAATGGCGCAAAAGAAGAGCCATAAAATTTATAATATCAGGAGGCAATCAATGTTTAAAATCGTTACAGACAGTACAGCAGATCTCCCCGCAGAATATCTGCAAGAACATGACCTTGGATGTATAAATCTCAGTTATATTATGGATGGTGTGACTTATGGGCAGGGACAGGAACTTCCCGAGAAAGAGTTCTATGCACTGATGAGAAACGGCAAAATGCCCACCACTTCCCAGGTGAATCCGGAGGAAGCAAAGAATCATTTCCTGAAATATTTAAAGGAGAACAAAGAGATCCTGTGTATCGCTTTTTCTTCTGGATTGAGCGGTACCTATAACAGTATGCGCGTAGCAGCGGAAGAGATTATGGAGGAACAGCCGGATTGCAGGATCATTGTCATTGACAGCCTGTGTGCCTCTCTGGGAGAGGGACTGTTAGTGCATAAGGCAGTTACCTTAAGAGACCAGGGTAAGTCCTTGGAAGAAGTGGCAGAGTGGGTAAAAAATAATCGTCTGCATCTGGTGCATGTATTTACCGTGGATGATCTGTATCATCTCTATCGCGGGGGTCGTGTCAGCAGGGCGACAGCAGTCGTGGGAACATTAGCAGGTATTAAACCCAAGCTCCATGTGGATGATGAAGGACATCTGATCGTCATCGGCAAGGTGAGAGGACGGAAAAAATCCCTGCATGCATTGGTGGATTATATGGAAGAGAGAATGGGTTCTTACCGTGATCAGAATGATATTGTGTTCATCAGCCACGGGGATGATCTTCCGGCGGCAGAACTGGTAAGAGACCTGGTGAAGGAGCGGTTCGGAATCGACAGCTTCCTGATCAATTATGTCGGACCTACCATTGGATCCCATTCCGGTCCCGGAACACTGGCGCTGTTTTTCATGGGAGAGGAACGGTAAATTGAGAGTTACGCGAGCAATGAGCTGCGCATAGGCAAAATAAGAACCGTGATTGGGAGCTTGCTCACAAATCACGGTTTT
>OGYE01002806.1_pt1 | contig 10373 bp, 8 predicted proteins | sample 1576471 | NCBI WGS metagenome assembly OGYE01 (sample SAMEA3541532, study PRJEB24748) | human gut metagenome | biome: human gut; feature: human-associated habitat; material: faeces | place: China | collected 2012 | reverse complement strand
GTCCTCCTTAACCGTGGGGTTGACACCCGAGTTGAGGCCGTCGTGCTTTTGGACGAAACGAGCCGTCTGCTGGAACGGAATCGAGAGGATTTCGCGCTTGGAACCAGGCGTGATGTCGTGCGCCGGCATAAAGACCTTGGTGAAGTACATATTAGAGGCAAGGCAGAGCGCAAGCACCGCAAGAACTCCCATCCAGCGGAAACGCGGGATGGCGCCCGAAGGCGCAGCACCAGCCTGCTTGGCTGCGCGACGAGCCGCATGTGCGTCCCATGCGCAAAACGCTGCCGCGATTACGCATGCCGCCAGGGGAAACACCAGGCCGCCGTTGCGCAGAAACGTGGAACCCATGGCGCCCAGAGCGAGCAGCAGCCAGTCGTGGCGCGCAAAGAGCACGGGCCTCTGTTCGCCCGCACGCTCGGCATTGGCATCGCGACGGGGCAGGCCGCAGGCCACGAGCTTCACGGTCTGCACCAACAGCACCAAAAACGCGTCGGCAAACAGCACATCTTTGGTAAGCAGGGCCGCGTAGTTGGAGAACATGGGCATAAACACAAAGAACAGCAAAATCACGCCGCGGACCGGCAGGCTCACGCCCAGTTTGCGCAGCGACGAGATGGAATAGGCCATGCAGGCGGCCGTAATGACGAACTGAGCGCAGGTGTAGATGGCAAGACCTGCGTTGGCGCTGTTGAATAGTGAAAGCCCCAGCTGGACGCACGAACCGATGATAGCCGTGTGCACCACGGGGTGATGTCCGTTGAGCAACACATTGGGATTGAGCAGACGCAGGTAGTCACTCGTGCCGTTGGGGTAATTGAACCACTGGCGAATCTGCGCACCCGTATCCCCCATAAAAAGGCCGGGCAGCGAAGCGATGAGCGTGGGCGCCCAGGCAATCATAAGCACCAGAAAGGGCCCGGCAAAGGGATGGACCGAGAGCACGGCGTGAGCCACACGCCATACGCGGCCAAAGTGCGCTTCGGAAAACGGAATGCGCCGAGAGCTCAGCCAATCTAGACACTCAAAAGCCAGGTAGAAGGCAACGACCGCCAAGAGCATCCAGCCCGCACCGCCTATCCAGGCGCAGATGATGCGAGCCTTGTCACCGAGCACGATCTCGGCCGAATCGGTGAGGTCGTAGCTGCGGCCAAACACCATGCAGACGGCAAAGAACAGCGACGGAAGGATCACCGAAGGACGCCAAGCATCGCCGCGGCCAAAGAATACGTAGCGAAACGGCAGCGTGAGCAGGCAGGCAAGCGCAAGCAGCATGACCGCGTCGGTATGGCCGGCAAACGAGAGGAGCACCTCGTAGCACACGTACAGCATGCCCGAGGCTTTGGGGTCAATCGCCAAGACTGCGTTGCTCGAGACCGGCGCGGGATCGATGGAAAACGCCGTGGTCGCCAACAGCGCGAGCAGAAATGCGATGAGCGTCTGCTTGGCGGGGTAGCGCTTAAACCAGACGATGCGGGCAGCGTCGCGCGCAGCCGTTGTGGAGAGGTCGGAATCCTTCACAGTCCGAAAGCCTTTCTAGAAACCTATCAAACTCGGCAAAACCACCACAAAGGTGCCTGTCCCCTTTGTGGTGGTTAGGCGTCGAGGTAGATGCGCTGGGGGCGATTGCGGTGTCGGGCGAAGATGATGAGCACCAGGCCGGCAATCACGAGCGGCAAACTCAGCAGCTGGCCCATGGTGATAACGCCTCCCAGCAGATAGCCCAGCTGGGCATCGGGCACGCGCACAAACTCAATCAAAAAGCGAACGATGCCGTAGCCCATCACAAAGACGCCCATAAACGTACCCTGGGGCAGCAGCGGTTTTTTGCGACTGAGCACCTGCAGGATGCAGAAGAGCACAATGCCCTCAAGAAACGCCTCGTAGAGCTGGGAGGGATGGCGCGGCATATTGCCCGCGGTGCCGCCAAAGACCACACCCCAGGGCAGATCGGTCGGCTTACCCCACAGCTCACCGTTTACGAAGTTGGCGCAGCGTCCCAGGCACAGCGCCAGCGGAGCGCCGATAACGGCAAGGTCGGCGATGGTCCAGGCGTCGAGCTTATACATGCGACACACGATGATGCCGCCCAAGATGCCGCCGACCAGGCCACCGTGGAAGCTCATGCCGCCCTCGTTGGTGGCAAAGATCTCGAGCGGGTGGGTCCAATAGTAGCCATCGCCGTAAAAGACGACGTAAAACAGGCGCGCGCCGATGATGAGGCCAAAGACCGCGCCGACCACGACGCTCGTCAGGTCATCAATCGTAATGTCGAAGCCCCAACGACGCTGTGTGCGGTACATAACGACCGCCGTGAGCAGGGCGCCGACCACGTAGGCCAGGCCGTACCAGTAGATAATGATGGGGCCCGCCGAGATAGCGACGGGATCAAGCATATGGTAGAGGTCGTTGAGCATATCGATCCCCTGCTCCCTACATACAAATGCGGCCGCGGGCCTTACGCTCGCAGCCGCATATTTGGACGTAACGTCTATGCGGAGCGTACCGTCCGCAGCTTTCGCATCTTAGAACGGCGCGTACTCGTCGTACAGGTCCTCGGCCTCGCCGGAAGCATTGACCTGCTCAACGCGGGTAACGCCGGGCACATGCTCCTTCAGGATGCGCTCGATACCCATGGAAAGGGTTAGCGAGCTCATGGGGCAGCCGGCGCAGGCGCCCTGCAGCTCCAGCTTGACAACACCCTCGTCGTCGACGCCCACATACTCCATATCGCCGCCATCGGCCTGCAGGTTGGGGCGAATCTCTTCAAGAACCTTCTTAAGCAGCTCTTCGTTAACAGCCACAGGGGCTCCTTTCTCACAATAACGCGGGCACGCCCGCGGACAGGGGCTATGTTACTACAGCCATGTACCCGCTTAGGCGCCAGCCATGCGTGCGGACACGACTTTCACGAGCAGTCAATTTGGGACGGGGCTCTTTTGGCTGTTTTGCCGCCAGCTGGCGTTGGCACGCGCTACTGCCGAGCCTGTCCCCCGGTACCAATCTGGACATCGACGATGACCTGGCGGTAGCTGATGCCGCAGGAGTCGAGAATGCGGCGGCTGATACGGCCGTCATCGGTGTCGGCATACTTATTGTCCAGGTAGACGACCTCGCCCACGCCCACCTGCGCCAGGATCTTGGCGCAGTCGTGGCACGGGAACAGCGTGACGTAAACCGTGGAACCCTCGAGGTCCTTGAGCGAGCCACGGTAGTTGAGCACGGCGTTGGCCTCGGCATGGACCACGTAGTTGTGCTTGTCCTGCAGCGGGTCATCGCTCGTACCCCACGGGAAAAAGTCGTCGTTGAGCGCCGAGGGCGTGCCGTTGTAACCCACCGAAAGGATGCGGTGGTTGGTGCTGGCGATGCACGCTCCCACCTGCGTGTTGGGGTCCTTGCTGCGACGCTGCGCGGCGATGGCCACGCTCATAAAGAACTCGTCCCAGCTAATAACGTCGCGGCGCTTGCCCGACGCGGTTTGATGAAGATCGTCCGACATGGCAGACACCTCCGCAATCGCAATAGTTTGGCCCATTGTAGCAGGTGAAAGGTAGGGGCGCTTATCCCACCAGCCCCTCGCCCTACGCGCGGCGGGGCTTTTGGTTGATGCGGTAGAGCTCGGCGAGACCCCGCAACGTCAGCGCGTCGTCTACCGTCAGGCTATGGCCGACCAGCGCCGCAAGTGCCTCGGCATCGTCGCCGGTAATGACGATGGGCACATCGCCCTCCCCCGCGGCCTTGGTCGCGCGCATCTCGGCAAGCACCATGTCGAGCATTCCGTCGATGCGGGCTACCTCGCCCAAAACCACACCCGAGCGCATGGCCTCACGCGTGTTGCGTCCGATGACGTGCGTTGGCGCCGAGGGCTCAACCTGGGGTAGGCGCGCTGCTGCCGCCGAAAGCGAACGGGCGCCGAGGGCCAGGCCTGGCGCGATAACGCCGCCCACAAAGGTACCGCGCACGTCGATGACCTCGATATTGGTCGTCGTGCCCAGGTCAATCACGATGCACGGCGAGCCGTAGACGGCGCGGGCCGCCACGGCATCGGCGATGCGGTCGGGGCCGATCTCGGCCGGATCGTCGTAGTGCACGGGTATGCCGGTCTTAAGTCCCGGCCCCACGGTGAGCACGCGCCCCGTGCAGGTGCGGGAAAGTGCCGCCTTCCACGGGCGCTCGAGCGCCGGGACTACACAGCTCAGCACGGCCGCGGCGGGTGCAAGCACCCCGGGCACACCTGCATCGGCGGCGAGCGCGCCCATGACCTGCACAAGTCGCATGCGCGCTTCGTCGGCCGTAATGCTCGACGGCGTCGTGATCTCGCATGTCGCAAGCGGACATTCCTGCGCCGCGGCCGAATCCTCTGCAAACAGGCCAAAGCGAATGAACGTGTTGCCCACGTCGACCGTCAATATATATGCGCACCCATTAAGCATCGTCGGCGCTCCTTTCGTCTGCCCAGCAGTATATCGCCTACCTAAACCAGTCATCCCAAAATGGCTAGGTTGCGGCTATACTGATGCGCGGTCGTACGCGAGCTCACGCGGCGGCCCTTGGTAACCCGACTTCCCGCGCCGTATCCGTAGCGGCGCTTGCGGGGGAAGCGGATATACGCAAAGGAGTTTTATATGAGCAATCCCTCGAACCGCGCTTCGATGCGCGGGCAACTCACGCTGCGCGGCGTCGTCATCGGCGTCCTTGGCTGCGTGATCATCACGGCAAGCTCGGCCTACACGGCCCTCAAGATGGGTGCACTCCCCTGGCCGATTATTTTCGCTGCCGTCATCTCGCTGTTCTTCCTGAAGCTCATGGGCAACGCCAGCCTCAACGAGGCCAACGTCACCCACACCATCATGTCCGCGGGCGCCATGGTCGCCGGCGGCCTGGCGTTTACCATCCCGGGCGCCTGGATGCTGGGCTATGCCGACCAGATCAGCTGGCTCGACATGTTTATCGTGGCACTCGTCGGCACCATCTTGGGCCTGCTGGCAACGGCGCTCATCCACCGCCACTTTATCGTGGACGCCGCACTGGAGTTTCCCACCGGCAATGCCGCAGCTCAGACACTGCGCGCCACCGAGGCCGGCGGCAAGACCGGCAAGCAGCTCTTTGGCTCCATGGCCATCGCAGGCATCTACAGCGTGCTTCGCGACGCTCTGGGCGTGGTGCCCAGCATGCTGTGCACGCTCAATATCCCCGGCGTGACCTTTGCCATCTACAACTCGCCCATGTTGCTCTCCATCGGCTTTTTGGTGGGCTTCGCCCCGGTCGCCTTCTGGTTTGCCGGCGCGCTGCTAGGTAACTTTGGCATCATCGTGGGCGGCACCGCTGCCGGTCTATTCGACGTTGTGACTGCGCAGGGCATCGTCAAATCGCTCGGCATGGGCCTCATGATGGGCTTTGGCGTCGCCGTCGTCCTCAAGGACATCCTGCCGCAGGTCGCCGGCATCGCCCGCGGCCTCGCCGCCGACAGCTCCAGCGACACCGACGAGCAGTCGCTCATCTCGGGCTCGCTTAAGCTCGACGCCGGCATCATCGGCCTGGGTACTGCCGCCATCGCCGTGATCGTCGCCATCGCGCTCGACCTTGGCCCCGTCCCGGCCGTCATCGTCACGCTGTTCACCTTTGTCACCACCATCATGAGCGCGCAGAGCTGCGGCCAGACGGGCATCGACCCCATGGAGATCTTCGGCCTCATCGTCATGCTCATCGTGGCTGCCTTCGCACAGATCGCCCAGGTCAAGCTGTTCTTTATCGCCGGCATCGTGGCCGTGGCATGCGGCCTTGCGGGCGACGTCATGAACGACTTTAAGGCCGGCGCCGTGCTGGGCACCAATCCGCGTGCGCAGTGGATCGGCCAGGCCATCGGCGGCATCGTGGGTGCCCTGGTCGCCGCTGCCGTCATGGTCGCGCTCGTCACCGCCTATGGTCCGGATGCTTTCGGCCCCGACAAGAGCTTTGTGGCCGCGCAGGCAAGCGTCGTCGCCACCATGGTCTCGGGCATCCCGAGCGTGCCGTGGTTCGCAGGCGGCTTTATCGCCGGCATCGTCATGTACTGGCTCGGCATTCCGGCCATGATGATCGGCCTAGGCGTGTACCTGCCGTTCTACATGTCGCTCACGGCCTTCTTGGGCTCCTGCGTCAAGCTCGCCTACGACAAGTGGGCCGCACGCCGCGACGCCGCTGCCGGTCTTTCGGACGAGGAGAAGGCCTCCAAGGATGCCGCCTTCCAGGAGCAGGGCCTGGTCGTCGCCAGCGGCCTGCTCGGCGGCGAGTCCATCGTCGGCGTTATCCTGGCGTTTGTCTCTGTTGGTCTGAGCCTGCTGGGGTAGGCTGAACAACAACGCACCAGCGCAGAGCGCGGGGTCGGAATCAAACCGGCCCCGCGCTTTTTTGTCTATTTGACTCTTATGATCCTCACGGCGTTTTAGCCATGTCGATTGGCCTGACTTCCAGGTCAACAAACCTTGTCTGACACCTCGCCTAACGCGGTGTAGAGTAAAGACGACAGACGCAAGAAGCGGCTCAGAAGCTAAACGAGGTAAGCATGGAACTCGACAAACAACAGATCAAGCGGCTGCGCGAGCGTCATCATCGTCGTCACGGTATACGCCCTGCACACAGCGAGGCCATGGAGAATGCCACCCGTTTCCTTAAGCAGGCGTTCAACATACGCGAGGGACGCGCGCCCTATCACGTGATTCGCAAGCGCTTTGTAAACGGGGCGCGCCTGACTGGCTCGCACTTATGCATCCTGATCATTGCCATGTCGATCGCGAGCATCGGCCTCGATATCGACTCGGACATTGCCATCGTGGGCGCCATGCTCATCTGTCCGCTCATGGGCTCGGTCCTTGCCATGGCATACGGCATCGCCACGCTCGACCGCGAGATTGCCGTCGAGGCAATTGCCGGCCTCGCGCTGCAGATGGTCTTTTGTCTAATCACGTCCACGCTGTACTTTAAGCTCTCGCCCCTTGGCACCACCACGGCCGCCATCATCGACAACTCGACACCGACTGTGTGGGACCTTGCCGTCGCGCTCGCGGGCGGCTTTGCGGGCGGACTGGGCAACTCGCGCGACCAGGAACCCGCCACGCTCATCGCCGGCGTGGCCGTGGCGACCGCGCTCATGCCGCCCCTGTGCGCGGCGGGCTATGGCATCGCCATCGCAAGCGGGTCGCTGTTTCTCTCGGCCCTCTACGAGTTTGGCATCAACGTGGTCTTTATCGCACTGGCTGCCGAAGCCGTGCTGCTTCTTTTGCGCGTGCCGCTCAAGCGCGACCTCAACGGCGACGGCATTGTGACCGCCGAGGAAAATGCCGAGGTCGATGAGCTGTCACACAAGGTGCGCCGCCGCATCATCGTGGGCACGGTGATCTTTGCCATCCCCTGCATCGTTATGACCGCGGGATCCATTGGCTCGGCGCAGGCCGGCGTGCAGGACGGCTATGGCGTCACCGAAACCACGCGCGAGCTTGCCGCGGTGCTGCCGGGCTTTAAGGATTACACCGTTGCCGTCGAGACCTCGGCCACCGAAGGCGAGGAGGAGGGTATCGTCGAGCGCGAGACTGTCGCCCATGTGACGACAAGCGAGGCGCTTGGGGCACACGACCGCCGTGTAGCCCGCAAGCTCATCGACCTCAATGTGCCCGAGCTCGATCGCGTGGAGTTTGATGTGCAGTAATACGCGACGTGGGATGGATGCGCGCAGCCGCGAGTCACGACATGACGCAGACGTGACGCGGGCCACGAGCAAATAGCGGGGCGCGGTCCATGGCCGCGCCCCGCTCGCTGATTTATTGCCGTGAATCATCTGTCCGCATCGACATCGCCAGACTCCACTGTAAACGCCGGACCGGTACTCACCAGATAAAAACGGGTCACCCTGGTATCTCTAAATAGGTAGAGCAAGCCCTGATCGCGTCGGCGCGAAATATACGCCACGTGGACCGTACCGAATTCTTCGCCGTTTTCCTTCTTTAATATCAGGATGTTGGGGTCATCCGTACGCTTAAACTGCCCGTCTGTGCAGATTCCGTCTTGGTCGACCAGCTGCCATCGACAGTTGTCCTCCTCAAGAAAAGCCAGGGTTTCCCGACTCGTTTTGTCATCCCGATAGTAACCGTCAATGGCAAAGCCTTCGGAAACGCATTCCTGCATATAGGATGTTTCTCGATTTATAGCAAACTGCCCTGCAGCGCCCAGGAGCACAGCCAGGCAGACCACTGCGAGGGCTATCGAGATAGTACGGCGGTTCATGTCAACCAGCCCGATACTTGTTTAACGGAGTGCAAAACATACTTGGTACCTCCGGTATCATGGCGAACGTCACCTACGGCCTGCCGGCAATCATATGTTTACAACATCAAACCATATGGCAACCACTCGCGAGAGGAGTATCGGCGAACGGTGCATTTTTGCGTTCTATTGGCCAAACGTCAACGCGCGCTACGGCTCTTGCTCGACCTATTCAGATCTTGTCGCATACTACCGTAGATCCCCAACGCTTCCGCCCCCAAGAGATCATTTTTAGTACGTAAAGAAGCCCTCGCCCGAGCTTTCGCCCAGCTTACCTTCGTCGAGCATCTTCTTGAGGACGGACGCCATAGCCTTAAAGTGTAGGGCATCATCATCTTCTTGAGCAGCGGGCTCACCAAGCCCGGCACCTTCTGATACTGCATGACGATGTTGTAGGCCGTCTGGATACCCACCGTGTCGAATACGCGGAACGGGCCCTTGGGAGCACCGGTGCCACGCGTCCACGCGAGGTCAATGCTCTTGGGGTCGCTCACGCCCGAGACGTACAGGTCAAGACCCGAAAGCAACCACGGTACCAGCATGGAGTTGAGCAGGTAGCCGTTCTTTTCCTTGTTGACGGGCAGGGCAAGCATGCGGATGTCGTTGGCGAAGTCGACGAGCTCGTCGAAGTAGCGCTTGTCGGTTTGGTCCTGTGCCATGACCTCGGTCATGTTGTTCTTCCAGATAGAGTTGGCAAAGTGCAGCGACAGGTACTTCTCGGGACGGCCGGTGTACTTGGCAAAGGTGCTCGGCAGCAGCGTGGATGAGTTGGTCACGATGACGGTCTTTTGCGGCAGAACCGGGGCGAGCTTCTTGTAGATGTCGATCTTTGCCTGGGTGTCCTCGGCCATAGACTCGATGACCAGGTCGGCGTCGGCCACGGCCTTGGCAAGATCGAGCTCCAGCTTGAGTGTGGAGTAGGCACGCTCGACGGCGGCGAGCGCCGCTTCCTTGTCGAAGGGCTGGGTGCCATCGGCGATACCGGCGCACCACTCGCCCGTACCGTCCGCCATGCCCTCGATTGCCGCGATGTACTCCTTGCGCACGCGATCGATCTTGGGCTGGGTGCGGCCGATGCTGCCCTCGTTGCGCAGCCAAATCGTTACATCAAAGCCGCAGTAGGCAGCCTGAAAGGCAATCTGGCTTCCCAACACGCCGCCACCGGCAACACAAACGGTCTTGTAGCTCATGGAACGGTCCTCTCTTGCGTAATTCCATAGATGTGTATTTATTCAACCGTAAGGATGACGCGCGTTGGGGGTGGGTTCTATAAACGGGCGGTATTTCGCGGCAAACGGCTACATATGTTCATTATCTCAGGGTTCCGAGGGCAGTTTTTGGTGCCACCGAGACGTCATTTTCGGAAGTGTGCGGCAAATTCCGGAACTCTTGAGCACATCCTGGTTTTTCGCCAATAAAACCGCAGGTACAGAGCTTGGACATATCCGATGTGCTCGGCCTATTCAGATTTTGCCGCATACTTCCGAAATCTAAGTTCGCAAAGGGTGATAGTTGGGGCGTTTACGCAACAGATGTCCAGTAAAAACGGGTGGCAGCCGGTATGGCTACCACCCGTTTGTCTCATATCTAGCCCAAAGCAGGCCAGTTATTTCTTAATGCCGCGTCCCAGGCGCTCGGCGACCGACGCCACGGCCTCCTCGCTGGCCGGCCCGCAGCTCACGCAGCCGTCGTGGGCGCGCATCTGGCCGGTGACCTCGTCCATCGCGAGCGGCGCCACCTTCTCGAGCTTAAAGCCCTTGCCGGCGCGCATGTTTTCCTTGGCCACGCTGATCATAAGCTTAATGCGGTTGAGCTGGTTGACCTCGGACGCGCCGGGGTCGTAGTCCACCGCGACGATGTTGCTCTCGGGGTGCTGGCGGCGCAGCTCCTTGATCACGGCCTTGCCCACCACGTGGTTGGGCAGGCACGCGAAGGGCTGCGTGCAGATGATGTTGGGCGCGCCGTGATCAATCAGGTCGAGCATCTCGGCCGTGAGCAACCAGCCCTCGCCCATGTTGTTGCACACCGAAAGCACCGTGTAAGCTCCACGGCCCGGCCGCCATCCCGCCGGTTATGGG
>OGYE01002805.1_pt1 | contig 10387 bp, 9 predicted proteins | sample 1576471 | NCBI WGS metagenome assembly OGYE01 (sample SAMEA3541532, study PRJEB24748) | human gut metagenome | biome: human gut; feature: human-associated habitat; material: faeces | place: China | collected 2012 | reverse complement strand
ACGATACGGCCTTCGAATACCTTTTCAACCGCTACCGCGACGCTATCCACCGGCTGTTCGTGCAGCGGCTGGGCGGCGATCTGTTCCAGGCCTGCCAGCCTGCCGAGGAAGTTGCGCGCACCGGCAAGGACGCCATTCGCTTTGGCGCCATGAAGCCCGTCGGCCTCACCGACCCGCGAACCGGTCGTCGTCCCTGGGCGGCGATTCAGCTGCGTGCCGAGAACAAGGAGAAGACCGCCTATAACCTGGTGGGCTTCCAGACCAACCTGACCTTTGGCGAGCAGAAGCGCGTCTTCCATATGGTGCCGGGCCTGGAGAACGCTGAGTTCTTCCGCTACGGTGTCATGCACCGCAATACCTTTGTCGACGCCCCGCACGTGCTCGATGGCACCTTTGCCGTGCCTGGTACCGGCGTGCGCCTGGCCGGTCAGATCACCGGCACCGAGGGGTACATGGAAGCCGTGGCGACCGGTCTGCTCGCGGCGCTCAACACCTATGCCGAGGCTATCGGCGCCGCGGGCGTCGAGTTGCCCCGCGTGGGCGCCCTGGGCGCGCTCGTGGGCTATGCGACCGATCCTGCCACCGTGGGCTACCAGCCCATGCATGTCAACTTTGGCCTGGTGCCGCCACTCGAAGATGGTAAGCGCCACAGCAAGCGCGACCGCTACCAGGCCTATGCGGACCGTGCGCTCGAGGCCCTTGATGCCTATCTGGCTACTCGCCCCGATCTGTTTGGAGGCGACCGGTCATAGCCTTTGACCTGTACGACACCGTCGACTCGTTTATCGCCTATATCGCACGTGTCGAGGGGCTTTCTCCCAATACGGTGACGGCTTATGGCTCGAGGCTGGAGCGCTTTGCTGCCTGGTGCGAGCGCGAGGATATCGATGCTTTCGCTGCCGACGTGCGCACCATTCGTCGCTATCTTGCCGAGCTTTCGCGTGAGCAGGTGGCTCCCCGAACGCTTGCGGCGCATCTGTCGGCTATCCGATCGCTCTATCGATGGATGGCTGCCGAGGGGGTCGTGGAGGGCGATGTGGTCTCGGCAATTTCCTCGCCCAAGCTCCCGCGCGATCTACCCGGTGTGCTGACGACCCAACAGGTGGAGGCGCTGCTCAAGACGCCTGATACCTCAACACCCGCGGGACTGCGCGATGCGGCGATGCTCGAGCTGCTCTATGCCTCGGGCACCCGTATCTCTGAGCTCGCAGCACTCAATGTGGAGTCCATTGCGTGGTCCGAACGCACGCTGCGCCTGTGGGGCAAGGGGAGCAAAGAACGTATCGTCCCTCTGTATCGTCGTGCGCTCGAGGCGACGCGTCTCTATATTGAGGAGGGAAGGCCGGAGTTGCTCGCTCAGGCAAAGCGTCGTGACCCCGTTACCGGGCCGCATCCGCTGCTTATATCGGCGCGCGGTAATCGCATGAGTGCCGCCATGCTCAGGCGGCGGTTTCATACGCTGGCGACGCTCGCCGGCATGCCTGCCGACATCGCCCCGCATGCGATGCGCCATACCTTTGCGACCGACTTGCTCGAGGGCGGTGCGGACCTGCGCTCGGTTCAAGAGCTGCTGGGCCATGCGAGCCTGTCCACGACGCAGATCTACACGCATCTCACACCCGATCGGCTTAAGCGGGCTGTGGCTCAAGCCCATCCCCGCGGCGAATAGTGGCTGGGACGTCCCGCGCCGCGCTCAGGTGTGTGGTTTTGATTGCGGGTTGGCAGGAAGATGCATTCCTGCTATCATTCATCGGGTTGCTTCACGGCAACAGGTTTTTATCACGCACGCGCGGCTACTTCATACCGTGGTGCCCGGGCTTTGGTAGCACATGTCCGGGTTGGTTTTGGAGGATGACCCCGCGCGGAGGCAAACCACAGGAGGTTTAACATGGCTACCAAGATTAATATCCGCACCCTGCTCGAGGCCGGCTGCCACTTCGGTCACCAGACCCGTCGTTGGAACCCCAAGATGAAGCCGTTCATCTTCGGTGAGCGCAACGGCATCTACATCCTCGACCTCAAGCAGACCATGCTCGGCGCCGACAAGGCCTACACCTTCCTGAAGGAGACCGCTGCCAAGGGCGGCAAGATCCTCTTCGTCGGCACCAAGAAGCAGGCCCAGGAGCCCGTCGCCACCCAGGCCCAGCGCTGCGGCATGCCCTACATCAACCAGCGTTGGCTCGGCGGCATGCTGACCAACTTTGTGACCATGCGCTCCCGCATCAACCGCATGGAGGAGCTCGAGGCCATGGTCGAGGACGGCCGCATGGCCACCCTGCCCAAGAAGGAGCAGGCCGTGCTGGGCAAGGAGCTCACCAAGCTCCAGACCAACCTCGGTGGTGCCCGCGACATGAAGGGTCTGCCCCAGGCTCTCTTCGTCATCGACACCAAGCGCGAGGAGAACGCCATCAAGGAGGCTCAGCGCCTGAACATCCCCGTCGTCGCTCTGATCGACACCAACTCCGATCCCGACGAGGTCGAGTACGGCATCCCCTGCAACGATGACGCTATCTCTGCTGTCACCCTTATGTGCGAGCTCATGGCTGACGCCTGCCTCGCTGGCTCCGGCAAGGAGCAGGTCTCCGAGGCCGAGATGGCCGCTGAGCCCAAGGCCGAGTAAATCAGTCTTAGTTAATTCTTTTTCATCTCTTTGAAAGGAACCAGAATGGCCCAGATTACCGCCGCTATGGTCAAGCAGCTCCGCGAGATGACCGACTCCCCGATGATGGAGTGCAAGAAGGCTCTCGTCGAGGCTGACGGCGACATGGACGCCGCTGTCGACGTTCTGCGTAAGAACGGTCTTGCCAAGGCTGCCAAGAAGGCTGGCCGTGAGACCAACGAGGGCGCTGTCGCCGCGTTCGTCTCCGAGGATGGCAAGACCGGTGCTCTGCTCGAGCTCTCCTGCGAGACCGACTTCGTTGGCTCCAACGCCAAGTTCACCGGCTTTGCTTCTAAGGTCGCTGAGGTTGTCGCTACCACCGAGCCTGCTGACGTCGACGCTCTGCTCGAGAAGCCGATGGGCGAGGAGACCGTTTCCTCCGAGCTCACCGAGATGATTCACATCATGGGCGAGAACATGAAGATCTCCCGCTTCGCTGCCCGCAAGGCCGAGAACGGCGCGCTCGCTTCTTACATCCACATGGGTGGTAAGATCGGCGTCCTCGTCGAGTTCGCCTTCGAGAAGGCCGAGACCGCTCAGGCTGAGTCCTTCAAGACCTTCGCTCACGACGTTGCCCTTCAGGTTGCCGCCGTCGCCCCGATCTGCGCTACCCGCGATCAGGTTCCGGCCGAGACCGTCGAGCACGAGAAGCAGATCTACATGGCCCAGGCTGCCGAGTCCGGCAAGCCCGAGGCTATCCAGGAGAAGATGGCTGTTGGCCGTCTGGAGAAGTTCTACAAGCAGTCCGTGCTCACCGAGCAGGAGTTCATCAAGGACAGCTCCCTCACCATCAAGAAGTACGCTGAGCAGGTCTCCAAGGAGCTCGGCGACACCATTACCGTCGTTGCCTTTGACCGTCTGGTCCGTGGCGAGTAAATAAGCTCTTGTAGCTGGTAATGAGCAGGCTGTGGGTTTTACTCACAGCCTGCTTTTTCATGGCTCTTATCAGAGCCTTTGATATCATATTGAGAGTCTAATTAAAGGAGGATCGCTTTGTCCGACATCCGATATAAACGAGTGCTTCTTAAGCTTTCCGGCGAAGCGCTGATGGGCGACGGCCAATATGGCATCGACCCCAAGGTTACCGATCATCTTGCCAAGCAGGTCAAGGAGCTGCTCGCCGTTGGCCATGAGGTCGGCGTCGTTGTCGGCGGCGGCAATATTTTCCGCGGCATGGCAGGCGCTGCCGGTGGCATGGAGCGTGCTCAGGCCGACTACATGGGCATGCTCGCGACCGTTATGAACGCGCTCGCCCTGCAGGATGCTTTCGAGCATAACGACGTTCCCTGCCGTGTGATGAGCGCTATCCAGATGAACGAGATCTGCGAGCCCTATATTCGCCGTCGCGCCATCAACCACCTTTCCAAGGGCAACGTCGTTATTTTTGCCGCCGGTTCGGGCAATCCGTACTTTACGACCGACACCGCCGCGGCTCTTCGTGCGTGCGAGATCGGCGCCGAGATTCTGATTAAAGCCACCAAGGTTGACGGCATCTACGACAAGGATCCCGTCAAGTGCGCCGATGCCGTCCGTTTTGACAAGATTACCTATCACGAGGTTCTCGTCCGTGGTCTGCAGGTTATGGATTCCACGGCTACGGCACTGTGCCAGGATAACCGTATGCCGATTTTGGTCCTCAACATCGATGGCGAGGACACCGTCAAGCGCGCGCTCGCGGGTGAGCCCGTCGGCACGCTCGTCTATCAGGAGGATTAAGCATGGCAGAGAACATCACCGCCCATATGGACAAGTCGCTCGAGTCCCTCAAGCATAACTTCTCCAAGGTCCGTACCGGTCGAGCCAACGCTAACATTCTGTCCGACATCACCGTTGATTATTACGGTGTTTCCACGCCGGTCACGCAGGTTGCCGCCGTCAAGACCCCCGAGGCTCACATGCTGCTCATCGAGCCGTGGGACAAGGCGCTCATCAACGCTATCGTCAAGGCCATCGGCGCTTCCGATCTGGGCATTACCCCCAACTCCGATGGCACCGTCGTTCGTCTGCCGTTCCCGGCCCCCACTGAGGAGCGCCGTCGCGAACTCGTCAAGGAGTGCCGCGAGTACGCCGAGCAGGCCAAGGTGTCTATCCGTAACATCCGTCGCGACTTCAACAACAAGCTCGAGCGCGATGAGGAGCTCACCGAGGACGATGTCCGTCGCGAGCAGGCCAAGGTCCAGAAGCACACCGATGAGTATGTCGCCAAGGTCGAGGAGCTTCTGAAGGAAAAAGAAGCCGAGGTCATGGAGATCTAAGGTGCAATACGACGAGCATAAACTGGTCGAGTACTTTGCCGACGCCCCTGCGGGCGTCGGTTTTTCCGACCTTGACCTCAATAACATTCCGCACCATATCTCGTGCATCATGGACGGCAACGGTCGTTGGGCCACGTCGCGCGGTCTTGCACGCACTGAGGGCCACAAGGCGGGTATCGTCTCGCTGCGCGAGATCATTACCGCCTGCGTGCGCCTGGGCGTCGACGTGCTTTCGGCCTATGCATTTTCGACCGAAAACTGGAATCGACCGCAGCACGAAGTCAACGTTCTGATGCACCTGTTTGCCAAGACGTTTATCGACGAGCTGCCGCTTCTGAAGCGCGAAAATGTGCGCGTAGTCTTTTTGGGTGACATTTCCGCGCTGCCCAAGAAGACTCGCGACGTTTTTGAGCGCGGTCTTGCCGAGTGCGCCGATCACACCGGTATGACGCTGGCGCTTGCCGTCAACTACGGCGCGCGTGCCGAGATTACCCGCGCTGTCCGTCAGATCGCATCCGACGCTGCCGCCGGTAAGATCGATCCTGCCGCAATTGATGACGACATGGTGGCTTCCCACCTCTATACCACCGGTCTTCCCGATCCCGAACTTGTGATTCGCACCTCTGGTGAGCTGCGCCTTTCGAACTATCTGCTGTGGCAGGTGGCTTATTCCGAATTCTACGTCACCGATACCTATTGGCCCGACTTTGATCGTTGGGGCCTTGTCGACGCCATTTTGGCCTATCAGGGCCGTGACCGTAGGTTTGGTGGACTGAGCAAGACCGAGGAGGCTTAATCGTGTCCGATCGTCCCAAGGCATCTGCTCCCAAGACGCCAGTTTCCGCGGCGCCTGCGCGCAAGGCTGCCACTGCGGGAGCGCCTGCAGCGAAGAGCGGCACCGGTTCGTGGCTGGCGGGCTTTATTACCCGTGCCGCCGCCGGTATCGTCTACGCCGTTGTCTTTATCCTGTGCCTGGTTTTGGGTATCGTGCCCACGGCCATCTTTGTTTCTGTCATGAGCGGTCTGTGCTGCTATGAGTTTTTCCGTATGACAAGGCTCGATGGCAAGATGGCTAACGAGCGCATGGGTATCGCTGCCGCCGTACTCTTTCCGCTGTCGGCGTTGGGCGATTCGATGTTGCTGAATGCCCTGCTTTTTGCCTTGATGCTCGCTGTGGGCATTTGGTATGTCTGGTCGCCGCGTACCCGCATCTCTGATGTGGCCGTGACGCTCATGGGTCCCATCTACACTGGCTTTATGCTGTCGGCTATCGTGCTGCTGCGCGATGCCGTGCCCGGTTTTGCCGGCGCCCTGCTTTCAGTGGGCGTTTGCGCGTCCCTTTGGGTCTCCGATTCGTTTGCCTACATCGTGGGCAGCCGTATCGGCAAGCACAAGATGGTTCCCAAGATCTCTCCCAAAAAGAGCTGGGAGGGGTTTGCCGGCGGCATCTTGGGCTCGGTTTTGATTTGGCTCATCCTGTGGGCGACGCACTTCTACAAGCTCAGCCTGCCCTATGCGCTGCTGTGCGGCGTGGTCGTGTCCATTCTGGGCGTTATCGGCGACCTTATCGAGTCGCGCATCAAGCGCGGTGTGGGCGTCAAAGATTCCGGCAACCTTATCCCGGGCCACGGCGGAATGCTCGATCGTAGCGATTCGCTTATCTTCGGCTGCATCACCGCGCAGCTGTTGCTGATGATTGGAGGCGTGCTGTAATGTCCTTCCAGACGACGTATGGCTCCGATGGACGTCTCCGCGTTGCCATCCTGGGCTGTACAGGCTCTATCGGCACCCAGGCGCTCGATGTGTGCCGCCAGCATGCCGATCGCCTGCAGGTGACGGCGCTGTCCGTTAACTCCAGTACCTCTGAGCTCGTTGCCGCTGCCCGTGAGTTCTCGGTTCCGGCGGTTGCCGTGGCCGATGCCGCTCATGGCGATGACGCCGTGCTGCAGGAGTTGCCCGAGGGAACGAAGCTCGGCGTTGGCGCGCAGGCGGTTTGCGAGCTCGCGCGTCGCGACGATGTCGACTGCGTGCTCGTCGCTATTGTGGGCGCCGCCGGTCTCGAGGCGAGCCATGCGGCCTTGACCTCGAATAAGCGCCTTGCCCTTGCCAACAAGGAGTCCCTCGTCGTCGGTGGCGACTTGCTTATGCCGTTGGCACAACCGGGCCAGCTTATTCCGGTCGACTCTGAGCATTCCGCCATCTACCAGTGCTATCTGGGGGAGAACCCGCGCGAGGCCCACTGCATTTGGCTCACCTGCTCGGGCGGTCCGTTCTTTGGCCGCACGCGCGACGAGCTCGATCGCGTGACGCGTGCCGATGCCCTCGCGCATCCCACGTGGGCCATGGGTGCCAAGATCACCATTGACTCCGCCACCCTCATGAACAAGGGCCTGGAGCGCATTGAGGCCATGCATCTGTTTAACTGCGACCTCGATTTCATTAACGTGGTCGTGCAGCGTCAGTCCAAGATTCACTCTATGGTCGAGTTCGCCGACGGCTCCGTGATGGCGCATCTCGGTGCATCCGACATGCGTATTCCCATCCAGTTCGCGTTCTCGTATCCCGAGCGTTGGGATACCCCGGCGCCTCGTATCGATTTCCGCGAGCTGGGGCAGCTCACGTTTGATGCTGCCGACATGGATACCTTCCGCTGTCTGGCACTGGCCGAGCGTGCCGGCAAGACGGGCGGCACCATGCCGTGCGTGCTCAATGCCGCCAACGAGGTTGCCGTCGATGCCTTCCTGCACGATGGCTGCAGCTTTACCGATATCGATCGCATTGTGGAATCCTGCATGGACGCCCACGATATGCAGGCGGTCGATTCGTTTGAGCAGCTTCGCGACATCGATGCGTGGGCGCGTGAAAAGGCTGCGCAGGTGCTCGCCGCAACCCGTTCCTAACCCATAAGGATTGCTTTTTCGTTTTATGGATACTGTTCTGAGCGTTCTCTCATCGGTCTTTTGGGGCCTGCTGGTGCTTTCCGTCTTCGTGTTTTTGCACGAGGGCGGCCACTTTTTGGCGGCGCGTGCCTGCGGCGTCCGTGTGACCGAGTTCTTTTTGGGTCTGCCGTGCCGCTTTGACATCCATTACACGTCGCGTCGCATTGGAACCAAGTTTGGCGTGACCCCGCTGCTGCTGGGTGGCTACGCTGCCATCTGCGGTATGGATCCGACCGATGTTTCGTGCGCCGATCGCGTGCTCGCGGCTATCTATCGTCATGGTCGCGTGACCGTGGCCGACCTTGCTGTCGAGCTCGAGCTTTCCGAGGAGGTTGTGCTCGAGGCATGCGCCCTTTTGCTGGGCTGGGGCTCCATCGCGCCCTGGTATGAGGAAGGGGAGAAGCCCTCGCCGAGCTACTATCCCACCAAATATCAGACGTTGCCGCGAGACACGGCAGGCTATACCACCTTTGATGGTCGCCGTTTCGATCGCGAACATGCGACTGCCGAGGGCGATGTGTGGGAGCTGCCGTTCGGCGAGGCCGAGTTCCTTGCGCAAGAGCGCTCGCACACCTATTTGGGCCAGGGCTTTGTCAAGCGTGCCTTTATGCTGCTTGCGGGCATTATCGTCAATATCCTGACGGGTTTTTTGCTCCTTATGAGCATCTATTCCATCGCAGGTGTCACCGTGCCGGTGGATACCAATGTGATTGGCCAGGTTGACGAAGGCTCGATTGCCGCCTCGGCGGGAATCGAGGGCGGCGACGCGATTCTTTCGGTCGACGGAGTATCGTGCTCTACCTGGATGGACGTTTACGATGCCATCGGCAAGGCTGCCGGTAAGGACGATATCGCCATTGAGTACGAGCGTGACGGCAAGCAGCATTCGACCACGGTTGCGCTCAAAGAGGACGATCGCCTAGGTGTGTATGCCTCTACGCAGGTGGTCCGTTTAGACCCCATCACGTCGGCTCGCCTGTCGTTCTCCTATGTTGTGCAGACAGCGGAGGGCGTGATGCGCCTGCTCCAGCCGCAGCATACGATGGAGATTCTCGATCAGTCCTCTTCGATCGTGGGTATTAGCGTTATGTCCTCACAGGCTGCTGCTGCCGGCCCTGCCACGTTCCTTTCGTTTGCCGCCCTCATTTCATTCTCGCTTGGCTTTATGAACCTGCTGCCCATCCCGCCACTCGATGGCGGCAAGCTAGTCATCGAGATCATTCAGAAGATTGCGGGCCGCGAGCTTCCGCTCAAGGTCCAGACGATTGTGAGCTATGTGGGCATCGCGCTCTTTGCGCTGCTGTTTGTCTATATGCTTCGTTCCGACATCCTTCGATTTATTCTGTAGGGGAGTGTTTGGATTGTCTTTATCCCATCCTTTGCCTCGCGAGCTGACGCGCCCCGTGCATGTGGGCGGCGTGCAGATCGGTGGCGGCGCGCCGGTGGTGGTCCAATCTATGACCTGCACCGATACCGCTGATGCCCAGGCAACGCTTGCGCAAGTGTGCGCGTTGGCGCAGGCTGGCTGCGATATCGTGCGCGTGAGCGTGCCCTCCGAGGCCGCGCTTGAGGGCTTCCGCACCATCTGTGCCGAGTCTCCGGTGCCGATTGTCGCCGATATCCACTTTAACCATAAGCTCGCCATTGGTGCCGTTGAGGCCGGTGCCGCCAAGCTGCGCATCAATCCCGGCAATATCGGCGATTGGGCCAAGGTTGACGCGGTGATCGATGCTGCGGGTGCCTCGGGCTGTGCGATTCGCATTGGCGTGAACGCGGGCTCGCTTGAGCAAGATATTGCCGAGCGCGACGACCTCACGCAGCCCGAAAAGCTCGTGATGTCGAGCGAGCGCTTCGTCAAGCACTTTGAGGATCGCGGCTTTACGAACATTGTGCTTTCGGCCAAGGCCCATAGCGTGCAAACGACGCTCGATGCCTATCGAGCCCTGTCACGTGAGATTCCCCACGTTCCGCTTCACCTGGGCGTGACGGAGGCGGGGACCAAGCTTCAGGGCACCATCAAGAGCTCTGTAGGCTTGGGTATCTTGCTTTCCGAAGGCATCGGCGACACCATGCGTGTGTCGCTCACGGCCGATCCGGTTGAGGAGCCGCCGGTCGCCTGGGGAATTCTACAGTCGCTGGGCCTGCGTCGCCGTGGTCCCGAGATTGTCTCGTGCCCCACGTGCGCCCGCTGCCAGGTTAACCTCATTCCCATCGCCGAGGAGGTCACCGAGCGGCTTAAGAACTATTCCGCGCCGCTTTCGATTGCCGTCATGGGATGTGCCGTTAATGGCCCCGGTGAGGCTTCTGATGCCGACCTAGGCGTTGCTTGCGGACGTGGTCAGGCCTTGCTCTTTTCGCATGGCCAGATCATTGGTAAAGTAGCTGAGGACCAAATTGTCGACGCGCTTATGGCAGAGGTCGACAAGCTTATTGAGGAGAAATAAATGACCCGAGCAATGTATATGTCTAAGCTCTATGCGCCGACGCTTAAAGAGGATCCGGCGGACGCTGAGCTCGCCAGCCACCGCCTGCTG
>OGYE01002804.1_pt1 | contig 10395 bp, 6 predicted proteins | sample 1576471 | NCBI WGS metagenome assembly OGYE01 (sample SAMEA3541532, study PRJEB24748) | human gut metagenome | biome: human gut; feature: human-associated habitat; material: faeces | place: China | collected 2012 | reverse complement strand
ATGACCAGATACATGCACAGGCCTGCGCCCGCTGCCAGCAGCAGGGTCGGCAGGATACAAATGTCCAACAATGATAGACTGGATTAAGAAAATGTGGCACATATACACCATGGAATACTATGCAGCCATAAAAAAGGATGAGTTCATAGGTTATAAGCTGGCAGAACATAAGTATGATGAAAATAGTTTGGAAGAATATATAACAAAGCTTCCGGATTATTTATATAAAAATCTGTTTATTCAACCTGCTGATGTAACAAAAAAATTGCAGGAGCAGTTAAAAATAAGATTTGGGGATAAATTCAGATTTGATTTAAGCTGGCCCGAAGGAATAGAAATGCAGTCGATAGACAGTGGAAAAGGAATTGCAATAAAATATTTGAAAGAACATTTAGGAAAAGAAAATGGAAATACTATTCATACTACAATCGGAATTGGAGATAATGAAAATGATATAAATATGATTGAATGTTCTGATATTGGATATGCAGTAGGTAATGCAGTAAAAGAATTGAAAGAAAAGGCTGACAGAATTACAGTTGCAAACACTGAGGATGCTATAGCAAAGATAATTTCACAACTTTAAATAACATTAAAATTTTTATTGAAAAAAGTATGTGTATTCGTTATTATGGACTATGGATATGTAAATTATATGTAAAAATCAAGGAAAAAATAAGAAAAAATGAAGTAAAATATCTATTTTCCATAGGAAACAAAATGGACAAAGTTCATTATATATAAGTGTTTCCGACGATTAGCCACCGACCAAAGGGAGGGGGCAATACATAGTGTGCAAGGAGAAAGTAATTATGGACTATGTACTTTTAGTATTAGAGTTACTTGGTGGCGTAGGACTGTTTTTGTATGGAATGAGTCTTATGGGTTCATCTCTTGAAAAGTTAGCAGGTGGAAGTCTTGAAAAGATTTTGGAAAAGCTGACAACAGGAAAGAGCAAAAGAACAGGACAGCTTAAAGGTTGGGGCCTTGGAACAGGGGTAACTGCCATTATTCAGAGCTCAGCGGCAACTACACTTATGCTTATCGGATTTGTAAATGCCGGAATTATGAAATTAGGACAGGCTATTCCGGTAGTATTTGGTGCCAATGTTGGTAGTACAGCGACAGCTATTATTTTAAGTTTAGGAGATGTTGGTGATAATCTTTTAATTTTAAAATTAGTTAAGCCTAAATATTTAGCATGCGTGTTATTGGTTGTAGGTGCTTTTATTATTCTTTTCTCTAAGAAAAAGAAATTAAAAGATACAGCGGGAATTTTAGTTGGTCTTGGCATACTTTTTACAGGTATGACAACAATGGAATCTGTGTTTAGCGGTAATGCACAGATTACGGCAGCTATTGAGCATATGTTTGGAACAATAAGTAATCCATTACTTGCATTTTTAATAGGTATGGTACTTACGGCAATTATTCAGAGCTCATCTGCTTCAGTAGGTATTTTACAGGCACTTTCCGCTACAGGAGTAGTAACATATGGAACTGCAATTCCTATTATTATCGGTCAGAACATTGGTAAATGTGTTGCTATTATTTTAGGTGGAATCGGTGCAAATAAAAAAGCAAAAAGAGTTTCTCTTAGCTATTTATTGTTTAATATTATAGGTGCATTTTCATTTATGGTTATATTCTGTGTATGTAAAGAAGCATTTGGTTTAGCAATATTTGGAGAAACTGTAAACAGAAGTAAGATTGCTATTATCCATGTAGGATTTAACCTTGTTACAAGTTTAGTTTTACTTCCATTTGCAGATAAAGTAGGTGATTTGACAGGAAAGATTGTTGGAAATGAAGAAGAGTCTCTTATGGATAAAGAACTTGGAACACTTGATCCAATGTTATTAAAAACACCTACAGTAGCTTTAAAGCAGAGTAAAGAAGTTATGTGGGCAATGACGGATGCAATATCAAATAACTATAAGATTGCATGCGAGCTCATTAAACATTTTGATATTAAGTTATTAGATGAAGCAAGAAAAAATGAAGACTTTATTGATAAATGTGAAAGCGTTTTAAGTTCATACATTTTAAAGATAGATGCAAAACAGCTTCCTGGAGATGGAAAAAGAGTCGTATCTGAATTATTAAATTCAGTTGGAGATTTGGAAAGAATAGGTGATCACTGTATAAATATTTCATTCCTTATGGAAGAAATGAATGAAAGAAAAGCTCATTTTTCTGATAAGGGGTTAAAAGAAGTTGAGGTCTTAGTAGATGCAATAGAATCTATTATTAATACAACATTCCAGGCATTTAAAGAAGATGATGAAATATCAGTTATCAGAGTAGAGCCAATGGTTAAGATAATTTCAAGATTAAAAAATATGATAAAAGACAATCATATTTCAAGATTGGAAAACGGACAATGTAGCATAGAAGCAGGTATTACTTTATTAGATTTACTTACTAATTTTGAGAGAATTTCCAGCCACTGTGAAAATATAGCTTTGCATATTACTAAGAGGGTAAATAAAGAATTGCATTTAGATGATATGCATGGACATATGATGGACAAACATAGTGAGGAATATAAGGGACTTTACTTATATTACAAGTCTCAGTATGTAGATAAAATTGAAAATGAATAATAATATTGACATATGGTATGGATGATGTTTAAATTAAACTATCTGTACTAAGGGGTGGTATTTATGTCAAAGAAAAAAAGTATAATTATAGTAGGAATTGTGGCAGTTATTTTAGCAGTAGTTTTGATTGTTGTGTTACATCCTTCAGGCACCGGAAAAGATGCTGAGAATAAGATGGAAGTGACAACAGCTAATTATCAGACAGATGAGGCAGATGACAACAATTCAATGGATAACGAATCAGCTGAAGGCGAAACGAATTATTGGGATTCAGTAGACATGATAGAAGATGGCAATGCAGCTGATAACGAAGGTAATAACGAAAATACAGCAGATGAACAGGTAAGTGGCGACTCAGAAGAATATCCGGGACAGGATGATGGATGGTCACCAATTGTACCGGCTGATGATGTAAATTAAATTATTTTAGTTAATTGTGGGGATATACGGGGTGAAAAATTTAGCTTATTTAGAATTTTATAAAATTAATTATAAAAAGCATTTGGATTTCATGTGTAATAAACCACACGAAAGTCTGAATGCTTTTTGTTTGTAGAAAGTATGGATAAGAAGACGCAAATGGTGTGTCTACAATAGAAAAAGCAGAGGCAGAGGTAGATTCTGTAGAACCAAGATATAAGGAATGTGATATGAAAACTGGAAAGATTACGGACTGGAAAATAAATTATGATTTGAAGGAAAAATTAATTAGGCCTCAGTGTATTTAAGAAAATTATATTTATGGTTTTATAAGTGAATTTTCTGATACCAACAGAGAAGATGATGAAGAACTGATTGCGATAAAAAGATAAAAAAGATGAACACAAATAAGTTACGTTTAGTGATAACGAATTTGTGTTCATTTTTTATGTTTATCAAAAATTTTTCATATATTACTTAGAAGAATCTTCTATGAGTCTTGTGATAATATCATGGACTGTGTTGTATACAAATACAGCCATTTCTTCAGGTGGTGTAACGCAATCAGAAAAAATCCATGTTTTAAGCATTCCAATACAACCGCTTCTTAAAAACGAATAAACATATTCAGGGGCAATTGATTTGTTAAAACAATATATAAGATTAATCTGTTTTCTTACCTTACTTTCGATTACGTCTTCCATACGTTGTATAAAAAATGCATCGCCGTGATATCCCATTAAAGCTTTTAATGAATCTCTGTTTGCTTCAAAAACAGAAATCAGGTCAGTTACAAAACTGTAACTTTGAGCTCTCGATAATGAAGGATAGGAATCAAGTACCTTCTGAATCTGGGAAATAATGTCGTTTTCCATTTCTTGTAATAGGTCAAATATATCCGTATAATGCAGATAAAAAGTTGAACGGTTTATATTTGCAAGAACAACAAGATTTTTAATTGTAATATCATTAATATTCTGTTTTATCATCATTTGCGCAAGCGTTTTCTTCAAAGCTTCCCTTGTGCGCTGACTACGTTTATCTATTTTAATATTCATGTATAATATTAGTCATTACATATGGTATAATGGCCTTTCCTTTACTTGAAGTTATTTACAAAAATATTATAATAGAGGATAAGAAAAAAGACAACATGATGTCTATAAAAATAAGAAATATTTAAGAGGTCAAAAATGAAAAATAAAACAGTTGTAGTAGGGTTATCAGGGGGAGTTGACTCATCGGTTACGGCATATTTATTAAAGAAACAGGGTTACAATGTAATTGGCGTTACAATGCAGGTGTGGCAGAAAGATATTCCTGAAAGTGGAGAAACAGGAATAGCAGAAGTGGAAGACGCAAGGAAAGTGGCGGCGTATTTGGGTATTCCTCATTATGTGCTTAATTTTAATGAAGAATTTCATAAGAATGTTATAGAATATTTTGTTAAAACTTATAATGACGGAAAGACACCTAATCCTTGTGTGGTATGCAACAGATATGTAAAATGGCAGGCTTTAAGGGAAAAGGCAGGAAATTTAGGAGCGGATTATATTGCAACAGGTCATTATGCAAAGATAGAAAAATTAGAAAATGGAAGGTACGCAATTAAAAATTCAAAAACGGCAAAAAAAGACCAGACATATGCATTACATTTACTGACTCAGGAACAGTTAGAACATACAATTATGCCTCTTGGCAGCTATGAAAAAGATGAAGTGCGAAAGATTGCTGAAAGAGTAGGAATTCCTGTTGCACATAAAAAAGACAGTCAGGATATGTGCTTTATTCCCGATGGAAAATATGCAAATTTTATATACAAAGAAACAGGAAAAAGGGCAATACCGGGAGATATTGTGACAATGGATGGAGAAGTTGTTGGAAAACATAAAGGAATTATTTTTTATACAGTCGGACAGCGAAAAGGTTTGAAATTGCAAAATAAAAATATGTATGTTTGTGAAATCAATGCCAATAAGAATCAGATTGTGGTATGCGACAATGAATCCCTGTTTAAAAAGATAGTAGTTGCGCACAATGTTAATATGATGGCAAAGGAAAGTATTAGTGGAAAACAAAGAGCATTTGCGAAAATAAGATATAACCATGAAGGGGCAGACTGTACTGTGTGGATGGAAGATGAAAAATTGTATTGTGAATTTGACAAACCTCAAAGAGCAGTGACCCCGGGACAATCTTTAGTTGTATATCAGGATGGATATGTGCTTTGCGGAGGAGAAATTATTTCAGAATAAAATATGTTGGAATCAAAAGCACCAACTTTGATGTTTACGGATTGTTTCGTGCTACGCAGTCCAATAATCCTACCAAATATTCATAATAAGTAGACAGTAATTATGCAATATCTACTCATTGATACAAATTTGCGTATTTTTTTACAAAATATTTAAAAATAATGTTGACGGATTTTAAACATATGCGTATAATTGTAAGTTGAATAACCAACACTTAATGTGGATAGGTCTATCTCGACGAAGAGAGTTTTTATATATTTATGAGTTCATGATTAGTCGGAGTTATTCAAATTCAAAGAAAGGGATTGCTGTAGTGAAGAAGAAAGACTTTACAGAAAAACTGACAGAATTAGTAGAACTTGGCAAGAAGAATGGTGGAGTGGTTACAACTGCTGATGTTGATAACATGTTTCAGGGGATGCCACTTACAGGCGAACGTAAAGATGCTATTGCCGAGTATATAATTGAAAATGGATTGACAATTAAAACAGGTGATTCAGACGGAAAGTCAGAAACAAAGAAATTAACAAAGAAGACAAGTGTGAAAACTGATGTGGAAGCGGTAGATGATACTGATAATGAAGAGGTGGATAATGCAGAAGAAACTGCATCTGATGCAGAACCAACAGAAGCAGATTTGACACTTGCAGCAGAAGGCCCTATTGATTTAGAACCTACAGATGACGATTTTGAAGATGAAGAAGAAATTGTTGAATTAGATAATGTTGGTTTACTTGAAGGTGTCGGAACAGAAGACCCTGTTAGAATGTACTTAAAAGAAATAGGTACAGTTCCATTGTTAACTGCAGAAGAAGAACTTGAACTTGCCAAACGTAAATCAGAAGGCGATCCTGTTGCTAAAGACAAATTAATAGAAGCTAATTTACGTCTTGTTGTTAGTATTGCTAAGAGATACACAGGAAGAGGTATGAGTTTCCTTGATTTAGTACAGGAGGGCAATTTAGGACTCATAAAAGGTGTTGAAAAATTTGATTACGAAAAAGGATATAAGCTAAGTACATATGCTACATGGTGGATTAGACAGTCTGTAACAAGAGCACTTGCAGACCACGCAAGAACAATCCGTGTACCTGTTCATATGGTTGAGACAATTAACAGAATGTCAAAGATGCAGCGTAAATTAACTTTAGAGTTAGGTTACGAGCCATCAACTCAGGAATTAGCCAATGCATTAGATATAACAGAAGAAAAAGTTTTAGAGATAATGCAGATAGCAAGAGAGCCTGCATCATTAGAAACACCTATCGGTGAAGAAGATGATTCTAACTTAGGAGATTTTGTTGCAGACAACAATACAGTTACTCCGGAAGCTAACATTGAATCAGTTATGCTTAGAGAACACATTGATGTATTACTTGAAGATTTGAAAGAACGTGAAAAGGAAGTTATTATCTTAAGATTTGGCTTAAGAGACGGACATCCAAGAACTCTTGAAGAAGTTGGAAAGGAATTCAATGTTACAAGAGAGCGTATCAGACAGATTGAAGCTAAGGCATTAAGAAAGTTAAGAAATCCTGTTAGAAGTAAGAAGATTAAGGATTTCCTTAATAGTTAATAAATAAAAATTCTTCCGTGCATAAAGAAAAGCATTTTTGCATGGAAGAATTTTTTTATAAAAGGCTTTCTAAAGTAAACCAAATGGTTAAATTAGTTAAGACAAACTAAGTTAAGGCACATACTTAAAATAGAGAAAGTAAAAAAAATAAAAAAATATGTATTTTTTACTTAATTTTACTTGATTTTGTCATAAAAATAGTTTATAAAATTAAGTAAATAAAAAAGTAAGCATAAAGGTACAAAGGCGTACTTCAGTGTTGCTATGCAACTGAGGCAGTCCTTTGTACCTTTTTTATATTCTAACTATCAGGAGGGATACGATGAATCAAAACGAATTATTTGAGAAAGCAAAAAAAGATGGCTTATACGATGAAAGATTTGAACATGATAACTGTGGTATTGGTGCAGTTGTAAACATTAAAGGTATCAAATCTCATGAAACAGTAGAAAATGCTTTAAAGATAGTAGAAAATCTTGAGCATAGAGCAGGTAAGGACGCAGAAGGAAAGACTGGTGACGGAGTTGGTATTTTGTTACAGATTTCACATAAGTTCTTTAAGAAAGCTACAAAGAATTTAGGATTTGACATTGGAAATGAAAGAGAATACGGAGTTGGAATGTTCTTTATGTCTCAGGACGAACTTGTCCGTAAGCGTGAAATGAAAATGCTTGAAATAATAGTTGAGAAAGAAGGACTTGAATTCTTAGGATGGAGAGAAGTACCAACACATCCTGAAATTTTAGGAACTAAGGCAGTTGAATGCATGCCATACATTATGCAGTGCTTCATAAAGAAACCTGAAGATGTAGAAAAAGGATTACCTTTTGATAGAAAATTATACATTGTAAGAAGAGTATTTTCACACAGCAGTGTTGGAACATATACAGTTTCAATGTCAAGTAGAACAATAGTATACAAAGGTATGTTCTTAGTTGGAGAACTTAGAATGTTTTTTGATGATTTACAGAGTAAAGATTTTGAATCAGCTATAGCAATGGTTCATTCAAGATTCTCAACTAACACAAATCCAAGTTGGAAGAGAGCTCATCCAAATAGATTTATTGTTCATAATGGAGAAATAAATACAATTCGTGGAAATGCAGATAATATGCTTGCAAGAGAAGAATCAATGGATAGTGAATATATGAAAAATTCTATTCAGAAAGTTATGCCTGTAGTAGATACAAATGGTTCTGACTCAGCAATGCTTGATAATACATTAGAATTCTTAGTAATGAATGGAGTAGATTTGCCTCTTGCAGTAATGATGTGTATTCCTGAACCATGGGAAAATAACAACACAATTTCACAGAGCAAAAAAGACTTCTATCAGTATTATGCAACAATGATGGAACCATGGGATGGACCGGCATCTATCCTTTTCTCAGATGGAGATTACATGGGAGCAATCCTTGATAGAAACGGACTAAGACCATCAAGATATTGTATTACAGATGATGACCAGTTGATTCTTTCATCAGAAGTAGGTGTCCTTGAAATTGACCCTGCAAAAATAGTAGTAAAAGATAGACTTCGTCCGGGACGTATGCTTCTTGTAGATACTGTAAATGGAAAATTAATTGATGATGATGAATTAAAAGAAGAATATGCAACAAGAAAACCATATGGTGAATGGTTAAATAACAATCTTGTATATTTGAAAGATATAAAGATTCCAAATAAAAAAGTTGAATCATATACAAAGGAAGAAAGACAGAGATTACAGAAAAACTTTGGATACACTTATGAAGATTTAAAGAAGATAATTCCAATGGCAAATAACGGAGCAGAAGGAATTAGTGCAATGGGTAAAGATACACCAATAGCAGTACTTAGTGAAGCAAAGAATCCATTATACAATTACTTTAAACAGCTATTTGCTCAGGTAACAAATCCACCTATTGATGCAATTAGAGAAGAAATAGTTACATCAACTTCTGTTTATATAGGTAAAGACGGAAATATCTTAGAAGAAAAACCTGAAAACTGTAAGGTATTAAAAATTCATAATCCAATTCTTACAAGTACAGATTTACTTAAGATTGAAAATATGAATGTAGATGGATTTAAGGCTGCAAAGGTGCCAATCATATATTACAAAGGAATTGCATTAGAGAAAGCTATTGAACAGGTATTCGTAGATGTAGATAAAGCGCATAAGGATGGAGCAAATATCATAATACTTTCAGACAGAGGTGTAGATGAATATCATGTACAGATACCGGCACTTTTAGCTGTGTCAGCAGTACATCAGCATCTTGTAAAGACAAAGAAAAGAACAACTCTTTCACTTATTCTTGAAAGTGGTGAACCAAGAGACGTACATCATTTTGCAACATTACTTGGATATGGCGCAAGTGCAATTAATCCTTATTTAGCACATGATACAATCAAACAGATGGTTGATGAAAATATGATTGATAAAGACCCATACGCAGCAATTGATGATTATAACGATGCGATACTTCATGGAATAGTTAAGATAGCATCTAAGATGGGTATTTCAACAATTCAGTCATATCAGGGATCACAGATTTTTGAAGCAATCGGAATTAGTAGTGAAGTAATTGATAAATATTTTACAGGAACTGTAAGCAGAGTAGAAGGTATCACAATGCGTGATATTGAAGAAAATGTTGAAGAACTTCATTCAAAAGCATTTGATCCATTAGGACTTGATGTCGACCTTACTCTTGAAAGTTCAGGCTCTCATAAATTAAGAAGTGGAAAAGAAGAACATAAATATAATCCACAGACAATTCATACTCTTCAAATGGCAACATGGACAGGAAACTATGATTTATTTAAACAGTATACGCATATGATTGACGAGGAAATGAGTCCGGTACATTTAAGAGGATTAATTGACTTTAAATATCCTGAAAATGGTGGAATCTCAATTGATGAAGTAGAAAGTGTTGATTCAATTGTTAAGAGATTTAAGACAGGAGCAATGTCATATGGTTCAATTTCTCAGGAAGCACATGAAACAATGGCAATTGCAATGAATATGATTGGTGGAAAATCAAATTCAGGTGAAGGTGGAGAAGCTCCTGAACGTTTAGTTGTTGGAAAAGACGGACTTAACAAATGTTCAAAGATTAAGCAGGTCGCTTCAGGACGTTTTGGTGTTACATCAAGATATCTTGTAAGTGCAGAAGAAATTCAGATTAAAATGGCACAGGGTGCTAAACCTGGTGAAGGTGGACATTTGCCTGGAAAGAAAGTTTATCCTTGGATTGCAAAAACAAGATATTCAACACCGGGTGTAAGCTTAATTTCACCACCACCTCATCATGATATTTATTCAATTGAGGATTTGGCACAGTTGATTTATGATTTGAAAAATGCAAACAGAGATTCAAGAATTTCAGTTAAATTAGTTTCAGAAGCAGGTGTTGGTACTGTAGCAGCAGGTGTTGCAAAAGCAGGCGCACAGGTAATTCTTATTTCAGGATTTGATGGTGGTACAGGTGCAGCTCCGGGAAACTCAATTTATAATGCATGTCCCTCTGCCCATGGTACAACCGTGGTA
>OGYE01002803.1_pt1 | contig 10396 bp, 7 predicted proteins | sample 1576471 | NCBI WGS metagenome assembly OGYE01 (sample SAMEA3541532, study PRJEB24748) | human gut metagenome | biome: human gut; feature: human-associated habitat; material: faeces | place: China | collected 2012 | reverse complement strand
TATCGATGATACGCTCTCTTGCACGATCCGGGATCAGATGTAATCAGCGTCAGCAGACCACAGGTCTTGAGGGCTACGGTCTTACCGCCGGTGTTCGGACCGGTGATGACGACCGGATGCAGGCTGATGACGGCCCCCATGACCTGAGGCATGATGAGGTGGCTGTCGATCTGCTGGATGACGATATAGAAGATGATGACTTTCAGCGGTAGGGACAGGCTGACCGTCGCGCTGAGCAGGATAGCCGGCACGGCGCCGACGATAGGCCCGACGATAGGTATCCATTCGGTAATGGCCGCCAAGAGGCCGATGACCATGGGGTACGGTACGCCCATGGCCCACATGCCGAGGAAAGTCAGGGTGGCAATGATACAGCTCATGAGGATCTGGCCGCGGATGTAGCGGCTCAGGACGTGCTGTATTTCCTGGAAGAGGCCGGCCAGATGGCTGCGATAGCTTTCGGGAAAGATATCGACGAAGATCTTGACCATGTGGCCGCCGTCTTTCATGAAGTAGAAAGTAATGATCGGTACGACGAAGAATTCGACGACCGTCCCGGCAATGGCAAAGACGGACTGGATGAGGTTGGTGATGCCCTCGATGCCGTAATTGCCGATCTTGACGAAGGCATCGTTGACGATTTTCTTGACCTGGTCCGGGATATAGAACTGGGTCTGCTCATTTTCAAGCTGCGTCACCAGGGCCGCCGTCTGGCTGACCAAATCGTTGAAGTTGGCTGCCAGCAGATTGACCTGTATGACCAGCGGCTTGACGATGATATTGGTAATAATCGTCACGATGACGATGAGGATGACAAAGGAGATGAGGATGGCAAGGTCGATGGGTACACGACGGCCGGTCAGGCGCCGCAGCCCTTTGATGACGCCATCGCGGATAGGCATGAGGATGAACGTCAGGATCAGGGAAATGACGACGGGCCAGTAGACGGCATGGACCGTGAGGAACAAGGCTCCGGCCAGGATGGCCAGGGTGACGCGCATCCAGAACTCCGCACCCTTATAGGCAACCATGGTTTACCAGCCTCCGTCCAGGAAAGGATTGCCCCGCCGTTCGTCGCCGATGGACGTAGCCGGGCCGTGGCCAGGCAGGACCAAGGTATTGTCAGGCAGGGTCATGAGTTTCGTTTCCAGGCTGTGGAGCAGCGTTTTCGACGAGCCGCCGTAGAGGTCGGTACGGCCGACGGAATAGCGGAACAGCGTGTCGCCGGAAAAGACGACGCCTTCACCGTACAGGCTGAGGCCGCCCGGCGTATGGCCCGGCGTTTCCAGGACTGTGAAGTGCAGATGGCCCAATGTCAGTTCATCGCCGTCCTTGACCAGGTGGTCTGCCGACGTACATTCGATGGCCTGGCCCATGAACAGGGACAGGTTATTGTGCGAATTGGAAATGAGGTCGGCATCGCCGGCGCCGACGTAGACCGGTACGTTCTTGCGCTGGCGCAGTTCCTGCAGGGCGCCGATGTGGTCGGCATGGCCATGGGTCAGGAAGATGAATTTCAGCGTCAGGCCGTGGCCGGTCAATGCCTTGTCGATGGCGGGATAATCCCAGGCCGGATCGACGACCATGGCTTCTTTCGTATCCGTGTCGTAGACGATATAACAATTGGTCATGATAGGACCGAGTTCCATACTGATATATTTCATGCTCATAAGTATACTTCCCCCTTAAAAGGTTTTCTGGCTGTCCAAGAGGATGGTCACAGGTCCGTCGTTTGCCAGGGATACGACCATATGGGTCCGGAAACGGCCTGTCGCCACGGTGACGCCGAAGGCGCGGACAGCGGCGACGAACTGCTCATACAATGCTTCGGCCTGTTCGGGCTTGGCCGCTTCGATATAGCTGGGACGGCGGCCGTGGCGGGCATCGCCGTACAGGGTGAACTGGGAAATGACCAGCATCTCCCCGCCCTCGTCGAGGAGGGAGTGATTGAGTTTGCCCTGGTCATCTTCAAAGATACGCAAGTGGACGATCTTGTCGGCCAGGTAGCGGACATCGGCTTCCGTATCCTTGACGGAAACGCCGAGGAGGACCGTCAGGCCGCTGCCTGCCTGGCCGGTGAGGACGCCGTCCGAGGTCACGGAAGACGTCAGGGTCTTTTGTACGACAGCTCTCATGTCTGGCTCCCTCCCGTATAGCGTTCGACGGCGTAGACATCCTTCAGGCGGCGTATCTTGGTGGCCACGAATTCAAACTGGGCCAGGTCCTTGATGCTGATGCCCATGTGGATGGTGACGTTCTTAGTATCGCTGGTCTTGGCGTTGACGCTGAGGATGGAAATCTTCATTTCCGCCAGGGTGGCCATGATTTCGGCCATGATGCCCGTGCGGTCGTAGGCGACGATTTCCATGTTCACTTCAAAGCGTTCGTTGCCGTCGTAATCCCATTCGACGTCGATGAGGCGGTCCACGTCGTTCTGGCCGTGCGTGACGTTCGGGCAGTCGGCACGGTGGACCGAGACGCCGCGGCCGCGGGTGATGAAGCCGATGATGGGATCGCCCGGTACAGGGCTGCAGCATTTGGCCAGGCGGACCAGCAGGCCCGGTTCGCCTTTGACCAGGATGCCCGTGCCGTTGTGCTTGACGGGTTTCTTGGTCTTGAGTTTTTCCAGGGCAGCCAGGCTGTTGGTCTTTTCTTCCTGCTTCTGCAGGTCTTTCTTGTGCAGTTCCAGGAGCTTGATGAGGACCGTATTGACGGCAAAGCCGCCGTAGCCGACAGCGGCGACCAGGTCGTCTTCGGAGCCGGCGTTCATCTGCTTGGCCACGCGGCCCAGGCGGCCGCCGACGTTGAGGGCTTTCCAGTCGTGGCCCAGGCGCTTACATTCCCGTTCCAGCGCATCCAGGCCCTTGGCGATGTTTTCTTCGCGGTTTTCCTTCTTGAACCAGCTGCGTATCTTCGAGCGGCTTTCCGAGCTGCCGACGATGTTCAGCCAGTCCAGGCTGGGCTTGCCGACTTTGGACGTAATGATTTCGACGATGTCGCCGTTCTTCAATTTATAGTCCAAAGGGACGATCTTGCCGTTGATCTTGGCGCCGACGCAGCGGTGGCCGACGTCGGTGTGGATGCGGTAGGCAAAGTCGATGGGGATAGAACCCTGGGGCAGGTCGATGACGTCGCCCCGCGGCGAAAAGACGAAGACTTCGTCGGAAAAGGCGTCGAGCTTCAGGGCGTTGACGAATTCTTTCGGATTGCTCGTGTCCTGCCATTCCAGGAGGTTGCGCAGCCAGCCCATCTTTTCATCGAAAGCGTCCTTGTTGGCCGTCTGGTTGCCTTCTTTATAACGCCAATGGGCGGCGACGCCGTATTCGGCGATGCGGTGCATTTCCCAGGTGCGGATCTGGATTTCTACAGGCTGCCCTCTGGTCCCGATGACCGTCGTGTGCAGGGACTGGTAGTTATTGGGCTTGGGCATGGCGATGTAGTCCTTGAAGCGGTACGGCAGTGGCTTCCACAGGCTGTGAACGATGCCCAGGACGCCGTAGCAGTCCTTGACGTCGTCGACGATGACGCGGATGGCGAAGAGGTCATAGACCTGGCTCAAGTCGCGGTTATCTTTCTTCATCTTTTTATAAATGCTGTAAAAATGCTTGGGCCGGCCGTTGATTTCGCAGTGGATGTGGGCTTCGTCGAGGGCCTTCTTGAGGACGTCGATGGCTTCGTTGACGATTTCTTCGCGGACGTGGCGCTTCTGTTTCATCTGGTCGACGAGGTCGTAGTACTTGTCCGGTTCGAGGTAGCGGAAGGACAAATCTTCCAGTTCCCACTTGATATTGAAGATCCCTAAGCGGTGTGCCAGGGGGGCAAAGATTTCCAGCGTTTCCTGGGCAATGCGCTTCTGCTTGTCGCTGCGCATGTAGCGCAGGGTACGCATGTTGTGCAGGCGGTCGGCGAGCTTGATGACGACGACGCGCACGTCCTTGGCCATGGCCAGGAACATCTTGCGCATGCTGTTGAGCTGCTGGTCTTCTTTGGTACGGTAATTGAGGCGGCTCAACTTGGTGACGCCGTCGACGAGGAAGGCTACTTCCTTGCCGAACATCTTCTTGATATCTTCCAGGGTGTACGACGTATCTTCGACGACATCGTGGAGGAGCGACGCCGTAATGGTCGTCGTATCTATTTTCATATCTGCCAGTATCTGGGCGACGGCCAGGGGATGCAGGATATACGGTTCCCCGCTGACGCGGCGCTGGTCCTTGTGGGCCTCTTCGGCCAGGTTATAGGCTTTGGTCACGTCATCGCATTTGGCCTGGGGCAGGTACGTATGTATCGTGTCGATGAGGTGTTTGAATTCGACATCTTTATCTTTAAATTCCATAATATGAAACCTCCTCACTCCTTGCAGTACAATTCATACGTCGGCGACGCATGAAGATCCATTTTCCCCGCAAGGATAGGAAAATAATAAGCTGGGCCGTCGTCATCATGGCGTATTTTGAGGACGCCGATTTCCCGGAGGACGACGATGGCAGCGTAAATGGTGTGGACGTCATAGCAGTCCCCCTGGGCCGCAGCCAGACGGCGGCGGACCTGCCAGACCGGCATGCCCCAGTCGGGGATGCATTTCTTGAGGGCCATGTAAATATCGACCATGACCGCCCGGTTGAGGACGATGTGGCGGCCTGGCAGGTGGACGTCCTGGATGACCAGCTGCGGTGACGACATGCCATTGAAGTCGTTCCGTTCGAGCTGGAAGGCCACGTCGATGACGTCGCCTTCGACGATGGCGTCGCACAGGCCCGCCTGGGACCAGGCGACACCGGAAAGGCGTGTCCTGTCGGCGCCGCGGGCGACGAGGCGGACGTGCTGCTTTTCCCGGCCGATGGGACGGATTTCCTCTACCGTAGCCCCGCTCAGGGAAAAGACGGGCCGGCTGTTGCCCATGCCATAGGGCTCCAGGCGGGACAGTTCGGCAATGAGGTCCAAGGTCACATCGGCCGGTTCCAATTCCTTGTCGATGTGGACCAAGGGGACGTAGTCGGCTGCCGTCATATGCGCTGCCGCATAGTCCAGCAGGCGCTGGCGCAGGGCTTCGATGTTCTCGGCCCTGACGGAAAAGCCCGCCGCCATGGTGTGACCGCCGAACTGGATGAGCAAATCCTGGGCGTATTGCAGGGCTTCGTACATGCTGAAACCGCTGATACTGCGGCACGAGCCCTTGCCGATGCCGTCGCGGACGGTGATGACCAGGGACGGCCGGTAATACGTCTCTACCAGGCGCGATGCGGCGATGCCGATGACGCCGACGTGCCAGCCCTCATGATAGGCGATGAGGACGCCGTCGCGGCCCCTCGCCTGCCCTTCGATCTGGGCGATGGCTTCCTGGGCAATGGTGTGCTCGATGTCCTGGCGCTCCGTGTTGAGACGGCTCAGCTCGGCTGCATCGGCCGCCGCCTTGGCCGCATCGGTTTCCAGGAGCAGTTCGACGCCCTTCGTCGCATGGCTGATGCGCCCGGCCGCATTGAGGCGCGGCGCCGCCGTAAAGGCGATACGGCCGGCCGTGATATCCTTGCCGCTGAGATTGGACGCATCGAGGAGGGCCTTGATGCCCGTCCGCTTCCCTTCTTTCATGGCCGCCAGGCCATGGCGGACGAGGATGCGGTTCTCGCCGGTCAGGGGGACCAAATCGGCAATGGTCCCCAAGGCCGCCAGGTCCGTATAGCCCGGCAGGTCTTCATGGCAGTGATGCTGCCACAGGGCCCGGCAGAAGACGTAGGCCACGCCGGCGCCGGCCAGCTCCTTAAAGGGATAGGGGCAGCCGGCCTGCTTGGGATTGAGGACGGCCAGGGCTGGCGGGATCTGTTCCGGCGGTTCGTGATGATCCGTAATGATCATATCCAGGACCGGCGAGAACTGCTGGACCAGGTCGTGTGACGAAATACCGCAGTCGACGGTGATGAGCAGGTCGGCCTGCCGGCTCAGCTGCTCCAGGGCCCCTTCGTTGAGGCCATAGCCTTCGCTCTCCCGTTCGGGAATGTAGAACTGCGGCGATGCACCGAGGTCGCGGAGGACGGAATAAACAAGAGACGTCGACGTAATGCCGTCGACGTCATAGTCACCGTAGATGACGATGCGCTGCTTTTGAGTTATCGCCTGCTCCAGCCTGATGACGGCATTCTCCATGCCTTTCATCAGGAAAGGATCGGCCATATCGGCCAAGGTATCGTGAAGAAAATGGTCCCCTGCCCGGACATCGGCGACGCCGCGGTTGGCCAGTACCTGTGCCAATACCGGGGATATATGTAATTGTGCGGACAAGGCCTCCATGAGCCCCTCGTCGGGACTGCCGAACTGCCATCGTTTCTCCATAGCTATCACGACACATTCTCAAGAATAATCACTATCAATAAATCAATTATTATTTTATCACTTTCTATTCTCAAAATAAAGGCTAAATCTATAGCTACTTGCCATTATTTGTTAATTTTGAGAAAGTTTAAAGTTTGTTTAAATATATGGCAGGCGTAAAAAAAGCGCTGTCATATGAAGACAGCGCTTTTTCTGTAGGGGTCGCCACGTGCAAGCCCCTACTACAAACTACAAAATCACGATTCGGCTACAGCCGGCGCGGAGACGGCGTTGTGGTCGGCAGCAGGGTTGATATCTTCTTTGGAGATAGTCAGGCGGTGCTGGGCAGCCTGCAGGATGAGGTCGGCTGTCTTGACGACGCCGTAGTCACTGGATTTGAGGCTCAAGTCGTAGTTGGCGCCGTAGCCCCAATAGGAATCGGTGCAGTACATGCAGTGGTCGCGCCGTTCGTGGTTGACGTGGTTGCGGATCTTCCGTGCCTTGTCGGCATCGACGTGTTCGCGGAGCATGATGCGCTGGATGGCCCAGTCCGGGTCGGACGAAATGAAGACGTTGAAGGTATTCGGCCGTTTGCGCAGGATGTAGTTGGCCAGGCGGCCGACGATGACGCACGACTTCCCTTCTGTCAGAGCCTGGATGACTTCGGCTTCATCGCGGAACATTTCCTGCTGCTTCGATTCATAGCCCGACGCATAGTGGATATAATCGTCATAGACCTTGGTCAGCAAGGGGCCGAGCATGCGCTTGCGGTCTTTGCACCAGGCGGCGAAGGTCTGCGGATGTTCTTTACGGGTCAGGTTGAGGATTTCCGTATCGTAATAAGGGATGCCGAGCTTACGGGCGACGAGCTTGCCGATGTTGCGGCCACCGCTGCCGTATTCACGGGAAATGGTAATGACCAAGGGACTTTCTGTATCTTCTTTGATCCAGGCCGGATGATTTTCGCGGCCTTCGATTTCACCGATAGCATGATGACGGAAGAGCAGGTGTTCAATCGGTCCTGCCATAGTGCAGCCCAGGAGGATCAAGGCCAGGCCGACGACGGCATTGACCGTAATCGGTTCCGACAAGATGATGGCCGACAAGATCAAGGCGATGATCGGTTTGATGAAGAAGGCAAAGGACGCATTAGACGGCCCTGTCAGTTCGATGGCCTTCATGAAGCACAGATAGCCGAAGCCCGTGACGACTAAGGAACAGTAAATAAGGGGCCATACGGTATGAGAATCGATACCGGCCACGATGGGGTCGCCGTGGAACAAGAGGATGAAAAACAGGAAGACGCAGCCGATGAGGAAGCTGAAGGCGTTTTCTACGTTGCCGCCCAGTTTTTCAATACGCAGTTTCCCCAATGTCGTATAGAGGGCAAAGGAAATAGCTGCCGCCAGCGACACGAGGAGGCCGATATTCCCGCTGCGGATGATGGCCATGGGATTGGCGACGATGACCAGGCCGATGATACTCAAGACCAGGGTAATGGCCTTCTTGCGGGTAAAGGCTTCGTGAATGATGAAATACGAAAAAATCATGACAAAAATCGGGTTACTGGAAAAGACGATAGCTGCCAGGCCGGCGTTAGCCATGTTGACCCCGATCTGGAAGAGGATCATGCTGAAACAGATGTTGATCAGCCCGAGGACAGCCAAATAGCCCCAATCGGAACGATCGAGGTGGATGCTGCGCTTCTTCAAATCGCGGACACCGACCGGGAGGCAAATGCATTGATCGATGAACTGCTTACACTGGAGAATCCCTATCACTGTCCTCATGGAAGACCGACGATTATTTCCATGACTAAAACAGAACTGGAAAAGAAATTTAAACGTATTGTATAGTTTATATAAAGGAGCTATTATGAAAAAGCCACTGATCGTTCTTACAGGACCGACGGCAGCAGGAAAAACCCATCTATCCATTGCTCTTGCGAAAGCAGTAAACGGAGAGATCATTTCTGCTGATTCCATGCAGGTCTACAAATATATGGATATTGGATCAGCTAAGATCCGGCCGGAGGAGATGCAGGGAGTAAAGCATTATCTGGTAGATGAACTGCTGCCTCAGGAAGAATTTCATATCGTGAAATTCCAGCAGATGGCAAAAGCCTTGGCCATGGTGGCGTTGTCCTGCACGCCGTGGCCGTCCTCGGTGATGAACTTCACGCTGGCGGGCAGGGTCTTGAGGTGGTCGATGCTCACGCCATCAAAGTTCTCGGTGATGGAGACGGTCTGGTTTGCATCGCACAGCCCCACCTCGGCAGCCTTCTGCTCCACCATCATGGCCTGTGCGGCAGAGGAGCAGACGGGTTTGGTGTTGGGCATCAGGTTTACAAAGGTGTAGCCGCCGGCGGCAGCGGCGCGGCTGCCGGTCTCGATGTCCTCCTTGTACTCAAAGCCCGGGGTGCGCCAGTGGCAGTGCACTGAAATGGGAAGGATCTACCACTGCTAACTTAGGTATTGATGTTGGTCTTCTTGATAACCGCCTGAACCTGACAGCAGATTTCTTCTTAAAGAACACCAAAGATCTGTTACTTGAACAAAAGCTTGCTTATGTAACAGGATTCAACTCTCAATGGCAGAATATTGGTAAGATTGAGAATAAAGGTATCGAATTGAACATCAATTCCACTAATATTCAAACTCGTAACTTCTTATGGCAGACAGATTTCAACATTTCATTCATTAAGAATACATTGAAAGCGTTGCAGGACGGCAATACATATATACAGTCAGCAACTAAATTCAACAGTAACTTCAATGGAAATGATTATATCTCCATTGTAGGTTCTTCACTTGGACAAATGTATGGATATGTTTTTGACGGTGTTTACCAAACATCTGATTTCAACGTACTTCCTAACGGTTCAATGCAACTGAAACCCGGAGTGGCAGATATAAGCAAACATGCCGGTAAGACGGTGGAACCGGGTATGGTGAAGTATAAAGATATAGATGGAGACGGTGTCATTACTCCTGACGACCGTACCACTATTGGAAACGGCCAACCGGATTGGTACGGAGGTATCACCAACACCTTCAATTACAAAAACATTGATTTCAGCTTCATGTTCCAGTTCCAATATGGCAACGATGTTTATAATGCGACGCGTATGTTCAATACACAATCGCAAGACGAACGAAGTAATCAACTGGCAGAAGTTGCCGACCGGTGGACTCCGACACATGCATCTAATCGTGTGCCTTCCGCCAGAGGATATGTAAAATATGAATTATACTCACGTTTCGTTGAAGACGGTTCGTTCCTTCGCTTAAAAAACATAACATTAGGATATACATTCCCTAATAAATGGACAAGAAAAGCATATATCAACCGCTTGCGTGTATATGGTACAGCTCAGAACTTATTCTGCCTGACTAAATATAGCGGTTACGATCCTGAAGTGAATATGAAAAGCAGTCCGCTTATGCCAGGATTCGACTGGGGTGCTTATCCGAAAAGTAGAGTATTTACATTTGGTGTAGAAGTTCAATTCTAAACAAAAAAAAGACAATGAAAAAGTTCAAATACTACTTATGCACATTAGCCTGTGCAATCACCGTTTCATCTTGCTCATTAGATGAGACCAGCTATACAGAAATTGAGAAAGGAAACTACATGAAGAATGCGGCAGAAGCAGAAAATGTACTTCTGGGCGTATATCGTGATATGGTTCAGGATGGTATTTATGGTTTCCACCTATCTTTGTACTTTACTATCCCCAGTGATATTGCCAAAGTAACAGGTAACAGTACCGACGGACTTCGTCTGATTCCCTCAAACGCTTATACCAGTTCACAGACAGAAATAGCAACAACATGGGCACCGGGCTTTGCCAGCGCGTTTTTCAGCTGTTCCAGCCGGGCCCGCTCAATGCCCACGCCGTTGTCACACACGCTGATGTAAAGCAGCCCCTTCTCCCGCAAAGGATTGACCCGGATACGGACCACGCCGCCCTCCTCCTTGGGGGAGATGCCGTGCTTGAACGCGTTTTCCACAATGGGCTGCAAAATAAACGAGGGCGTTGTTATTTGAAACCGTTAAGAGCGTAACGCTTTTCGGCAGGTAAACCGTA
>OGYE01002799.1_pt1 | contig 10405 bp, 7 predicted proteins | sample 1576471 | NCBI WGS metagenome assembly OGYE01 (sample SAMEA3541532, study PRJEB24748) | human gut metagenome | biome: human gut; feature: human-associated habitat; material: faeces | place: China | collected 2012 | reverse complement strand
GGATGCTGCCGGAGCGGAAGGAATAAGATTGCGGGAGAGAGGGAAAATAATTTGACCATATATAAAAGAAGCTTTGTTGTAACTTTAGTAATATCTGTTATATCATTTTTAATTGCAGCTATATTAAATTACGCAATGCAAGAACAGTTCTGGTGCAATGTTTTACTGGGAATATTTGGAGGAGCCGTACTTACTTCAATTACATCTATAATTGGGTATTTTGTGGAACGAAGGCATGCATTAGAAGAGTTTTATTTGGAGACGATAAAACTTTTGAAGCGTTACAATAAATACCAAACGGATTTAACGCTTGACAAAAAAATAAATTTTTTCTTGGAATTATCTAATTATGATATGGAATATTGGGGTACAACATATGCAAGAATAGATTTATTTAATAAAAAGTCAAAGAAGTACATTTATGAAAAAATATATAGTCCGCTGACATATGCACACAAAAAAGCGTGTTCTCATACATGGAATTTTGAAATGCATGTTAATGATACAGGGGTAAATAATGCAGCGATGAAAGAGTTTGTAAGTGAGATAGAACCTGCAATAATCAGGGAAGAAGAGCGTGTTGTAGGAAACGGTGATAATGAATACGTTACTAAAAATGTACATAATCATATAGTAGAAATAATTGATGCTGAACTTAACGGAAAATATTATGAGATTATGTATGGAAAGAAAAAAGCAGAAGAGAATAGGAAAGAAGCAGAAGAGAATAGGAAAGAAGCAAAGAACTAATATAAGAAAGAGGATGCTACTATTTTGGGAATGGTGTAATTAAATACCCATAATACCTGCTGAAATATGATATACTTATAACTGATTTAAAAGGACGCCCTTAAGTATGATAGGGGCTATATATATACAGACCACGGAGGAAACTAGAATGATCGATACTAAAAAAGAACAAGAACGTGATGAACTGCATCGCGCAATATGGGCAATAGCAGATGAACTCCGTGGAGCAGTGGATGGCTGGGATTTTAAAAATTATGTTCTTGGCACGATGTTCTATCGTTATATTTCCGAAAACCTGTGTAATTACATAAACAGTGGTGAGATTGAGGCGGGCAACGTCGGTTTTGACTTTGCAAAAATGTCGGATGAGGATGCAGAAGAAGCAAGAGAAGGATTGGTAGAGGAAAAAGGATTTTTTATCCTTCCGAGTGAACTTTTCTGTAATGTCCGTGCCAATGCTGCGAATGATGAAAACTTAAATGAAACACTGGAGCGTGTGTTCCGTCACATTGAGGAATCAGCGAAAGGCAGTGAGGCAGAGAGCGACTTTGCCGGACTGTTCGATGACTATGATGTAAACAGCAATAAACTGGGTTCTACCGTTGCAAAGCGTAATGAAAAACTTGTAAAACTGCTGAATGGCGTAGGCGAAATGAATCTGGGAGATGTAAAAGACCATTCCATTGACGCCTTTGGTGATGCGTATGAGTACCTTATGACCATGTATGCATCGAATGCCGGAAAATCTGGTGGAGAGTTCTTTACTCCGGCAGATGTGTCTGAATTGCTTACACGCCTTGGCACTGTAGGAAAAACAGAAATCAATAAAGTATATGATCCGGCTTGTGGTTCGGGTTCATTGCTTTTGAAGGCTGAGAAAATTCTTGGAAAGGATGCTATCCGTAACGGTTTTTATGGACAAGAGATCAATATCACAACCTACAACTTGTGCCGTATCAATATGTTCCTGCATGATGTGGGATTTGATAAATTTGATATAGCTTGTGAAGATACATTGCTTAGTCCACAGCACTGGGATGATGAGCCATTTGAGTTGATCGTGTCTAATCCACCGTATTCTATCAAGTGGGCGGGAGACGAAAATCCACTGCTCATAAATGATCCTCGTTTTGCTCCAGCCGGAGTTCTGGCACCTAAGAGCAAAGCGGATATGGCGTTTATCATGCACAGTCTGTCATGGCTTGCGTCTAACGGAACTGCTGCCATTGTATGTTTTCCGGGAATTATGTACCGTGGAGGTGCGGAGCAGAAAATTCGTAAGTATTTGGTAGATAATAACTATGTGGATTGTATTATTCAGTTGCCAAGTAATTTATTTTTTGGTACTTCGATTGCAACCTGCATCATGGTAATGAAAAAGAATAAGACAGATAATAAGATGTTGTTTATTGATGCCACAAACGAGTGTGTGAAGGTTACTAACAACAATAAACTAACGCCGGAAAATATTGATCACATTGTAGATGTATTTACAAAACGTGAAGAAGTGAAGCATTTTGTACATCTGGCAAGTTATGAGGAAGTGTCTGGTAACGATTATAATTTATCGGTGTCCACCTATGTGGAAGCTGAGGATACTAAAGAGAAAATTGATATTGTGAAGTTGAATGCAGAAATCAAAGAAATTGTAGCTCGTGAACAGGTGCTTCGCGATGAGATTGACAAGATTATCGCAGAAATCGAGGTGTAATTATGAATGAAAAAGAAGCGTTGAAAAAATTGATTGATAATCCAAAACAGCCTAATGTTAGTGAATGGGTATATGAAGTCGAGGCGTTTTTAGAAGAAATTAATGAAAATAACGAAGAAGCTTGGATGCTTATTGATGGCATAAAAAAGCAAGGAGATGCTTTTCAGCGTTGCGATAATTTAGTGGCATTATTACGCCAACTTTATAAGAAAAAATATGACAAAGTGTCCATTCCGCCAATAACGAAAAGAAATCAGATATTTGTTGCAATGATGTTCTCAGGGGAAACTGTTTCTACATACGAACAGGTATATAAGCCGGTTATTCAAATGTTGAATTATTCAGCCATGAGAATTGATGAGAAACAATTCAATGGATCAATTATCGGAGAAATTACTGCTGAAATAACGGATTCTGTTGCTTTGATTGCAGATTTAACAGGAAATCGTGGTGGTGTTTATTATGAAGCCGGAATTACCAGAGGACTACAGTTGTGTAATCATCCAATCAAATTGATTTTAACCTGCAAACAAAGTTTTTTTGATAGTGAAAGAGTTCATTTTGATGTAAGTGGAGATAATATCATTCTTTATAAAAACGATGCTGATTTGAAACAAAAACTTGCAAAAAGATTACAAGCTGTTTTGAGCAAGGAGACTGAAGCATGAGAAAATTAGATGAGTTAATTGCGGAATTTTGCCCAGATGGGGTAGAATATAGAAGAGTTGGTGATATAGCTGACTATGAGCAACCATCAAAATATCTTGTAAAAAGTACTGATTATAATGATAATTTTGAAATACCTGTATTAACAGCGGGTCAAACTTTTATTTTGGGATATACAAAAGAAAAAGAAGGGATTTATAATGCTTCTCCTGAAAAACCTGTAATTATTTTTGATGATTTTACTGGTGCATTTAAATGGGTTGATTTTCCATTTAAGGTAAAGTCATCAGCGATGAAAATGATTACTTCAAAAAAGGATGTTTTGATTCGGTATTTATATCATTTAATGGGATTATTAAATTATTCTTCTGATGAGCATAAAAGACTTTGGATAAGTGTCTATTCAGAGTTGCAGGTCCCTGTACCTCCGTTGGAGGTACAACATGAAATAGTCCATATTTTGGACTCTTTCACGTTACTTACAGCCGAGCTTACAGCCGAGCTTACAGCCGAGCTTACAGCTCGGAAGAAACAATATGAATTTTACAGAGATAAATTATTGACCCCAAATAGAAATATAAAAACTGTAAAATTAGGGGATGTATGTACTTTTGTACGTGGACCATTTGGCGGAGCATTAAAAAAAGAAATATTTAAAACTGAGGGATATGCTGTATATGAACAGCAACACGCCATTTATCGTAACTTGGATTTTAGATATTATATTGACAAAAATAAATTTTCTGAATTAAAAAGATTTGCGGTTTATCCTGGAGATATGATAATTAGTTGCTCTGGAACAATTGGGAAAACATTTGTAATTCCGGAAAATGCTCCAGAAGGAGTAATAAATCAAGCATTATTAAAATTAACACCTAATGAAGAGTTAAATGTATTTTATTTGCAATATTTTTTTGAAAATACGATTTCAAAAATTTTAAATGGAGTAGCACGAGGTGGCGCAATAAAAAATGTCCCGTCGGTTAGTGAATTGAAATTAATTGAACTACCTTTACCGTCATTAGATGTTCAGAAGAAGTTGGTGAGTGTTCTCGATAACTTTGAGTCCATTTGTACTGACCTGAATATCGGGTTACCAGCCGAGATTGAAGCACGTCAAAAACAATATGAATATTATCGTGATCTGCTCTTGACATTTGCAGAAAAAGGTAGCACCGTCTTGACAGACAGACAGACAGACAGACAGACAGACAGACAGACAGACAGACAGACAGACAGATCTGAGCGCAATTAAGCTTATTCAGTATGTGTTTGGCTATGCTAGGTTGCCGTTAGGTAAGGTAGCTAATATATTTAGGGGAGAATATATTACAAAGAAAAATACAAAAGAAGGAAGGATTCCTGTAATTCTTGGAGGTCAAGAGCCTGCGTATTATATTGATAAACACAATCATGATGGAGAAATAGTGGTAGTTGCGCGAAGCGGTGCATCAGCAGGTTTTGTTTCTTATTGGAATCAAAAGATATTTGTTACAGACGCATTTGGTTATGAAGAAAAAAGTGAATTAATTACTACAAGATATCTATATTATGTTTTAAAGAATATGGAATCAGAACTAAATATGATGAAACGTGGTGCAGGAGTTCCACATATAAGCGGTGAAATGCTTAATAATATTGAAGTACCTGTTCCAACTTTGCAAGAACAAGAACGTATTACAAATATTCTTGACCGCTTTGATACCTTATGCAATGATTTGTCTGTAGGACTTCCGTCAGAAATCGAAGCACGTCAGAAGCAATACGAATATTATAGAGATATGCTATTGTCTTTTAAAGAAAGGAAATGATTTTGTCTTCAAATAATATAACAAGAAAGCAACATTATGTTCCGCAAGTCTATCTAAGAGGTTTTTCACCAGAATATTCAAGGAAAAAAGAATTAAGGTATCCAACTGAAAAATATACAATATATTGCTATAAATTGGGTGAGAAAGATCAATTAAAAAGAGCAATACCGATAAAATCGATATGTTATGAAAAAGACTTATATGAGTTGCAGGACGACAGTGGCCAATTTATCATTGGAAATTATTTTGAACACTGTTTTGCAGAACTGGAAAGAATGTTTGGCGAATATAGGAGAAAATTAGAAGCCAAAGCTTTCATAAAGGATAACTTAAAAATAAAGTGTTTTTTGACGAAGGACGAAAAAGTTTTTTGGACAACATATATTGTTCTTCAAATGTTGCGGAGTCCGCAAGTCATTCAAAATGTGGAAGATGAGTGCAGGACTACATGGAAAAATGAACTAAGTGATATGCAGATAAGAAACTTGGCAAGACAAGTATCTTTACCTTTTTCTAAAGAAATTGATGAAAATACCAAGGAGGCTTATTTGTTCCAAACCTTTTGGTGTCCGATGAGAAATATGTCGTTAGGAGTAGGAGTGGATTTAGAAAGAAGAATAATTACATCCGACAAAACTGTATTCATATACAGCGGAGTTGATGAGTTCCCATGTGAAGAATATGAGAGAGTGATATTCCCTATTTCAGCAGAAATATGTTTGTTCATGTTTGGCAGAGAAGACAAAAAGATTTATGATAAAAATTTTCTATTTCAAATAGATGAAAATAATCGAGAAGAAATAGTAAAATCAATATCGAGTTCTGCGTTTGAAAAGATATATTCAAATCATTTATTTAATGAAGAAGAGACAAGATACATAAACGAAGTAGAAAAAGACAGACAAGAGGATGTGAAGAGTCATGCCGTACTTTAACATTGTAGCAGAAACAAATGAGAATACTGTTGTCACAGAATATGAGCCAGTCAAGAAGCGTTCTGACAGTTACCAGAGCGAAGCAGAACTGGAGCAGGAGTTTATCCGCCTGCTTTGCGCACAAGGATATGAATATCTGCCTATTCACACGGAAAAAGACTTGATTGCCAATCTCCGTAAGAAATTAGAGGAACTAAATAACTATCAGTTTTCAGACACAGAGTGGGAGGACTTTTTCAAAAATGCCGTTGCCAATCCCAATGAACATATCGTGGAAAAGACTCGGAAGATACAGGAAAATAATGTCCAAGTCCTGACTCGTGATGACGGTTCTTCCAAGAATATTACACTCATAGATAAAAAGAACATCCATAACAACAGGTTGCAGGTCATCAATCAGTATGCGATTAGCATGGACAATGGCGCAAAATATAATAATCGTTATGATGTTACAGTATTGGTTAATGGTCTGCCTCTTGTGCATATCGAATTGAAGCGCCGAGGTGTTTCCATACGTGAGGCATTTAACCAGATCAACCGCTACCAGAGGGAGTCTTTCTGGGCAGGACATGGTCTGTATGAGTATATTCAGATTTTTGTTATTTCAAATGGTACTCATACAAAGTATTATTCCAACAGCACTAGGCAGAATGCAGAGCGGGAACGCGAGAAGCGGGGAGCAAGCAAGACGAAAACCAGCAACAGTTTTGAGTTTACCTGTTTTTGGGCGGATGCGAATAACCGGGTTATTCCGGATCTGATTGACTTTACGAAGACCTTTTTTGCAAGACATACGCTTTTAAATATCCTTACGAAATATTGCATCTTTACATCTGAGGATATGCTGATGGTTATGCGCCCTTACCAGATTACAGCTACGGAACGCATTCTCAACCGTATTGAAATTGCTAATAATTATAAAAAATATGGCAGTGTTGCGGGTGGCGGCTATATTTGGCACACTACGGGCTCTGGTAAGACATTGACCTCTTTTAAGACAGCAAGACTGGCATCAAAGCTTCCCTATATTGATAAGGTATTGTTTGTCGTTGACCGTAAGGATTTGGATTATCAGACGATGAAGGAATATGATCGATTTGAAAAGGGCGCAGCCAACAGCAATACCTCAACTACTATATTAAAACGGCAGTTGGAAGACCCAGATGCGCATATCATCATTACTACCATTCAGAAACTGGCCACTTTTATAAAAAAGAATCCCGGGCACGAAGTGTACCTGAAGCATGTTGTTATTATTTTTGATGAGTGTCATCGTAGTCAGTTCGGAGATATGCATACGGCTATTGTAAAAAATTTCAAGAAATATCATTTGTTTGGATTTACCGGAACACCGATTTTCTCTGTTAATTCTGGCAGAGCAAAAAAACCGGAGTTCTTCACTACCGGTCAGACTTTTGGAGATCAGCTCCACAGTTATACGATTGTGGATGCTATTAATGATAAAAATGTTCTTCCATTCCGGGTGGATTATATTAAAACGATGGATGTGGAGGAAGAAATCACAGATGAGATGGTCTGGGATATCAACCGTGAAAAGGTTATGATGGCACCTGAACGTATTCGCATTGTGACACAATATATATTGGAGCATTTTGATCAGAAGACGTATCGTGGTGATAAATCATATATATATAATACGCTGACTAATATTGCAGAGGTGGCTTCAGCTAAACGGGACGGGGTAGAGGAAATCAAGCAGAAACAGCGTATCAGCGGTTTTAATTCCATTTTTGCAGTATCGAGCGTTCCGATGGCAAAACTGTATTATCAGGAATTCAAAAAGCAGATGGCAGCAGACCCGACCAAGAAATTGCGTGTTGCAACCATTTTTAGTTATGGTGCAAATGAGGAGGAGTCGGACGGTATTCTAGGTGAGGAAAATTCAGAGGATACTTCAGCTCTTGATCAAACGTCCAGGGACTTTTTGGAAGAAGCTATTGAGGATTATAACAAAATGTTCCATACGAATTATGATACTTCGAGTGACAGATTCCAAAATTATTATAAAGATGTATCACTTCGTATGAAGAATAAGGAACTGGATATTTTGATTGTAGTAAACATGTTCCTTACAGGTTTCGATGCTACAACACTGAATACCTTGTGGGTAGATAAGAATTTGAAGATGCATGGTCTGATACAGGCATTCTCTCGGACGAATCGTATTCTTAATTCTATTAAGACCTTTGGAAATATTGTGTGTTTCAGAAATCTGCAGAAGCGTGTGGATAGTGCAATTTCTCTGTTTGGGGACAAGAATGCCGGAGGCATTGTTTTATTGCAGAGTTTTAAGGCCTACTATTATGGTTATGAGTCCGCAGATGGAAAGTCCATGCCGGGCTATGTGGACATGATAGAAGAATTAAGCAATAAGTTTCCTCTGTCAGAACCGCAAATTATTGGAGAACAGAATCAGAAGGACTTTATCGCTTTGTTTGGAGCAATTCTTCGCATGCGAAACCTTTTACTTTCCTTTGATGAATTTAAGGGGAATGAATTGATCTCAGAGCGTGACTTACAGGATTATCTTGGTCGCTATCAAGATTTACGTGATGAATGGAGAAACAAACGGCGAGAAAGAACTGATATTACAGACGATGTGGTATTTGAAATTGAACTGATTCGTCAGATAGAAATAAACATTGATTATATCCTTATGCTTGTAAAAAAGTATCATGACACTCACTGCGAAGACAAAGAAGTCCTAATAACTATTAATAAAGCCATTGATGCCAGTCCGGAATTGCGTAGTAAGAAGCAGCTTATTGAAAATTTTATTGCCGGAATTAACGATGTGGATGATGTTATGAACGAATGGCATGAGTACGTGGTAGAACAGCGCGACCATGATCTGGATACTATTATTGCCGAAGAAAAGCTGAAACCGGAGGACACGCGAAGATTTATGGAGAATGCGTTCCGGGATGGAGAAATTAAGACAGCCGGAACAGATATTGATAAATTAATGCCTCCAATCTCCCGGTTTGGTGGTGGAGGTAGAGACAAGAAAAAACAAGGCGTCATTGACAAGTTTAAAGAATTTTTCGATAAGTATTTTGGTATTGGAGGCTCTAAATCTTTTACGGATCAGGAAACAAAAACCGCTGTATATAATTTCGAGCCTAAGGGAGCGAAACAAATGGCTGCTGAATCCAAGGCACCTTATGAAAACAATGACACTGAGTAATAAATGGTATCATGAAGTGTAAAGGGGAGATACTTGTGAAGGGGAAAAACCGAAAGGCACAAAAGAAAAATATCCAAATAAATGAAATTACTAAAATAAGTATGCAGGAAGTAGATGAAGAAAAATGGATACATATGCAGGCTGAGGCTTATTATCGAGCCATGAAACGGATAGAGGCTGAAAAAGATGAGAAACCAGTGGAGGTTGCACCCAAAATAAATCGGTTATATCGAATACTCTACGTTTTAAATTTTTTAGTTTTTCCTTTCAAAATTTTTGGAAAAGTAAAATTAAAAGAAGCGGCATATAATATGTCTATTGTTTATGTTATTTCGTTAATTATGTGGTGCGTAGGACTTATAGCTTGGATGACAGGACTTATACTTATACCTTATTTAATGACAATAGGTAGATTACCATTTGATATTTCTTTAGGAGCATTGTCACTTATATTAGTCTTCGTAGGTAGTATGCTGATTATTGGTGCACGAGAATTTGAAAAAGAGGAAGACAACAATCAAATTTATGCTTTTTCTGCTACATTCCTGGCATTAGTGAGTTTGTGTGTAAGTATAGTTTCATTATTGAGATAAGAAAGGAATCCATATGACAAAAGAAATCCAATCCGAAGCCCATCTCACGACCTTTGAAGCCATCAGCATGATCGTCGGCAACAGCATCGGCACCGGCATCATCGCCGTTCCGTATCTTGCCACGAAGAACAGCATGCTGGATGTCGTGTGGATGGTATTGATCGCCTATTGTGTGAACGTGATCCTGCACCTGATCATTGCCGAGCTGTCTTACAATAACGGTGGTGTCCAACTGGTGAAGAGCTTTGAAGGAGAGCTGTTTCATGGGAAAATGAAGCAGATCTTCAGTTGGAGCGTATTTATTGTCTATGGGCTGGCAATTATGATCGGTGTCAGCGGCAATATCAACGGCGGCGCCCAGATTTTTGTGAACTGGTTCGGAATGCCTTTTGTGGCGGCGCAGGTTTTGTACTATGTGATCGCCGGAGTTGTGGTGTTTATCGGCATGAAAGCAGTAGGCATCGCGCAGAAGTACGCAGTCATTGTCCTCATGGGCATTGTGGCAGTGATGACGGTAGGCACATTTATGCATCCGCTGAATTCTTTGCAACGGGCACAGTTCCACTGGAATAATCTGCTGGCGCTGTACAGCATGGTGGTATTCGCCACTTCCGCCAATCAGGCAGTGATTCAGGTGGTGAAAGGTCTGGATGGCAATGCGAAACAAATCCGCCGTTCCATTTTCATCGGTTTTGGGCTTTCCTCAGTGTTTGTCCTGATCGTAACGGGCA
>OGYE01002797.1_pt1 | contig 10413 bp, 11 predicted proteins | sample 1576471 | NCBI WGS metagenome assembly OGYE01 (sample SAMEA3541532, study PRJEB24748) | human gut metagenome | biome: human gut; feature: human-associated habitat; material: faeces | place: China | collected 2012 | reverse complement strand
ATACCGATCATCATTACACGTTTCTTCCCCATAGTTATTCACCTTTCCTTTCAAAGTTCAAGTTATTTAAATAGTGTATTATTTACAAAATTACTGATCCCAACGGAATTCCTATGAAAATCATAACAATATATGTCACAGCAATAGTAAAAATTGAATACAACATAATTTTCTTTTTAGATATCCACTGTGTCTGACTATATATCATCGCTGCGCCACCAGAAGCACTTGGTAAAAATAATGCCATTCCTCCAATAAAATTAACAACAGCAACAAACATAACCATATCGAACGAACAATTGCCCGGTACTTTCGGGTAATGGAATGTACAGAGAGCTGTTCTGCGAGGCTCTGGTGGGCGAAATCGCTCTTACAGATAACCAGGGCACCCGTTGTGTCCATATCGATTCTGTGGACGATTCCGGGGCGCAGAACGCCGTTGATGCCGGAGAGATTTCCGCGGCAGTGATACAGAACCGCATTGACCAGTGTTCCGCTGCTGTGGCCTGCCGCCGGATGTACGACCATCCCCTTGGGCTTATTGACGACCAGAAGATCATCATCCTCGTACAGAATATCAAGCGGAATGTTTTCTGGCTCCACGTTCAGTTCTTCCGGTTCCGGCAGAAGCACCAGAACGGCATCACCGGCGGCAACCTTACTGCTTGCTTTCTGCGTTTTTCCGTTGATCGAAACCTTTCCGTCTTTTAAAAGCTTCTGCAGAAAAGAACGGGAACAGTCCGAAAAAGATGCGGCCAGGCACTGATCAATCCGTTTTCCGTCAAAATCCGGTGTAACTTCCAAAATCCGTTCTTCTTCAGCCATCGGACTCCTCCTTTTTGGCGTTTTTATGCAGAAATGCGAAGTCTTCGTCCTTGTAGTACAACAGATACAGCAGTAAAAAGACAGCGACCGATACGGTGACATAAATATCAGCTACGTTAAAAACCGGAAAGTTGATCAGCGAAACGTAGATGAAATCAACGACATAGTGATTCAGAAAACGATCGTAAAAATTTCCGACCGCACCAGCCGTCAGAACAGTCAGCACGGCAAAAAGCGGTAAAAAGCGGCGTGTCTTTGGAAGCTTGTAAAAGACGATCACCATGACGATCAGAAACAATACCGTCATCATAGCAAACAGCCAGTACTGATCCTGCAGAAGTCCGAATGCCATACCGCGGTTTTCCAGATAAAACAGCTCCTCGATACGGTCAAGTTTCGTGTTCGCCATAGTCATTTACTCCTTTCCAAACTGTTCTTTCCATGAATAGCTGCGCCCCAATCCCTTAACGGTTTTAAGATAGGGCATAGCGTTTTCTTCCAAAGTCGCCGCCCGGTTAAATAGATCGGGATAGTGTTCTTTGAGATATAAAATCTCTTGTTTCTTCATGCTCGGACAAAAGAAACAGGACGATTTACCCGGCTGCGGCAATCCTGCCGCTTTGATTTCCCGGATACAATCGTCCCTGTTCCAGCCCCATTCTTCAATGAGGGGGTAGCGGTTATGATATTTTTTGTCGGCTTCGTTGTACTTGCGGGAATGTTCATACCGTTTCACTTCTCCCGCGTCATAGCCGATATAGCGGTTGACTTTCTCGCCGCGCTGCCATACTTCGCGGCAAGGCGCATAGTGGTTGCAAAACTTTTCCTGCGGTGCGATTTTGTGTTTCTGCGAACAACGCTTATGCCCGTAGGCAATCGACGGGAGCGTATGAGAGCGCAAGCACTCGGTTTCAAGAGATAGGCGGTTGCCGTAGCGGTCAACATACTGCACAACGGTAATCTGCGGCATACCGTGTTCCGCAAGCCATTGATTGATTATCTCGATAAATTGATAGGTATGCGGGTGTTCCGCGCCCGTATCGGCAAAGGTGATAAGGTCAATCGGGATTTTGTGCTTGTATAGGCCAATAAGTAAGGCGGCACTATTCGTGCCGCCGCCAAAAGATACAATATTCATTTTTCAACTCCTTTTAATTGTAATTTAACCGCCCGTAGGCGTAAAAGTGGGATTGCCAATAGCTGGTGTCCAGCTTTGAATACTGGATAGGGTCGCCACAATGCAGCATGACGGGGCTTCCGTCCCCGTCCTCGCCAACGTAGATACCCACATGAGATACCCCCGGTGTGTCATATGTACCCGTAAAGAAAACCAAATCCCCCGGCTGCGGGTTGGAAACGCGGGTTGAAATGTTGTAAAGCCCTTGCGCCCCAAGTCTGCCCGTATTGTATAGGCCGCTGTTCGTCAACACATAACTCACAAAGCCGCTGCAATCAAAAGAGGTTTCCGGGGTGCTGCCGCCCCACACATAGGGAAAACCGACGTATTTATCTGCTTCCTCCATGAGCCGCGCAAACTTTTCATCGGAATTAAGCAGCGCGGCGGGTACTTCATAATCGGCGGGCGGGTTTTCATAGTATTTAGACACATAGCCGGACGACGGGAACAAATCGGGGCGGTTTCCCAGCGACGACATATACATAGCGTACATGGATAGCTGTTCTTCGCCCATGATGTAAACGGGGACATGGGAGAGGTTGAAGTTTTCCAAATCCACATGAAGAATGTAATAGTTATAGGGGACTTCAACCGTATAGGGGTTGCCCTCGCTGTCCGTCCTTGTTTCGGTGCGGTAGCGTACCTGTACTTCTTCCTCGACCGTCAAGATATACTGTTTCTCAAAGAGCATTTCAAGGGTGCTTTGCACTTCATCGAGTGTAAACACGCCCTCATGCCACGCGGAAAGGATAGAAATTAGCACATAGGGGTCATGCTCGATCTCGTCCGCGTTTACCCGGTATTCGTCATAGCCGGGGTATTCGCTTTCGATATTGTCCAGCATATCTTGTAACTCGGCTTCCATAGCGGCATACGCGCTTTCCGCGCCCGTTATATCCGCGTCCTCGGAGAGATAGGACGACGCAATCAAGCCGCTGCCGCTGTTGCCGCCAAAGAGGGAGCAAGAGGACAGCCCGCCGAAAAGCAGCAGCACGATAAAGGCAATCCCGCCCACAATCAAGCAGCCTTTCCAATGCCGGACAACAAAGAACGTCGCCCGTTTGGTTTCCTGCGCGGTTTTCTTCGCCGCCTTTGCGGTGGCTTCAGCGGTTTTTTTCGCTTTGCCGCCCGCTTTCAGCGTTTTTGCATACTGCTTTTTAATGCGCTGCTTCTGCCAAAAACGGGAAATGGGGTTGGAGTGCGCAAGCGCGGGGTTATCGTGCAACGCCTTTTGATAGAGAAAATCTGCGTTTGCCTTTACCGCTTGTTTTTCCGCTGCCGCCGCTGCCCGGTAGGGTTTCAGCTTATGGCGGCGTATGCCGCCCTTAACTGCCCGCGCCGCCATGCCGCCCGCTTTCTCTCCGGCAAGTTCTACCCGGTGCCCGCTTTCCACACCGACGTTTTCTTTCTCTACCTCGTAGATTTTCCCATGTACGGTACTGTTTAACTCCTGTGCCGGACGGGATAAGGGGTTATGCCGCAACTTGCCGTTTGGGGGCTTATCCGTCTTTTCAAAGGAAAGGCGCGTCTTTGCCTTGCCTTTCGCTTCGTCAAAAACGCGCTCTTTCTTGATTTTGGTCTGCTTGGGGATAGCCGCCCGCGCTGCGTCTAAACAGTCTGCCGCCTTATCCGATTTCTTGATCGCTTTTTGAAGTTCCGGCGTTGCCCGTTCCGCTTCGGAAAACTGCAAGCGGGAAGTATGGGTTTTTAGCTGCGCCGCGTCAAGGGCTTTTTTCCCTGCGCCCTTTGCCGCTTGCCGTTCAACCTCTGCGCCGATACGGTCAACAGCCTTTTCTGCCGCTGCGGTAGGGGCTTGGGAATAGTTTTCCTCCTGCGGCCTTTCGCTGATACTCGTTGTTTCGCCCGTCGTGAGGTTTTCCGCAACCGCCCCGTCGCGGGTCATTTTCTGCGTTACCTTGTCGGGGGCTTTTAATTCCTTGCTCAATGTTCATCACCTCCAATACGCTGTTTTGCAAGGGTGCAGTATTCGGGGTTGATCTCTATACCGATATAGCGGCGGGAAAGGCTTTTTGCCGCCGCTGCGGTCGTGCCGCTGCCTAAAAACGGGTCAAGCACAATCCCGCCGACAGGACAGCCCGCCAAAATGCACGTTTCCGCAAGTTTCGGCGGGAACGCTGCGAAATGCCCGCCATGATAGCCGACATTGTTAATCTGCCAAACGTTGCGGCGGCTGCGGACGGGAGAAATCAACTCGTCGGCGTATGCGCCCTTTTCGCGGGGGCGGTTGATTTTCTGCGGTTGGTTTTGCCCCGGAACAGTAACGTTATACTTATTTCCTTTGCTAACTCCGCTTTTCAGCCGCCCCGCCGTTGTGGGGGCTATCGGCTCGGCTACTGCTTGCCAATCGTAATAATACTTCTTTGACTTGGTAAGCAGAAACACATATTCATAGCAGCGGGTCGGCCTGTCCCGCGTGCTTTCCGGCATGGGGTTTGTTTTGTGCCAAATGATAGAACTGCGCAAATACCAACCGTCGCCCCGCAAGGCGAGGGCTACAAGCCACGGAATACCAATTAAATCTTTGGGCTTGCAGCCGGGGGCGCGGTGGTTAAACGCCACTTGCTGCCCGTTCCTGCCTTTGGGGTATTTGGGGTCTTGGTGGTCGGCTTTGCTGCCTGTGCCGCAATAAGTGTCCGCGATATTCAGCCAACAAGTACCCTCCGGCGTAAGCACCCGCTTTACCTCATGGAATACCGCCGTAATACGGGAAACATATTCCTCCGGCGTTGCTTCCCGTCCGATCTGCCCGTCTGCGCCGTAGTCCCGCAAGGCATAGTAGGGTGGGGACGTTACGCAACAATCAACTGCATTTTCCGGCAAGGTTTGAAGCACCTGCAAGCTGTCGCCGCAATAGATTTTGTCCATTTCTATCCTCATGCCGACACCTCGCCGGGTTTGGTCGTCATTACACGATAGAGTTCCGTATCTTGCGGGAAACGGTCAATAAAGGGCAAAATCACGTTGCCATAGAAGATAAGCCCCTCGCCCGCGTCGGAATGGGTTACATAGGTCATTTGCTGCTGCGAAATGTTAAGCTGCTTTGCAAGGATTTCCCTGTCGCCCTGGGCTTGGTTGAGCATATACACAAAATCGCTGTTTTCAAAAATGTTCTCCACCTCGCGGGACGATAACAAATCTTTCACGTTTTGGGTGATACCTGTCGGAATACCGCCCCATTTTCTAAAACGCTTCCAAATCTCAACGCTGTACGCTGCGGTCTGTTCCTCTTTGAGCAGCAAATGAAACTCGTCGATATAGTACCGCGTCGCCTTGCCTTCGCTGCGGTTTATGGTAACTCTGTTCCAAACTTGATCTTGGACAATGAGCATACCGAGTTTTCGTAGCTGGGTGCCGAGTTCTTTAATATCAAAGCAGACAAGGCGGTTGTGAATGTCAACGTTTGTTTGGTGGTTAAACACGTTCAAACTGCCATTTACATAGAGTTCCAATGCCGACGCGATACGCTGCGCTTCCTTTTCCGGCTGCTTCTTGATTTCATTGTAGAGGTCGCCCAAAATCGGCATATTCTCCGGCTTCGGGTCTGCAAGGTAGCTGCGGTACACGCTGATAACGGCGCGGTCAATCAAAGTCTTTTCAACCGCTTCCAGCCCGTTTTTGCCGCCCATAATCAACTCGCAAAAGGAAAGGATAAAATCGCTCTTTAAGGCTATGGGCGTGTCGCCCTCGCTGTAATTGAGGTTAATATCCATAGGGTTAATGTACTGCGTGCTGTTCTGCGAAACCTTGATAACCTGTCCTTTCAAACGTCCGACAAGGGGGTAATATTCGGCTTCGGGGTCGCAAATGATAATGTCGTCGGACGTGATAAGAAAAGCGTTTGTGATTTCGCGTTTTGCAGAAAAACTTTTGCCGCTGCCCGGTGTGCCGAGTATCAAGCCGTTGGGATTTTTCAGCTTCTTTCGGTCGCACAAAATCATGTTGTTGGAAAGGGCGTTTAAGCCGTAATACAATGCTTCGCCGCTTTGGAACAGCTCTTGCACCGTAAAGGGAACGAAAACGGCGGTGCTGCTGGTCGTCAAGCCGCGCTGGATATGGATAAGGTTTTCCCCCAACGGGATAGAGGACATAAGCCCCTGTTCCTGCCGGTAGTCAAGGCGGGTCAAAATGCAGTTGTATTTCTGTGCGATTGCCGCCGCTCCAAATACTTCGTTATCCAATTTCTGCTTGGTATCTGCAAGGTTTAAGACAAGCAGCGTAAGCAGAAACATTCTTTCGTTGCGGCTCTGCAAATCGCGGAGTAGGTTTTTTGCTTCCCCGCCGTAGGTGGCAAGGTCGGACGGAATAATATCCATGTCGTAGCCGCTGCGGATTGCTTTTTTCTGTTCCTCGATTTTCATACGGTCAAGGTCGGTAATCTTGCGCTTAATCGTCTTGATTGCTTCGTTGTGGTCGATACTCTGAATGTGCAGATTGACGATAATCCCGTTTTCCGCGTCCATGAAGTCGGCAAGCATACGGTCGGAGAGTTCCGGCGCGACGATCTGCAAAAAGGAAACCGCACCAAACTTGCCGCCCATTTGAAACATTCGCCCGTCGCCAAATCGGAAAGAGGACGGGGCGATAAAGTCCTTGACGGAAAGCCCGCTTGCGGGTAGCCATTCCCACGCAAAGTTAAAGCGTTCCCCGTCCGGGTGAAAAATCCCATGCAGCACTTCAAGACGCTGTTTCCCGTCCAATACCCGCGCCGCCGCGCCGATCACCTTAAAATGGTTGAGGGTGTCCGTTTCAATGCGGGCAAGACGCGCCCGCGCCGATCTAATGTCCTTTGCTTCAACGGTAAAGGTGAGAAACTTGGTTTTGATAAGCCCGTTGTTTCCGCGTTCAAGCTGCGTCCTAAGCATTTCGGTGTATTCTGCTCTGATACTGTCGAAGTCATCATTCTGCGGCGCAATCGTGATACTGTTCTTGAAATCGTCCTTGTTCGCATGGCGGCTGATTAGGGAAAGCTGCACGCTGATAGAAGCGTCGAACGAGTTATACATATCGCAAAGGGCTTCAAAAATGGCGGTTTTGTCGTCCGGCTGCGCAAGCTGATAGTTGATGTCCTCAAACTCAATGCACTTGGAATACCGCCCGTTTGCAAGGCGGCAAATCCCGTCCTTATACATTCGTTCAAACGGTATGCTGTCCTGCGCCGTATGGGGCTTCCCGTCGCCCTTTGACTGCCGGATAAGCGCGTCGATCTGTTTCTTTTCCTGCCGCGTAAGTTTACGCTTTTTGTTTTGGGTCTTTCCCTTTTCCTTTGACAATCGCCCGTACCTCCTTATCTAATCGCTCCTGCCGCGCAAGGGCGGTATAAAAATTGTTGGTCTGATAAGGTCGCTCTTTGGGGCGAAGAAACTTCACTTCCACAAATTGCCGTATAATCACTTCCAGCGGTTGCCCGTTCTTCTCGTACATAGCGAGTAGGAACATGGGCAGCATGGCAAGCACCATGCACAAAGCCGCCGTTGTCGTTCCCGCGCTGTCCTTTGTCAAAAAGAATAGCGGTAGCCCGATAGCCACCGCCGCGCCGAAACAGAGTAATTGTCTTTTGGTAAGGTTGAACATTACCTTGCTCTTGATTTTGGTTAAATCCTTTGGGACGGTTACATACGCCATTTCAAACCTCCTTTCCGGCAAACCGTATGTCGCTTTTGATTTCATTTCCCCATACGTCCCAACCAGGGGTATGCTGCCTTGCAAACAGTTCAATACGCGGTAGGTCGCCCATAAGGGCAAGTATCTTTTCCCGCGTTATATCCGGCTTTTTGCTGTGCTGCTCAACAGGGGAAATAATAAATTGATGTACCTTGTTTGATTGTCGCTTCGGGTGTCCTTTGGTAGCAAGCAAGCAGATTTCCGCATTTCCTCGCGTCCAAAAGCCCAAGCCATAAAACCAAGTGGGCGATTTCCGATTTTGCTTTAACCATACAAAGGCAACGGATTTATAGGTAAATCCCCAAGCCTTGATTAACTGCAACGCTTCTTTAAGCTGCGGGAACGTCGCCCATAGGAATAAAATACAGTCCTTATCCGCAATTTCTTTGACGGGTAAAGCGCAAAGTTCCTCAATACTCATAGTGGGATAGTGCTTTTCCGCTGCGCCCTGTACCTTGCTTCTCGCGTATCTCCAAGGGGGATCGGCGTAAATGATTTTGTATTTCTTCATCTGCACCCCCTTAATGCGCGCTGAATACGGATTTTGCAAGGCTTCCCGTTTTGAAAAGCGTAAAACACAAGAGGACGGTATAGCCCATGCAAGACCAGATCGCGCCGGATATGTCATCGGTTGCTGCGATTGTCTGTATCAAAACCGCATAAATACCGACGCACACAAGAATTAGAAAAGCCTGAAAACCGAGGGCAAGCAAGGATTTTAAGTAGTTCTGTCCCATGCCGCCCCATTCACGATTTACCATTGTCGCAACGGGGATAGGGGCGATACTCGTTACAAGGTATATTTCAATCATGCGCCCGTACACCACCAGCATGATACAGATAGACAACGCTTTCATGGTAAGCCCCACAAAGAGTGATTGAAACCATAGCCCCAAAAGCCCGCCGACGCTCATAGCGTCCAGCTTTGCTTCTATATCGGTGATAACGGTTGCAATATCTATGCTTGTGTCGGATATGATAACGCCCGCGCTGTCGTTGACGACGCTCTGTGTAATGTCAAATACGCCCATGACGATGTTCCAAGTATTTGTTACCAGCAGCACCGCAACAAAGGTTTTGAAAATCCACTTGAAGAAAATCCAAGTGTCGAGATCGTGCAGATTGTTTTTCTCAATTACAAGCTGGATTAGTTCGTAGCACATGACAAAGGTAATGATAACGCCCGCAATCGGCACAATGACGTTTTCCGATAGGCTGCGTATCATATTGAATATGCCCGCGTTCCACCCGGCGGGGGTTGTGCCGACTTGCGTTGCGATTTCTCCAACCTCTGTATTTACGCTGTCAAACAAGCCGGAAAGGTTCGATAAAATCCCGTCTGTCAAAATGCCGCGAAACCAATCTTCAATCATCTGCCATATCAAAAGCTAATCCCTCCTTTCCCGCGCCCTCCCGCGTGAAGCGGGAGAGCGCGGCGGGTAGTGTTAGTTTGTGGCATTATCCAAACAGGCCGGAGAGCAGCGGGACAAGGGTAAGGCCGATAAGGGCAACGCCGCCGCCCGCCATCAACTGTTTCATGCCCTGCGACTTCGCGCCGGGGTTATCGTTGCCGTACCCCTCCATGAGGTTAATGCCGCCCCAAATGCCAAGTCCTGCGCCAAGCGCGATTACCAAAGTCTGCAATACGTCAACTGCGCTGTTGAAAAAATCCATATAAACCTCGCTTTCTGCCGCTAAAACGGCTCAAAAAATGTTGTTGGAAATAAAAATGCCCGACAAAAATCCGCCCGGATGGTCTTGTGGCGTTTGGGCTTGGCGACTGGTGTCCGGCTGGCCGCGGCTGCGGCGACTATCTTGCGCCGCTGGAACTGACCGACAGCATTATGGCGATGGATATCTGCCGGAAAGCGGCAGATATGTTCCGCAGGATTGGCAGACAGAAGCAAAGTGCCTTTGCCGCAGAGCTTGCCGATGCATTCCGGCAGTCAATCCGTTCAAATCTGATCGACTGGGAAACGACTGAGCGCGGCCTTTGAAAAACTGTTTCTGGCCCTGCTGGACACGCCCAAAGTCTACCGCAAGGAGAAACTCTCGCAGATCCGTCAGGAAGTGGGCGAAGAGAGCGAAGATGCCGCAGACCGGTCGGCGTAACGTCCGGCGGAGTCCGGCATAGTATCCGGCGAAGCTCCGGCATGACAGCGGCCACAACTGCGACATCGCATCCGGCGAAGCTCCGGCATAACAGCCACCACAGTCACGACATCACATCCGGCGAGGCTCCGGCATAACAGCCGCCACAGCCACGACACGGCATCCGGCATAACATCCGGCGGAGCAGATCAAACGAAGAAAGAGCGGGCCGAAACCCGCTCTTTCTCTTTGCCTGTCCTGAGGACCTTGCGCCCTACTCGATCAGCAGCGCCATGGCCTCGATCATCGTCGAAGCGCTGACCTGCTCGTTCAGACGGCCGTCCCACGAAGTAGCCTTTATATACTTGCCGTTGATAGCTTTAAGCTTAGCAGGGTCAAAGATAGCAGGGGACTTAGAAAGTCCGTGGATATCGAATTCCTTAACAAGCTCTTCAAGTGAGAATATCTCGTTCTCGCCCTTTGGCGCCCAGCCAAGCAGAGCGATATAGTTTATAACGGCTTCTTTAAGATAGCCCTTTTTCATAAGATCCTCGTAAGATGCGTCGCCGTCTCTCTTTGAAAGCTTATGCTGTTTATCTTTCATGATATGCTCAACATGGATATAGGTTGGTATCTCC
>OGYE01002796.1_pt1 | contig 10416 bp, 10 predicted proteins | sample 1576471 | NCBI WGS metagenome assembly OGYE01 (sample SAMEA3541532, study PRJEB24748) | human gut metagenome | biome: human gut; feature: human-associated habitat; material: faeces | place: China | collected 2012 | reverse complement strand
ACAGGAGATTTTGGCGAAAAAGTTAAGATGCCAATTGCAGCAGGTAACCTTTTCATCGGTACATTCATAGTAAAAGATGCATTAAGAGATGCCAAAGCTGCTACAAAATTCGGATTCCCATTTTTCAAACATCCAAAAACATTAAAAGGATATTATAAATTTCAACCTGGCACTGTTTATATTTCGGGCACTGATGAAAACCGAAAGCCTATAATAGATCCTTCAATGGAAGGAAAGGATAAAGGTGATATATATGCCGTCTTATACGAAGCTGACGATGTGGAAGATTTCCTTGATGGATATAATTCCCTAAATTCCAATAAGATTATAGCTCTTGCAAGAATTCCGTCAATAGAAAAGACGAGTGAGTGGAAACAGTTTGAATTACCTTTTGAATATAAAAAAGCAATAGATGAATCAGCTCTCAAGGAAGGTAAATACAAACTCGCTGTTGTATTCTCTTCCAGCATAAATGGAGCAGAATTTAAAGGTTCAGTAGGAAGTACTTTGTGGATAGACGAGGTAACTATTCAGTGTAAAGAAGACAACGAATAATAACTTAAAAAGTAATTTACGCAGGGAGAAGCCAAAGTGCTGCTGGACGGACAAGAGCGAATCATCCGCGAAAACGAAGCGTTCGTCGTCAAAGGCGGTATTCCCCACTCCGTATGGAACAACGCACAGGCAGAAACCGTCATGATAGGCATTACGCTGAAAAACAACGAAAATGGTAAATAAGTCGATACACCGCACGAATCAATTTCGTATACCGTGCCCCCAATGCACTCATTCTATCCTGGTAACTGAAAAGCCGCAAGCAATGTTTGCGGCTTTTCAAATTTTATCGTTTGAAAGATCAGGGATTGCGGATCAGCTTCACAAAAAACACCTCTCCCCGATCCGGCCGGAGGGTACAAATGTCCCGAAACAAAAAACGTATCGGCCATTCTATCGCGGCAGCCCATTCGAACGACTTTGCCGCGTTGCAGAGACAAAAAAGCTGTGTTTCCGTACAACATTTCGCCCCGGTTCCACTCTTCGGCAGAGCGCGCTCGACTTCGCGTTACCGCATGCCGCCCGTCCTTCCCTCCGTCGGACCGGAGGCGACCTTGCGAACTCCTGATTTTCGCCTGCCAGCCATACGACCAACTTTTATCTTAAGACCGTTCCGGACAAATTTGTCCACCCCGAAAATAAAAAAGGTTGCAAACATTCGTTTGCAACCCAACCGACCTTCCGGTCATTTGCGGAGAGAGAGGGATTCGAACCCCCGGTACAGTTGCCCGTACACCGCATTTCGAGTGCGGCCCGATCGACCACTCCGGCATCTCTCCCGGTCCATCACCAACCCTTCGGCCGGTAATTCGGAGTGCAAATATAGCTATTTTTCGCAAAAAAAGCATTTTCGGAACAAAAAAAGATTCGAATTTCTATTTTCACCCGCTCAATGTATTTCCCGATTTTATTGCTACTTTTGTGAGATAATGACTCATCGGCAATAAAACCGGTACGGTTTTCGTTGAAAATATAACCACACAGTAACTCCGAAACACGATGAAAAACCGAAATTTCAAAATAGGTGCTCTGCTCGTGTCGCTCTTCGCGGCAAGCTGTTCGCCGGCACTCTACCAATCCGGCGCCTACAACATCGACGACATGTACGCGGAACACGATGTCACCCGCATCGCCCAGGAAAAACAGGCGATAGCCGAAGCTCGCAAGGCCGAAGCGGAAGCCCGTCGCGCCGAAATAGAGGCCCGGCAGGCGGAAGCCGCATACTACGCATCGGACGACTCCTACCAGGGCGTGTTGGCCGACACGTACGAAAGCGCCTATGCCCGTCGTTTGCGGGGATTCAGCTCCCCGACCTATCAGATGCCGACGAGCTATTTCAACCTTCGTTACAACGGCACCTACCAATTCGTTTCGGCCTACGACCCGGCCGTTTACAACATCATCGTCATGGGCGACGAAGTGTGGGTCGAACCCAAATACATTACTTCGATGTTCGGCACATGGGGTTCTCCCAGCATAGTGAGCTTCGGATGGAGCGCAGGTCTTTATAACGACTGGTATTTCAGTTGGGGTTACAATCCCTATCCCTGGGCATACCCCGGTTTCGGCTGGCCTTATTACAGCTACAACCCCTATTGGGGTTATCCTTACTGGGGAGGCTATTACCCTTACTGGGGTTATTATCCCGGCTGGGGAGGCGGCCATCACCACCACCCGTACCCGCCGCACCATCGGCCCAACGTCGTACACCGCTCTACCTACCGGTACGGATCGGGAGCGGGATCGAACATCGGATCGACCAGTTTCGGAGGGCGCGGCCAGGGTAGTTTGAACAACGGCTACAGAAACGGCACTACGGTCGGCAGCGGCAGCTTCCGGGGCGGCAGGACCAACAGCAATTCCAGCTCCAGCTTCCGAGGCGGCTCATCGTCAGTCAATCGAGGCAGCTCGACCTACCGCAATCCTTCGTTCGGAGGCAGCAGCAGCTCCTACCGGGGAAGCAGTTCGACAACGAACAGAGGGACTTACACCCCGGCCCCCTCGCAACCGAACAGAGGTTCGAGCGGCAGCTTCGTGGGCGGAGGCGGAGGGGTCCGCGGCGGAAACAGCAGCGGACGTAACTCTTACGGCCGTTAAACGATCACCCCGGCAAATTTCGACGGACGGCGCACAGGATGCACACGCAGGCGGCAAACGAATATGAACGCAACGACCGGTTTCGACCGGCAGCGGCGATCGTTTCCGCCCCTGCTGTCCCGAACGCCGGAAACGAAAAAACAACTCAACGATTTTTGTTATGAAACATCTCGGAATTTTGGCGCTGCTTTCAGCGGCCTTGTTCGCAACCGCCCCGGCGTCGGCTCAAAGCTCCGGAGGTTTATTGATGGACCGTGACATCGTCACCCCGTCCGACCTCTTCGAACTCTCGCAAACGACCTTCAGCCTCGGAACGGCGCGGTCGATGGCCATGGCAGGCGCCTTCACCTCCCTCGGAGCGGATCTTACGTCCATGGCGATCAACCCGGCGGGCCTGGGCATGTACCGGCACAACGAAATTTCGATCACGTCTCTGATGAGTTTCGCACGGGCGGAAAACAACGCTCCGGCATTCAACTCCAACAGTAAAAACCGGTTTTCGATCGGCAACTTCGGCTTTACGGCCAATGTTTACGAAGGATCGGGACCGCTCGTGAGCGTCAATATCGGGTTCGGCTACAACCGCCTGCAGGACCTCAACTACCAATACTCCTATTATACACAGGGCAATGTCAGCTCGATCGCCGACGTTTTCTCCGACATGCTGCAATACAGCGGTATCAACAGGGATCAGATCACCGGCGGCTTCAACTGGAGCAACTTCAACCCCCGGCTCTGGGGTTCGATCCTCGGCTACAAGGCCGGATTCACGGATCAAATCGGCAGCAGGTGGCAGCCGACCTGGATCGGCAACAACGTCGATATCGGCAACTACACGACCGTCGTAAGCAATGGCTCGATAGGCGAATACGACATTTCGGCAGGATTCAACCTGAACAACAAGTTCTATATCGGGGCCACGTTCGGCATTCAGTCCCTGTATCAACGCAAAACCTACTATTACGGAGAAGATTACGTCTATCCCGGCAACGGCACCGATCCGAACCTGGACTACCAACTGCTCTATTCGAACTTCAACCAGGAAGTCATCCTGGACGGCGCAGGGGTCAATTTCAAGCTCGGCATGATCTACCGGCCCATTCAGAATCTGCGAATCGGCTTCGCTTTCCACACCCCGACCTATTACTGGATCGACCGTACCTATCAGGCCTACACCGATTCCGGGGTGCATGTCAATAACCCGAACGACCCCGACGGTCTCAAACCAGGTCCGGACGGCAACCAATATACGGACGCCCTCTCTCCCGTACTGGAAGATACGGGCGGTTACAACTGGGAGTTCACCACGCCGGCCCGCCTGATGTTCGGCATCTCCTACGCCTTCGGCAACCGGGGTCTGATCTCCGTGGATTACGAGCGCGACTGGTACAACGGGATGCGGATGAAAAACAATCCCGCGGGCGGCGATAACGAAATCTATAACGACACGTTCCGCTCCTGGTACAAAGGCGCCAATATCGTCCGCATAGGCGCGGAGTTCAAACCGCTGCCGTTCCTGGCGATCCGGGGCGGTTTCGGCTACATGGGGTCCATGCTGCAGGACGAAGAGCAAGTTTCAGCGGCCCCCATGACCAAGCAGATGCTCTACTATTCGGCCGGCTTGGGATTTTTACTCTCTCCGGGCGTTGCACTGGACCTGGCCTACAACTATTCCTCGACCGAGCAGACGGACTACAACCTCTACTACTTCGAATCTCCGAGCGGCATAAACGGCAGCGGCATCTACAATACCAAACTCAAGCGCCACTTCGCGGCCCTGAGCCTCAGCTTCCGCTTTTAGTTTCGCACGACATATCGCAACGGCAGAACCTCCCGTACCGGAAGTCCTGTCGTTTTTTATCCGGGACAGACCGGATTTCGGGCCAGAGAAGAAAACGCACCGACTTCAAAAACGCAAAACGAGCCATCGGCACCTTCGACCGACGGGGCAAAGCGGCCCCTCGCAGCGGGCAAATTCAAGATTTATCGGAGCGCAGTTGCGAATTTCTGCATAAATCGTTAATTTTGCCGACTAACCGACATACGCCGGCTCCGAAGCCGGTGACACGATTCCCGGAAGTTAAAAAATAAATAAGATATGGCAAAGGAACTTAAAGACGTAACCAAAGCCGAGGACAACTACTCGCAATGGTACAACGACCTGGTGGTCAAGGCTGGTCTAGCCGAAAATTCGGCCGTACGCGGCTGCATGGTAATCAAGCCTTACGGCTATGCCATCTGGGAGAAAATGCAGGCGGCCCTGGACAAGATGTTTAAGGACACGGGGCACCAGAACGCCTATTTCCCGCTCTTCATCCCCAAGTCGTTCTTCTCGAAAGAGGCCGACCACGTGGAAGGCTTTGCCAAGGAGTGCGCCGTGGTCACCCACTACCGCCTGAAAAACGATCCCGAGGGCAAGGGCGTCGTGGTCGATCCCGATGCCAAACTCGAAGAGGAGCTGATCGTCCGTCCCACCTCGGAAACGATCATCTGGAACACTTACAAGGGCTGGATCCAGTCCTACCGCGACCTGCCGATCCTCTGCAACCAGTGGGCGAACGTCGTACGCTGGGAGATGCGTACCCGCCTGTTCCTGCGCACGGCGGAATTTCTCTGGCAGGAGGGCCACACGGCCCATGCCACGAAGGAGGAGGCCATCGAGGAGGCTACCCGGATGATCCACGTTTACCAAAAATTCGTCGAGGAGTGGATGGGCGTACCGGTAATCGTCGGTCACAAATCGCCGAACGAACGGTTCGCCGGTGCGGTCGATACCCTCACGATCGAAGCGCTGATGCAGGACGGCAAGGCCCTCCAGAGCGGCACGTCGCACTTCCTGGGCCAAAACTTCGCCAAGGCATTCGACGTACAATACATCAACAAGGAGGGCAAACTCGAATACGTATGGGCCACTTCCTGGGGTGTTTCGACCCGTCTGATGGGAGCGCTCATCATGGCTCACTCGGATAACAACGGCCTGGTGCTGCCTCCGAAACTCGCCCCGATTCAGGTCGTCCTGATACCTATTTATAAAGGAGAGGAGCAGATGCGGCAGATCGTAGAACGTCTTCGCACCATCGCCGAAGAGCTCAAGTCGAAGGGACTCTCCGTGAAGATCGACGACCGCGACAACGTCCGCTCGGGCTTCAAGTTCGCCGAATACGAGCTCAAGGGCGTCCCCGTACGTCTGGCTCTCGGCCCCCGCGACTTGGAGAACGGCACGATCGAACTGGTCCGGCGCGATACGCTCGAAAAGGAAACCGTTCCCCAGGAGGGACTCACCGACCGGGTGGCGGCCCTGATGGACGAAATCCAGCAGAATATCTTCCGCAAGGCGCTCGACTACCGCAATTCGATGATTACCAAAGTGGACACGTGGGACGAATTCGTCGATGTGCTGGAAAACAAGGGCGGCTTCATCTCGGCCCACTGGGACGGGACGGTCGAAACCGAAGTGGCGATCAAGGACGCTACGAAAGCCACGATCCGCTGCATCCCGATGGATGCGGTCGAGGAGGAGGGCAAATGCGTATTCAGCGGCAAACCGTCGCATCGCCGCGTACTTTTCGCCCGCAGCTACTAAACGCTGTCGATACCGAATTATCACAACGAAGACGGATGCCATTCAGAGAAGTGTCCGTCTTCGTTTTTGCAGGAAACAGGTCATGAACTATCAAAACGATTCAGTCCGTCGGCAGGACCGCTTGCTCGACCAACCGGAGGCGACGGAGCTGTTGCGGCGGGGCGAATACGGCATACTCTGCATGCAGCGTCCCGAAGGCGGCGGCTACGGAGTGCCCCTGAACTATGTCTGGGACGAAGCCGACGCGATCTACATCCACTGCGCCCCCGAAGGACGCAAGCTGCACTGCCTCCGGGAGTGCGACCGCGTCACTTTCTGCATCGTCGGCAAAACGCAGGTGCTGCCCGCGCGGTTTACGACCTTCTACGAAAGCATCCTGCTCGACTGCCGGGCCCGCACGGGGCTCACAGCGGAGGAACGTCGGAGGGCCCTGGACCATTTGATCGGCAAATATTCCCCGGAGTATAAGACAATCGGCAGGCAATATGTCGAAAAGTCTTTCCACCGGACAGAGATTATCCGGCTCGACATCCTGTCGTGGAGCGGAAAATGCAAGGATAACCTACATCCGGGTACGACACCGCCCGGAGCAAACAGCAACCGGACATGAATCAACCCACGGAACGCACCCGAAAAATTTACCGGGTAACCTGGATCGGAATGGTCGTCAATATCGCCCTCTCCCTCCTGAAACTCGCGGCCGGCATCCTCGGCCGAAGCGGAGCCATGATCGCCGATGCCGTGCACTCGATATCGGACCTGGCGACCGATGTCATCGTGCTGATCTTCGCCCGGATCTCCTCCAAACCCGAAGACGCCGGCCACAACTACGGACACGGCAAGTACGAAACCCTGGCCTCCATCCTCATCAGCCTGGCCCTGATCGCCGTCGGCGGAGGCATTCTGGTCGACAGCATCCACAACATCCGTCTGGTATTGACCGGAGAAATAATCGGACGACCGGGCGCGATCGCCCTGATCGCCGCCGCAATTTCGATCGTCGCCAAAGAGGTCCTGTATCGCTATACCGTTCGTGTGGGACGTCAGACGGACAGTCCGAGCGTCGTAGCCAACGCCTGGCACCACCGCAGCGACGCACTTTCGTCGATCGGCACCATGACAGGTATCGGGCTCGCCTATTTTCTGGGCGACAAGTGGCGCATCGCCGATCCGCTGGCGGCCCTCGTCGTTTCGGTCTTCATCTTCAAGATCGCGTTCGACCTGCTGCGAAGCGGCCTCGGAGAACTGCTCGAACATGCCCTTCCCGCCGCAACCGAGCAGGAGATACTGAACATCCTGACTCACTCGAAGGAGGTGACCGAACCGCACCATCTGCGCACACGCCGTATCGGAGCCACCGTCGCCATCGAAGCCCATATCCGCGTCGATCCTCGGATGAGCGTGCTCCGCTCCCATCAACTGACCGTCGATATCGAACGCCGGCTCAAAGAGCGATTCGGCCCCAATACGCTCATTTCCATTCATGTAGAACCGATCGAAACTGAAAAACTTTCATCTTCGGACTCGGAGAAAGATAAAAATATCTGATAGATTTTATTTTTGGCATAGTTATTGTTAATTCATCGATACCCTGCCGGAAAAATAGAAATCTAAAAAGTTTGTTTTTTGGGATAATTATTTCTACCTTTCCGACACAAAAGATGTCGAAACGGGTATCCGGCGCATCAAAAAACAGAAACTTAACAACTTAAAAGATTGCCTATCGAAACATTCTACTCTTAATAACTAATTCAGGAGAAAAGAGTATGAACATTCAAGTATTAAGCGACCAGCACTTGCTTAATAATTATCGTTCGGGTGATCAGAGTGCCATTTCCAAATTGATCGAGCGCCACAAGCGTCGGGTTCGGGACTATATTTACATGATGGTCAAGGACAACGACGTAGCGGACGACATCTTCCAGGAAACATTCATCAAAGTCATACGCGTCATCGACGAAGGCCGCTACACCGACAACGGCAAGTTCCTTTCGTGGGTTCTGCGTATCGCGCACAACCAGGTGATCGACCACTTCCGCGCCTGCAAGCAGAACAAGCAGGTCAATGAAAGCGAAAGCGGCTACAACGTACTGGGATCGCTGCGTTTCGCGGAAAAGACGATCGAAGATGAATTGATCTCCTCGCAAATCGAAAGCGACGTGCGCAACCTGATCGAACTGCTTCCGGAGGAGCAGCGCGAGGTGGTGATGATGCGCTACTACTCCGGTATGAGTTTCAAGGAGATCGCCGAGCAAACCGGCGTAAGCATCAACACAGCGCTGGGACGCATGCGCTATGCACTTATCAACCTGCGGCGCATGATTAGGGAAAAAGAACTTATTTTATCTTAATCCGTATGCAATAAAGCCCGGAGGCCACCGTTTCTTTAATGTAACGAAAGAAGAAATACTAAAAGGGCCTCCTATGATTGAAAACGACAAAACGGATACATCAAGGTCTATCTCCGACGAAGAACTGATGAAGAACGAAGTGATCGGCGACGATGCAGATCTGTATTATCTCGATTGCTATCTTTCGGACATTCTTGGAAAGGGATAATTTTAGGGTTAATTTTTGATGGGAGGAGGCGACAAGATATCTTGTCGCCTCCATTTTTTATACCGGTTTCATCCGACGACTACCGCCGGAGAGCCGCACGCCCACATCCTGTCACAACCCCTGCATCTCCTCGCGCGTGATATGCACCTCGACACCGCCCAGGGCATAGCATCCGATGTCGTAAGGATTATAGTAAAACGTAATGCCGTCCTCGGTCACTTCGAAATTCTCGGTCGTGGAAATGTATTCGGGAAAAAATCCCTGCGCCACCAGACCTTCGTCCCCCGTGACACCGAACTGTTCGTAAAGCTTGTTGCGGATCAACCCGATCAAAGCCTCCTGTCGTGCCGCATCGAACAAGTCGGACAAAGCCAGCTCATAACCGCCCGCAATGGAATAATTATGGCAATTGATGCTGTACATACCGTGCGCACCGCCCGTATAGTTCGAACTCGAAATCGTATAGACCAGCAACGTATCCACCACACGGGCCTCGGACTCGACCGCCATCTCCATTTCGGTTTCCCACTGGGGTACCGACTCATCCAGGGTACCGATATACTCGTCCATGAACTGCCCGATAGATAGATCGACAGCCTCCTGCACCCCGCCCTGGAAATGCTCCAGTCCGAAGAAATAGAGCATATTGGATTCCTGGATCGCCTGCAATGCCGGAGCTTCGTCGGCATTGGCGATCGAGGTAAAGGCATACTGGAAGCGACAGGGTATTCCGCCGCGTACCGCTACGGTATCCGTCACCACGATATCGAATTGCGGCATCACGGTCTGCCGGCGGCACGATCCGAAAGTCAATCCGGCAAAAACAAGAAAAAGGAAAATCACACGTTTCATACGAATCCGAAATTTTTTCTAAACAAGCAGATTTTCGGACAAGATTGTTCCCCGGCAGTGCAAGGCTGTTTGAGTTGGCAGATTCCGTGACGGAGCTGAAAACGGTCTGCACCTGTGGCGGAAAGGCTATGGTGAACGCAAGAATTGATGCGGAGGGCAGAGTTGTTACCGAAGGGGAGCAGTTCCTTCTGGGGGGCAACGAAAGCTATCGTCCGATGTGCTATAAATGCTGGAAGAAGGCGGCGCTTGAGTCGAAATCAGAGAAATAAAGCAGAAGCGGAACAAAATGCGCTGTTTTTCGTCAGAAGAATAGTGGTATTGAGAAAAAATGTGAAATTTATATAAAGATTTCTTAAAACTTTTTGAACATCCCCTGAAATGCGCAAGTTTTCCTTGTGTACGGGGGTGTTCTTCTGCTATACTATAATAATGTAAAAGTGTGCCTATCGAGTGGCTGTCTGCTTTCGGCACATGTGAGAAAAGAAAAATGAGGTGAACCAAATGGGTTTCTTGGAAAAAATATTTGGGAACTACAGTGAAAAGGAAATCAAGAAAATCAAGCCCATCGTGGCGAAGATTGAAGCACTGGGCCCCCAGTATGAAAACCTTTCGGATGAAGAGCTGAGAGGAAAGACACAGGAATTTAAGGATCGTCTGGCAAAGGGCGAAACACTGGATGATATTCTGCCTGAGGCGTATGCAGTGGTAAGAGAGGCGGCTTCCCGTCCCAATGTGCTGAATATGAAGCATTTTCCCGTACAGCTGATGGG
>OGYE01002795.1_pt1 | contig 10417 bp, 10 predicted proteins | sample 1576471 | NCBI WGS metagenome assembly OGYE01 (sample SAMEA3541532, study PRJEB24748) | human gut metagenome | biome: human gut; feature: human-associated habitat; material: faeces | place: China | collected 2012 | reverse complement strand
GGTATAGTCCGGATGAAAGAAACGGAAAGCTGTTCTATTTGCTTTTCTGCGCCCTGTTGTAAGTATAGCTTGCAACAGGGCGTTTTTATTTGCAATTATCAGCCTCCCGAAGCTGTTACTGGCTTTCCAAATCATTTTATTTGGGGCCGCGCCCCCCAGGGAGGTATTTTTTATGAAAACCAAATTCAACACCCGCGTATTAACCGGAACCGCCATGCTTGCTGCCGTTGCCACAGTATTGATGTATATGGAGTTTCCCATTCCCATCATGCCCGCCTTTATCAAGCTGGATGTTTCGGAACTGCCAGCCCTGATTGCCAGCTTTGCTTACGGCCCGGTTGCCGGTATTGTGGTGTGCCTGATCAAAAACCTGATCAAACTGCCCAGCACCAGCACCGCTGCGGTGGGGGAGCTGTTTAATTTTGTGATGGGCGCTCTGTTTGTCGGCGTGGCCGGTATGGTATACCGTTTTAAGAAAACCCGCAGCGGCGCTATCCTGGGCGCAGTGCTCGGCGCTTTGGTTATGGCAATTGTCAGCGTTCCGTACAACTACTTCATCGTCTATCCGGCCTATGTGGTCATGTATCATCTGCCGCTGGATGCCATCATCGGCATGTACCAGGCCATTAACCCGAATGTCAATGGCCTTTTGAACTGCCTGCTGGTGTTCAACCTGCCGTTCACTTTCTTCAAAGGGATGCTGGACGCCGTAATCTGCTTTGCAATTTACAAGCCGCTTTCGCCCATTCTGCATGGCCGCAACAGCGGTGGCAAAAGCGTAACCGCTTAATTGCTGCTGATTGGGCAGCCATCATTGGTCATTTTTACCCGTTTTGACAAAAGTTCAATCCATTTTGTGCAAAGCTGACAATTTGCCCAACGCCACATCGTTGACTTTGCCGGTTGCCTATGGTAACATAAGCACGTTACATCAGAATAGCAACTTATCAAGAGTGGCAGAGGGAACAGGCCCTATGAAGCCCGGCAACCTGCGCGCAAGCGTAAGGTGCCAATTCCTGCGGGGAACCGAAAGATAAGCGTTCACGTGCGCTTTGGGTCCACACCCGGCGCGCGTTTTTTTGTTCTCGGCAAGTTGCCTTTCTGACCCTATATTTTTTAAGGAGGCAGCTTTTTATGTCCAAAGTTCTGTTCACATCCGAATCCGTTACCGAAGGCCATCCCGACAAAATCTGCGACCAGATTTCTGATGCCATTCTGGATGCCATCCTGGAAAAGGACCCTGGTGCCCGCGTTGCCTGCGAGACCACCTGCTCCACTGGTCTTGTCCACATCATGGGCGAAATCACGACCGACTGCTATGTTGATATTCCCGGTGTTGCACGCCAGGTCATCCGCGAGATTGGTTATAACCGTGCCAAGTATGGTTTTGACTGCGATACCTGCGGCGTGATCACCAACATTGACGGCCAGAGCCCCGACATTGCCCTTGGCACCAACGATGATGTTGCCGGTGCTGGCGACCAGGGTATGATGTTCGGTTATGCCTGCAACGAAACCCCCGAGCTGATGCCTCTGCCCATCAGCCTGGCCCACAAGCTGGCCAAGCGCCTGACCGAAGTGCGTAAGAATGGTATAATGGATTATCTGCGCCCTGATGGCAAGAGCCAGGTTACCGTAGAATACGATAACGGCAAACCCGTGCGCGTGGATGCTGTTGTTATTTCCAGCCAGCACAGCCCTTCCGTCAGTCAGGAACAGCTGCATGCCGATGTGATGGAGCATGTCATCAAAGCCATCATCCCCGCCAAACTGCTGGATGAGAACACCAAGTATTACATCAACCCCACCGGTCGTTTTGTTGTCGGCGGCCCGCAGGGTGATACCGGCCTGACCGGCCGCAAGATCATCGTTGATACTTACGGCGGTTATGCTCGCCACGGCGGCGGCGCTTTCTCTGGCAAGGACCCCAGCAAGGTTGACCGCTCGGCCGCATATGCTGCCCGCTGGGTTGCCAAGAACGTTGTCGCTGCCGGCCTGGCCGATAAGTGCGAAGTTGAGCTGGCTTACGCCATCGGCGTTGCCGAGCCCGTTTCCATCATGGTTGATACCTTTGGTACCGGCACCATCGAGCACGACAAACTGGAAGCCGCTGTGCGCAAAGTATTTGATCTGACCCCGGCAGCCATCATCCGTGACTTGGATCTGCGCCGTCCCATCTACCGCCAGCTGGCTGCTTACGGCCACATGGGCCGCGAGGAGCTGGGCGTGAAGTGGGAGAACACCGACCGCGTGGAAGCACTGAAAGCCGCTGTTGCTGAGCTGTAAATCGTATTTATCCTGATTTTTTCAGATTCATTCAAGCCTGTACTGCCATCAAAGCTGTACAGGCCTTTTTATTTTACCTTGATTGATTCTATCAAAGGGGTTACAAAAATGAAAAAACTGCCGCTTTTCCTGCGCATTGCCTTGCAAACAGCGGCCAACAATAGTAAAATAAATAGTAAATATGTATTGGCGTTTGCTGCCTTTGGGGCGCTGCTGGGCGCTCCTGATTGCAGGTTACGGCAAGCGCTGCCTTGTAATGCTTTGATAACGAGGTGTAGGAATATGGTACTTAGTATGACCGGTTATGGCCGCGCGGAGCAGGTTTTGAACGGGCGCGATATCGTTGTGGAACTGCGCAGCGTCAACTCCCGCTTTTTTGAATATTCGTCCCGTGTGCCCCGAACCTGCTCATTTTTGGAAGATAAGCTCAAAAAGTTGGTGGCTGCCAAGGTTAGCCGCGGCAAGGTTGAGCTGAACCTGAGCATTCAGAATGTTGCGGCGGCAGATACCGTTGTTCAGGTCAACTGGCAGTTAGCCAAAAGCTACCAGACCGCCATGCAGGCAATGTCGGAAAAGCTGGACCTGAAAAACGATGTTACCGTCAGCACCATCTGCCGTTTCCCAGATGTGTTGACCCAGACCGCTGCGCCCGCAGACCCGGATACCCTGTGGGCTGATGTGGAGCAGGTTGCCCAGCAGGCGATTGCTGCGTTTGTTTCCATGCGTGCCGTGGAGGGTGAGAAGCTGCGCACCGATGTGCTGAACCGCTTGGCAGCGGTTGAAACGCTGGTTGCCCAAATCGAGCAGAACAGCGCCGGGCGTGTGCAGGCATATACCGAACGGCTGTACACCCGCCTGAAAGAGCTGCTGGAAGACCGCAACATTGATGATGCCCGCATCGTGACAGAAGCTGCTATCTTTGCCGATAAAACTGCCATCGACGAAGAGACTGTCCGTCTGCATAGCCATGTGGCCCAGTACCGTTCCATCCTGGAGCTGGACGAGCCGGTTGGCCGCAAGCTGGACTTTTTGACGCAGGAACTGAACCGCGAATCCAACACCATCGGTTCCAAGTGCCAGGATATCAACATCACCCGCCTTGTGGTTGAGCTGAAATCTGAGATTGAAAAAATTCGCGAGCAGATTCAAAACATTGAGTGAGGCCCGGCCATGAAGCTTATCAACATCGGCTTTGGCAACATGGTCAACGCGGACCGTGTGATCGCCGTTGTCAGCCCGGATTCTGCACCCATCAAGCGTATTGTGCAGGATGCGCGCGACAAAGGTGCGGCCATTGATGCAACCTATGGCCGCCGCACCCGCGCGGTGATTATTACGGATTCTGACCATGTGGTGCTTTCGGCTTTTGAGCCGGAGGAAGTTTTAGGACGTTTTGAAAAAGAACAGGATAAACCAACCGTGTAACCGCCTGTATAATATGTGTTAGGGGGATTTTGCATGAAAGGCGAAAAATATTTGTTTGTTGTCTCCGGGCCTTCCGGCACCGGCAAGGATACCGTTGTGGCAAAGCTGCTGGGCAGCCACCCAGAAATCGAAAAGACCGTTTCCGCCACCACCCGCACCATGCGCGAAGGGGAAGTGAACGGTAAAAACTACCATTTTTTGACCAAAGAGCAGTTTGAAACCGCTCTGGCAGAAGGCAATATTGTTGAGCACACCTGCTATTGCGAAAACTATTACGGCACCCTGCGTTCCGAAGTTGAGCGCCATATGGAGCAGCAGATTCCGGTTATTCTGGTGATCGAAGTGGAGGGTGCCGGCAACATCAAGCGGATGTACCCCGGTTCCACCACCATTTTTGTCATGCCGCCGGATATGAAAGAGCTGGAACGCCGCCTGCGTTACCGTGGGACCGAAGCGGAGGAAGTCATTCAGAAGCGCCTGCGCCGTGCCGAAACCGAGATTGCCCGTTCGGCTGATTATGACGAGCATGTGGTCAACGATGTTGTCGACACCTGCGCCGAAGAGATTTATTCCATCATCCAAAAGCGCATTGCCGAGCCCGATGCCGAATAATCCGCTGCCCCAAACGCCAAACCAGGAGGTGCGTGTTTGCCCTGCATTGCAAAAGTGGCGGTAAACGACGCCACCATCCATTTTGATAAGCTGTATTCCTATCTGATTCCGCCAGATTTTTCGGAATCCCTCTGGCCCGGCAGCATTGTGTTGGTGCCGTTTGGGCGTGGCAATCATCCACGGATGGCTGTTGTTCTGGAAGTAGGAACGGAAGAAGCCCCCGATCCACGTTTAAAAAGCCTGCTGGCCGCCGCGCCGGAAAAAGCCCGCTTGACCCCGGACCTGTTGGAGCTCGTGCATTTTTTGAAAGATCGTTATTTCTGCACCTGGTACGAGGCAGTCAAGGCGGTCATTCCGTATGGCGCACAGTACCAGCCCGGCATGGAAAACGGAAAGCCCGTATTAAAAAGCCGCCTAACCCGCACGCTGGAAACCGTTTACACTCTGGTTGGTGGGTTGCCGGAGAAACCAAAACCCGGCGCACGCCAGATTCAGGCCGTGGAAGCGCTGCGCGCAGGGCCTTGCACCAAATCCGCTTTGGAAGCGCAGGGGATATCTTCCTCCACTTTAAACGGGTTATGCCAGAAAGGCATTCTGAAAAACGAACAACGGGATAAATCGCTGGATTTATTTGCTGATATTCCCTTTGACCCACAGCCGCTGGAACTATCGCCGGAGCAGCAAACCGCTTACGACCAGCTGGAACAGGATTTGCTGAGCGGACAGACCCGTGCGGCATTGCTGCACGGCGTTACCGGCAGCGGCAAAACCGCCGTATTCTTAAAGCTGATTGAAAAGACATTGGCGCAGGGCAGGCGGGCTCTGGTACTTGTGCCGGAAATCAGCCTGACCCCGCAGATGACACGCCGCCTGAAATCCATGTTCGGCAGCCGCCTTGCGGTGCAGCACTCCGCGTTGAATAACACCGAGCGCCTGCTGCAATGGCGGATGATCCAAAATGGCGATGCTGATATCGTGATCGGCACCCGCAGCGCTATCTTTTCACCGCTGCAAAACATTGGGCTGATCATTTTAGATGAGGAACAGGAACACACCTACCAAAGCGAATCCGCCCCACGCTATTCCGCCCATGACGTTGCCAAAAAGCGCGCCATGATGGAGCATTCCCTGCTGCTGTTTTCCTCCGCCACGCCGCGCACCGAAACCTATCACGCCGCCATAAGCAGCCGGATGCGGCTTGTTACGCTGACCCACCGTTATGGCGGTCGCCCGCTGCCAACGGTTGATTTTATTGATATGCGCGCCGAACTTGCCGCCGGGAACCCGCGGGAAGTCAGCCAGCGGATGGTACAGGAACTCGCTGCTAATCTGCAGCGCGGGGAACAGAGCATTTTGTTGCTGAACCGCCGCGGCTACCAGACCGTTGGCATGTGCGGCACTTGCGGCCATGTGCTGAAGTGCCCCAACTGTTCCGTGCCGCTGGTTTATCATAAAGCGCAGCACGCGCTGCTTTGCCATTACTGTGGGCACCGGGTCAGCCCTGTACCAGGGCTTTGCCCGGAATGCGGCGGCAAAATCGTGTACAGCGGTTTTGGTACCCAGAAAGTGGAGGAGGAGCTGGCCGAACTTTTGCCCGGTGCGCGGATCCTGCGCATGGATCAGGATTCGACCATGCAAAAAAACGCCCACGAAAAAATGTTGGCCCGTTTTGCCAAGCAGGAGTATGATATTCTGCTTGGCACCCAGATGGTTGCCAAGGGCTTGGATTTCGGCAATGTCACCCTGGTTGGTGTGCTGGGCATCGACTCCCTGCTTTTTGGGCAGGGGTTCCGCTCCTATGAGAATGTGTTCAGCCTGATCACTCAGGTCGTTGGCCGCGGCGGCCGGGCGGAACTGCCGGGTCGGGCGTTGATTCAAACCGCCGTGCCGGATCACCCTGTCCTCCAGTTGGCCGCAGCGCAGGATTACCCCGCGTTTTACCAGCAGGAGATCATGTTCCGCAAGTTCTCGCTCTATCCGCCGTTTTGCTCATTCTGCGTGGTCAGTTTTTCCGGTGCGCAGGAGATGGAAGTATTTCAGGCTGCGCGGCGTTTTGCCGCCATTTTGGGGCAGCAGTTCGCTGCACACCCCGGCCAGCCGCTGCGTGTGCTTGGCCCCACCCCCATGAACATTGCCATGATCAGCGGGAAATACCGCTATAAACTAACATTGAAATGCCGCAACGATGCGGGTTTCCGTGCCCTGATGCACGCCGCATTGGATGCTTACGCCGCCGAAAAGCTGCCCGCAAAAGCCGGGATCGCTTTGGACTTTAATTCCGACGGCGATTGAATTTTAAGGAGGATTTTTATTATGGCTCTTCGTACAATCGTAAAAGATGGTGACCCTATCCTGAAAAAGGTCTGCCGCCCCGTTACCAAATTTGATGACCGCCTTGCCACCCTGCTGGATGATATGCAGGATACCCTGGTGGATGCTGACGGTCTTGGCCTTGCCGGCCCCCAGGTTGGCATGATGCGCCGCATTTTCATCTGCCTGGATGACCGCAACCGCCCGGAAGATGCCCCCGCCGATTACAAAGATACTTTTATTGAGTTCATCAACCCCGAAATCGAATACCTGAGCGACGAAACCGTTGAACTGTATGAAGGCTGCCTGTCTTTCCCCGGCCACAATGGCGCTATTACCCGCTCCAAAAAGGTCAAGGTCAAAGCGCAGGACCGCAACGGCAACTGGTTTGAACTGGAAGCCGAAAACATGCTGGCCCGCTGCATCCAGCACGAGAATGACCACCTAAACGGCGTTACCATCATGGACCGTGCCACCCATTTTTATGAGGATGACTACCCGGAAGATACCGAGGATTGATCCCGCTTTGTACATCAATTTTCCCATACGCTTACGATAAGAAAAGGAATAACTTCTATGCGTATCCTCTTTATGGGCACCCCTGATATTGCTGCCGAAAGCCTGAACGCTCTGATTGCCGCCGGGCACGATATCTGCGCCGTATTTACCCGCGCAGATAAGCCAGTTGGCCGCAAACAGATTTTGACCGCCCCGCCGGTCAAACAGACGGCTGTGGCCAACGGCATCCCTGTTTATCAGCCGCGCACCCTGCGCGATGGCAGCTCGGATGAGCTGATCAAAAGCCTGGCACCCGATATTATTGTCGTGGTAGCTTACGGCTGCATTATTCCGCCGCAGCTTTTGCATGTGGCCAAATATGGCTGCATCAACCTGCATGTCTCGCTGTTACCCAAGTACCGTGGTTCCGCCCCCATCCAGTGGGCCGTGCTGAACGGCGATGCCGAAACCGGCGTGACTATTATGCAGTTGGACGAAGGGTTGGATACCGGCGATATTTTGTATGTGCAGCCGGTTGCGATCGACCCGGACATGACCAGCGGCGAGCTGTTTGACCGCGTAAGCGCGATTGGTGCCAAAACGCTGGTTGAGGTCCTGCCCAAAATCGAAGCAGGGAAGCTGACCCCAAAAAAGCAAGAAGAATCTCTCGCCACCAAGGCGCCGTCCCTGACCAAAGAGATTCCGGTAACCGCTCTTACTGACAGTGCAGCACCGCCTCGGGTATCACCATCGAGCTTTGTGAGGATGACGCCGTCGATACCGAGAGTATCGTTAAAGGTCTGTGCTACATTAACTGCGTCCTGACCGGTCATCGAGTCAATTACAAGCAGGATCTCATTTGGATGAACTTCGGACTTGATGTCCTGAAGCTCCTGCATCAGCTGTTCATCAATATGCAGTCGACCAGCGGTATCGAGGATAACGATATCATTTCCGTAGTCCTTCGCATGCTTGATCGCATTCTTTGCGATCTCCACTGGACTGATGGTTCCCATCTCAAACACCGGAGTGTTTACCTGCTCACCGACAACTTTCAGCTGTTCAATCGCTGCCGGACGATAAATGTCACAGGCAACCAGCAGAGGACGTTTGCCCTGCTTGCGGAACATCTTTGCCAGTTTTGCCGAGTGGGTGGTTTTACCGGAACCCTGCAGACCGCACATCATGATGATAGTTGGAATCTTAGAAGAAAAATTGATTCGGCTGTCAGTGGAACCCATCAGCTCGGTCAGTTCATCTCTTACAATCTTGATTACCTGCTGAGCCGGTGTCAGGCTGGAAAGAACTTCCTCACCAACTGCCTTTTCGGTGATGTTCTTAACAAAGTCTTTTGCAACCTTGTAGTTAACATCCGCTTCCAACAGCGCCAGACGTACTTCGCGCATTGCTTCCTTGACGTCATTCTCCGAGAGCTTTCCTTTCGATCGGAGCTTTTTAAAGGCTTGATTGAGTTTTTCGGCAAGACCCTCGAATGCCATTGGTTTTCCCCCATTCCCGGTTTAAATTGTTTCTTCGTCTATTTCTCGTGCAAGTTCCATGATCTTTTTTGCATCCTGCTGTATCTTTCTGCCAAGAGCATATTTATCCGCCTCAAAGGCGATCTCTTTGGCACAGGATGTGATCTGTTCTAGCTTCCTCTGATAATCCCGAAACTTCCTTGCAAGCCCCAGTCGTTCTTCCATCTCAAGCAACGTGCTTTCTGCACGCTTGATGCTGTCCCGCACACCCTGACGGGTGATGTTTGCAAACTGGGCAATCTCCGCAAGGGAGAGGTCTTCGTTATAATAAAGCCGCGCCACTTCCCGCTGTTTCTCGGTCAGCATCTGACCGTAATAATCCAGCAGCACCGATATTTCCAGGTTTTTTGCCATGATGCAGCTCCCCTTTTTGTGATCGGGTATCTTTTGAAACTGTAAAGGGAAATACCTTTACTGAACTTACCTTAGCTATTATACAAAAGCTTTCCCATTCTGTCAAGGCTTTTTCCTTTACACTTACTCAAAAAGTTTGCTGTGGAAAAGGGATGTCTTTCGGTGTTTTTAACCAAATTTCCACCAAAGACCTTTGAGGAAGCTGATTTTTGCGCCTTACACAAACAAAAGGCATGGTAAAGTTCATGCCTTTTGTTCTATCTGATATTTTGTTTACAGTGCTGCGATATCGTGAACCAGTGCCGCAACATTTTCATCCTTTGTTGCCCAGCTGGTGCAGAAACGGATAACGGTATGATCTGCATCATATTTTTCCCAGGTTTCAAAGGTATATTTTTCTGCCAGCTTGTGCATCCAGTCATCGTGGATGATAACAAACTGCTGGTTGGTGTAGGAATCGGTGTACATTTCAACACCTTTTTCCTCAAATGCATGACGGATCTGCATTGCCTGTTCTACTGCATGTTTGCAGATATCAAAATACAGGTTATCAGTAAACAGAGTCTCAAACTGAAGACCAAGCAAACGACCTTTTGCCAGCAGACCACCATGCTGTTTGATGATGTAACGGAAGCCATCTTTGAGTTTATCATTCAAAATTACCAGAGCTTCTCCCATCAGAGCACCGCACTTGGTTCCGCCAATGTAGAACATATCGCACAGATTTGCAATTTCTTTCAAAGTAAGGTCTGTTTTCGGGCTGGTAAGACCATAACCCAGACGTGCTCCATCAATGTAGAGCGGGATGCCGCATTCATGACATGCATTGCTCAAATCGGTCAGTTCTTCTTTGGTATACAAAGTTCCCATCTCGGTTGGGAAAGAAACATAAACCATTCCTGGCTGAACGGTGTGTTCTCGCATGCTGTCGGTAAAGTGGCTGTGATAATAGTCCCGCACCTGCTGTCCGGTAATGATACCTTCGTTGCATGGAATCGGCAGAACCTTGTGACCAGTTGCTTCAATTGCACCGGTCTCATGGCATGCAATGTGTCCATCATATGCTGCGATAACCCCCTGATATGGGCGCAGAATTGAAGAAATCGCAATCAGGTTTGTCTGGGTTCCTCCTACCAGGAAATGGACATCAGCAGCCTCTCTGCCACACGCTTCACGAATCAGCTGACGAGCTGTGTCACAGTAATGGTCTGTGCTGTAACCCGGAAGCTGTTCCATGTTGGTCTGTACCATTCTTTCCAGAATTTTTGGATGTCCGCCTTCTACATAGTCACAATGAAAATAAATCATCGTTCTCTCTCCTTACTTTTTAAAATCCTCTATTATGATTTTTTTATCAACACAAATTAAATATCTGTTTTCTTTTTCCACATGAT
>OGYE01002790.1_pt1 | contig 10433 bp, 9 predicted proteins | sample 1576471 | NCBI WGS metagenome assembly OGYE01 (sample SAMEA3541532, study PRJEB24748) | human gut metagenome | biome: human gut; feature: human-associated habitat; material: faeces | place: China | collected 2012 | reverse complement strand
GGCTCGATGTCATCGAGCTTTTCATGTCCTCCATTTTTCTAAAACATTAATATTTTCCTAATTGGGATACAGGTATGCGTGTATCCAGCCGTGTTCGCACGACCTTTCTCCTTCTGCCACCTGACAGATGGGAGTATTAAGCAATATTATAAGGGATGTCTGCGCTCCGCGCGTCCATCCGCCGGAGGTGTCCTGGCTGCTTTGTCTGCCAGGTGTCTCACTTTATAATATTAACAGCAAAACAACGCACTCACGCGCATCTTTGCTGCAGCCGCACTTAAAATCTGCACAATTACGATCAAGCCTAATGACGGATTAGCCCTGGCGCTGTTTGTGCTTTGGATTCTCACAAATGATTCTGATGTGGTGCTGGAAGCCGGCTGTCAGGTTCCGGCGGATCTTGTGCTGACAGAAGCGGTGAACCTGAAAATAGAAGAAGCCGCACTGACCGGCGAGTCTGTTCCGGTCAACAAGGATACGGCGCAGAACCGCATGGCATATATGTCGACAAATGTGACCTACGGGCGCGGCGTGGGGAGAGTATCTGCCATCGGTATGGATACAGAGATCGGGAAAATTGCCGGGATGCTGAAGGCGGCGAAGGTCGAGCTGACACCGTTGCAGAAGCGGTTGGCAGACCTCGGCAAAATTTTGGGCACGGTGTCCGTATTCTTATGTGTGCTCCTTTTTGGCATGGCAATCCTGCAAAAACGGGATGTGGGAGAGATGCTGATTACGGCGATCTCTCTTGCGGTGGCGGCGGTGCCGGAGGGACTTCCCGCCATTGTGACGATGGTGCTGGCACTTTCCGTCTCGCGGATGGTGAAGGCAAATGCCATTGTAAAGCGCCTGCCGAGCGTGGAGACATTGGGATGTGTCAGCGTTGTGTGCTCGGATAAGACGGGAACACTGACACAGAACCGCATGACTGTAAAAAAATGTTACGTGAACGGCAGAGTGCATGCGGTAAAAGAACTGCATCCGGCCGACGACCGGTATTTTTTGCAGGGATTTTCTCTCTGCAACGACGCATCCCTCCACGGAGGGGAACGCCGCGGCGATCCGACAGAATTAGCGCTCTTGGATATGGCGGCAACGTTCGGCATACAGCGCGAGACATTGGAGGATACCATGCCGCGGATCGACGAGATTGCCTTCGATTCGGAGCGGAAACGGATGACGACGCTGCATGAGACGTTGGACGGCAGAATCTCTTTCACGAAGGGATCGCCGGATGAAATCCTGGAGCGGTGCCGGTATGTGTGGAGCAACGGCAAGACGGCGGCGTTTTCTGCGGCGGCGAGAGAACAGGCAAAACGGGGACTTGCCGAGATGACGGAAGCGGGACTTCGCGTGCTGGCGATTGGCATGCATCCTAAAGCGGCACAGATGGAGGAGAGCGGGCTTACGTTTCTGGGGATGGCAGGAATGGAAGACCCGGTACGCCCCGAGGCGGCGGAGGCGGTGGAACAGTTTGCACGTGCCGGAGTCCGGACGATCATGATTACCGGGGACAGGGCGGACACGGCGCTTGCGATTGCACGTCAGCTCGGCATTGCAGAGCGGAGGGATGAATGTGTGACGGGCGAGGAGATGGAGCGGATGGACGAACAGACGCTGGCGGCACGGATCGGACGAACTCGGGTGTTTGCCCATGTATCCCCGGAGCACAAGGTCAGAATCGTGTCCGCATGCAAAAAGAACGGGGAGATTGTCGCCATGACAGGGGACGGAGTCAACGACGCTCCGTCGTTAAAATCTGCGGACGTGGGAATTGCCATGGGAATGGCGGGAACGGATGTCGCCAGAAATGCGGCGGATATGGTGCTGGCGGATGACAATTTTGCAACGATTGCAGGAGCGATTGCGCAGGGGCGCAGCATCTATGAAAATATCCGCAAGTCGGTGCTGTTTTTACTTTCATCTAATTTCGGAGAAATTATCACAATGCTGGCGGCAGTTGCCATGGGGCTGGCATCGCCCTTAAAGTCGAGCCATATTCTCTGGATCAATCTGATTACGGATTCCCTGCCGGCGCTGGCACTCGGAGTAGATGTGGAAGAACAGAAGGACTACATGAACCGCCCGCCGAGACGCCGGGATGAGAGCCTGTTTGCGGGCGGCGGCTGGGGATGCACCTGTTTTTACGGTCTTTTAATCGCAGGAATCAGTATGCTTGCCTTTTTGCAGGGACCGGTCGGCACGATCAAAAGCGCCGGGATGACGCTGACGATTCCGCACCTGCAGGCGGTGCTTAAAGATGCACAGGTGTTAGCGCGGTCGCAGACCTACGCATTTACCGTGCTCGGCATGGCGCAGTTATTCCATGCGATCGGCATGCGGGATGTGGAGACATCGGTGTTTTGCATGAACCATCTGGAAAACCGTCTGATGCTGGCGGCGTTCGCGGTGGGAATCAGTCTTCAGATGATGGTCACGGAAGTGCCGTATTTTGTACAGCTGTTTGGAACCTGCAGACTTACCGCCCTGGAGTGGACGAAGCTGCTTGGACTTGCGGCAATGCCGCTGCTGGCACATGAACTGTTGGTGCTGTTTTCCTGTGCGGGAGAGGTAAAGGATGCGTTAAGGTTGCAGGGTCTCGGGCCTTCTCCATCGTCGTGGAGAGGCCTGGTGAGCACGTGCCGCAGGAAAGGCCATCTCTGTAACGGCGTGGCGGTCCGCGAAAAGCGCGTGCCGGGAAAGCCATGGAAAAAGGAAAGGGCCCCCTCTGCCGATGCGAGAGAGGGCCCTTTCCCAAAAGATCGGTCTGTGGTGCGGAACCTTCTAGGCGTGGTGGCGGCGCTGCAGATGGTCGCGCAGGATGATGGCCAGCAGGTTCATGCCCAGCACCAGCAGGATGAGGACCAGGCCCGTGCCGTACTGGAGCGGGCGGGTCTTCTCGATGTCCGTGCCGGCGGTGGCCAGCACGTACATGTGGTAGGGCAGGGCCATGACCGAGCTGAAGATGGAGTCCGGGTTCTTGGGCGTATAGAAGACCGCGGCGGTGAACATGATGGCGGCCGTTTCACCGGCGGCGCGGGCCACGCCCAGGATGGCGCCGGTGAGCATGCCCGGCATGGCGCAGGGCAGCACCACGCGGGTGATGGTCTGCGCCTTGCCGGCACCCAGGGCCAGGGAGGCCTGACGGTAGGTGTCGGGCACGGAGCGCAGGCTCTCCTCGGCGGTGCTGATGATCACGGGCAGGGTCAGCACGGCCAGGGTCAGGATGCCGGACAGGATGCTGACGCCCATGCCGCAGAAGGTCACGAAGAACGAGAGCCCGAACAGGCCGAAGACCACCGAGGGCACCCCGGCCAGGTTGTTGACCCCCAGGCGTACCATGCGGGCGAAGGGCGTGTTGCCCGCGTATTCATGCAGGTAGACGGCCGTGGCCACCCCCAGGGGGAAGGCCAGCAGCAGGGAACCCAGGGCCAGGATGGCCGTGCCCACGATGCAGGGCAGGATGCCGCCGGCGGTCATCATCTCGCGGGGCGGGGTGGAGAGGAATTCCCAGCTGAGGGCGGGCAGGCCCTGCACCAGCAGGAAGAGGCAGATGGCCACCAGCAGGATGACGTTGAAGGCGGCCACCAGCCGCAGGGTGCCGAGCATGGCGCCCTGGACGAAAAGACGGCGGCGCGGGTCGGGTGTGGCAAGAGGCATGGAAGGGCTCCTTAAAGGCTGGCCGAGCCCACCTGGCGGTGTTTTTCGGCGATGCGGGAAGCGATCATGTTGAATGCCAGCGTCATCAGGAACAGGACGATACCTGTGGCGAACAGGGCGTAGTAATGGTCGCTGCGGAAGGGGGCTTCAGCCATTTCGGCGGCGATGGAGGCGGGCATGGGCCGCACGGGATCCAGCAGGGACTGGGGCAGCATGGCCGCGCCGCCGGCCGCCATGAGCACCACCATGGTCTCGCCCATGGCGCGGGACATGCCCAGCATGATGGCCGTACCGATGCCGGAAAGGGCCGCGGGCACCACCACGCGCACGATGGTCTCCCAGCGGGTGGCGCCCAGCGCCAGGGAGGCCTCGCGCAGGGAGCGGGGCACGGCGCGCAGGGCGTCCTCGGAGACGGAGCAGATGGTGGGCAGGCTCATGATGGCCAGCACCAGCGAGGCGTTGAGCAGGTTGAGGCCCGTGGCGGCGCCCAGCACGTCCTGGAGGATGGGGGCCAGCACCACCATGCCCAGAAAGCCCAGCACCACCGAAGGCAGGGCCGCCAGCAGTTCCACGAAGGGCTTGATGACGCGGCGGGCGAAGGGCGGCGCGATCTCGGCCAGGTACACGGCCGTCATGACGCCCAGGGGCACGGCCAGCAGCGAGGAGAGCACGGTGACGGCCACGGAACCCACCAGCAGCGGGAAAATGCCGAACAGGCCGGGATCTTCCGTGGGGTACCAGAGGTCGCCCAGCAAAAAGTCCAGCGGGCTCACATGCCGGAACAGGGGCAGGCCTTCGGTGAACAGGAAGATGACGATACCTGCCAGCGCCAGCAGGGACGAGGCCGCGATGGCGGTGAGGCAGATGCGGATGGCCCGCTCGTGGGAAGAGCTGAACATGGTTTTCTCCGAAGGTTTCCTTGCGGGACGCGCCCGCTGGAGGAAGCGGGAAAAAAGCGGAAAAACGGGGGAAAGGGGGACGCACGCCGGTATGATCCCTCAGACCGGCACGGGCCCTTTCCCCTTGCGGGGGACCGGGCAGAGGCCCCCGACAGGAGAAGGGGAGCGTCTGCCCGGCGCTGGGGGCTTAATGCTGCAGGGGGACGTAACCCACGTCCAGGACGTCCTTCTGGCCCTTGTCGGCGGCCAGCAGGTAGTCCACCAGCTTCTTCACGCCGCCCTTGGGATCGCCGTTGGTGAAGATGTAGAGTTCGCGGGCGATGGGCCATTCGCCGTCCAGAGCGGTCTTGGCGCTGGCGGCCACCTTGCCCACGGTCAGGCCCTTGACGCTCTTGTCAAGATAACCCAGGCCGATGTAGCCGATGGCGTTCTTGTTCTTGGCCACGGCCTGCACCACGGTGCCGTTGGAGGCCTGCATCAGGGCGGCGGGGGTCACGCGTTCCTTCTTCATGACCAGTTCCTGCCAGGATTCAAAGGTACCGGAAGAGGTATCGCGGGAGATGACCACGATGGGGGCATCCTGGCCGCCCAGTTCCTTCCAGTTGCGCACCTTGCCGGCGTAGATGGAGGAAAGCTGCTCCAGGGTCAGGTCCTTCACGGGGTTCTCGGGGTTGACCACGGGCACGATGGCGTCCACGGCCACGGCGATGCGCACGGGCTTCACGCCCTTCTTTTCAGCGGCGGCGCGTTCCTTGTCCTTGATGTCGCGGGAGCTCATGGCCACGTCGCACTGCTTTTCGCCCAGGGCCTTGATGCCGTTGCCGGAACCGCCGCCGGAGATCACCAGCTTGATGTCGGGGTTGGCGGCCATGAAGGATTCGGCGGCCTTCTGCATGACGGGCAGCACGGTGGTGGAACCGTTGACGACGATATCCTGGGCGTGGGCGGCCACGCTCAGACCCAGGGCGGCACAGGTAAGGACCAGAGTTTTGGCGAGATTCATGATAGTGCTCCTTCAAAAGGAAAAAAGTCTTTGCTTCGGCTCGATCCCGAAGCACCTCCCTTTTCCTCAGGCTTTGTTACGAAAATGTGACGCCTCGGCGAAGATGCGGAGACACTTTGAAAAACGCGGTTTTTACGGCCCTGTCACACAATTGTAACCTTTCAGGCGCATTGCTGGCGCATGGGAAAGGCACTACTTCTCCAAGGCAAAGGAAAGCTCCATGCAACGCATACTTGTTATTGAAGACGAAAACGATATCCGCCAGCTGCTGCGCTTCAACCTTGAGCGCGAAGGCTTTGCGGTACTGGAAGCGGCCGACGGGCTGGGGGGCCTGCACATGGCGACCTCCGAGCTGCCCGACCTGGTGGTGCTGGACCTTATGCTGCCCGGCATGGACGGCTGCGATGTCTGCCGCAGGCTCAAGGCCCAGCCGGTCACGGCGGCCATCCCCGTGCTCATGCTCACGGCCCGCGGCGAGGAAGTGGACCGCATCGTGGGCCTGACCCTGGGGGCCGATGATTATGTGGTCAAACCCTTCAGCGTCCGGGAGCTGGTGCTGCGCATCCGGGCCATCCTGCGCCGCGGCAGCCGCCCCGGCATGGGCACGGCCCTGTGTCGCGGGGCCCTGCTGCTGGATGTGGAGGCCCACCGTGTGACCCTGGACGGGCAGGAAGTGGCCCTGACGGCCACGGAGTTCCGTCTGCTGGAAGACCTCATGCGGCATGCGGGCGCCGTGCGTACCCGTGAACAGCTGCTCAACGCGGTCTGGGGATATTCGTTCGAAGGCTACGCCCGTACGGTGGACACGCATGTCCGGCGTCTGCGGGCCAAACTGGGTGAAGAAGCCGCCGCGCTCGAGACCGTGCGCGGCGTCGGTTACCGTTTGAGAGGCTGAGATGACGGGGATGTTCCGTTCTTTTAGGGCCCGGATTTTCTGGGCCATCCTGCTGGTGGCTGCGGTGGCCGCGGGGCTTTCCCTGTGGCTGACGCGCGAATGGCTGGAAGAGCGCCAGCTCGACGAAGCACGCACCGGTCTGCTGCGCGAGGCGCGCGTGGCGGGCGAGCTGATGCTGCGCGGCGAAAACGATCTGGCGGTCCTGGCCCGCGTGCTCGACCTGCCCGACCTGCGCCTTTCCCTGCTGGATGCCGACGGCAACGTGCTGGTGGAGACCGGCGGCGTTTCGCCCGAGGGCATGGACAACCACGGCGACCGTCCCGAAGTGGTGCAGGCCCGCAGCGAGGGGCAGGGCTATTCCCTGCGCGCCAGCGGCACCTTGCACAAGAATTTTGCCTACGCGGCCCGCAACCTGCCTGACGGGCGCATCCTGCGTCTGGCCCTGCCGCTGGACAGCGTCAACCTGCTCATCCAGAAGCGCCTGCACGTCTTCGCGCCCATGATCCTGCTGGCCGTGGTGCTGGCCGTGGTGCTGGCCGCCTTCATCTCCGGCGCCATGCGGCGTTCTTTGGGGCAGATGGTGGACGTGGTCTCGGCCATCTCCCGCGGCCGTCTGCAACGGCGTCTGCGCCGTCTGCCGGGCACGGAGTTCGCCCCGCTGGCCGAAGCCGTGAACCGCATGGCCGACAGCATCGGCGAGCAGGTGCGCATCGCCTCGGACAAGACCGCCCAGCTGGAGAGCGTGCTCAACACCATGAGCGACGGCGTGCTGGTGCTGGGCCCGCAGGGCCGCATCCGCCGCTGCAACGGCGCCTTTGCCCGCCTTTTCCCCCAGGTGACCGACATGGCGGGCAGCCCGGTCATCGAGGTGATCCCCTCGCCCGAATTGCAGGACGCCGTGGATGCCATGCTGCGTTCCGCCCAGGTGGCCCGCTCGTCCTCCGGCAACGGCGACGAGGATCTGGACGTGCCCCGTTCGCTGCGTCAGGTGCAGCTGCATCTGGGCGGCCGGGTCTTCTCGGTGCTCATCTCCCTGCCTGTGCTGGCCGATGCCCGTCTGGGCGCGGTGCTGGTCTTCCGCGACATCAGCGACCTGATGCAGCTGGAACGCATCCGCAGCGATTTCGTGGCCAATGTCTCCCATGAGCTGCGCACGCCGCTGACCGCCATCCAGGGCTATGCCGAGACCCTGCTCAGCATGGATTCCTCGGAGCAGGCGCAGCACTTCGCGGCCATCATCTACCGCCACAGCTGTTCCCTGGCCCGCATGCTGGAGGATCTGCTGGTGCTGGCCCGTCTGGAAGGGCAGGGAGGCGCCCTGGAGCTCTGCCCCACGGAATGCGCCGCCACCTTGGCTGATTTCTCACATACGAGCCTGAGTTTAGTAGCGAATATGTGCCAGACCCGCCTGCAGGAGCGCAAGCTGCGTCTGGAAGGCCATCTGGAAAAACTGCCCCCCGTGCTGGCCGACGACCGTCTGCTGACGCTGGTGTTCCGCAACCTGCTGGAGAACGCCTGCCGCTATGCCGAAGAAGAGACTGCCATCCGCGTCACGGGCCGGGTGGAAGGCGACGACGTGGTCATCCGCGTGGTGGACGACGGCGTGCTCATCCCGGCGGACGATCTGCCGCGCATCTTCGAGCGCTTCTATCAGGTGGAGCGCCATCGCGGGCAGAATTCCACGGGCCTGGGCCTGGCCATTTGCAAACATGTGATCGAACGGCACGGCGGCCGCATCTGGGCGGAAAGCCCGGCCGAGGACGGCAGCACGGCCATCATCTTTACCTTGAGGCGCGCGGACGCCCCCCGGACGCCCGTGCAGGAGTAGTTATGGCAACAGCACTTTCGGCGCAGAAGATCAACGTCTACTACGGCGCTTCCCACGCCCTGCAGGATGTCAGCCTGGATTTCGAGGCCGGCGGCGTCACGGCCCTCATCGGGCCTTCCGGCTGCGGCAAGTCCACCTTCCTGCGTTGTCTCAACCGCATGAACGACCTGATCCCCGGCTGCCGGGTGGAAGGCCGCATCATGCTGGACGGCGAGGACGTCAACCAGCCCCGCACCAACGTGGTGCGCCTGCGGCAGAAGGTGGGCATGGTCTTCCAGAAGCCCAATCCCTTCCCCAAGAGCATCTTCGAGAACGTGGCCTACGGCCTGCGCGTCAACGGCGTCAAGGACGAGAACCTCATCACCGAGAAGGTGGAGCTGGCCCTGCGCCGCGCCGCCCTCTGGAACGAAGTGGAAGACCGCCTTTCCTCCTCGGCCCTGGGCCTTTCCGGCGGCCAGCAGCAGCGCCTGTGCATCGCCCGCGCCCTGGCCGTGGAGCCGCAGGTGCTGCTCATGGACGAGCCCGCCAGCGCCCTGGACCCCATCGCCACCCGCAAGGTGGAAGAGAGCATCGTGGAGCTCAAGGAAGGCCTGACCATCATCATCGTGACCCACAGCATGCAGCAGGCGGCCCGCATCTCCGACCGGACAGCCTTCTTCTACATGGGCCGTCTGGTGGAAAGCGACAGCACGGACGTCATCTTCACCCGTCCGTCCCAGAAAGAGACGGAAGATTACATCACAGGCAGGTTCGGTTAATGGTTCTTCAGGATTACACGCCCCAGCACATGCTGGCCACGCTGCGCACGCGCCTGCTGGTCATGTATGCGCAAGTGGACATCGCTTTGGAAGAGGCTGCGCGCTCCTATGAAAAGGGCGAGGCCGTGCGCGCCATCGCCGTCTGTGACGGTGATACGGCCATCGACGCTCTGGAAAACGAGATCGACGAGCTGTGCCTGCGCCTCATGGCCCGCATCAAGCCCGTGGCCGGCGATCTGCGCTTCGTGGTGGCCGCCCTGCGCATGGTGGTGGATCTGGAGCGTATCGGTGACGAGGCCGTGACCGTGGCCGAGCAGACCGTGCTCATGGAAGACGTGCCCGGGCGCCGCATCCTGGCGGACGAGGTCTGCGGCATGATGCAGCGTGCCCGCGAGGCCTTCATGCGCGCCATGGACTGCTTCCGCGAAGGCAACGGGCAGGAAGCCCTGGCCCTGCGCAATTGCGAGGACGAGGCCCTGCAGAACGAGATGCGCATCGTGCAGCGTCTGCTGGAGCTGCTGCGCCAGGAAGAAGGCAAGCGCCCCGATCCCCAGCTGGTCATGCATACCCTGCTGGTGGTGCGTGCCCTGACGCGCATCTGGCGGCGTTCCGTCAATCTGGCCGAGCAGGTCTACTTCATGCAGCACGGTCAGAGCCTCAAGCACAGCGGCGACAAGAAGTAACCTATCCTCGTTCCTTTGTTTTTCCGGTGAAAGCGGGTGCAGGCAACTGCCCCGCTTTTTTTGTTGGGGAAAGGCCGTGGAGCATGTTCTCGTCCTCCTTGGTGCGGTTGGGCAGCGCAGTCGCGAGCGCCGCCATAGCCAGCGCGCCGCCGGTGGACAGCGGAGAGATGCCGGACAAAGAGCCGCCGGCGCCGACAGCTGCCATCAGCGCGACCGGGTTCACGCCGCCGACCTGGGCAGCGATGTCTGCGCACATCGGCATCATCGTCGGGTACACCACGCCGAGCGCGGAGCTGACAAGGCTCAGCAGCGCAGCGGAGATGCCCATGAACGGGGTCGCAGTGCCCTTGGACATGATCTTGGCGAGCGCGTTGCTCATCAGATCGATGCCGCCCATCTTGTTGACGATGTTGAGCAGGGAGCCGACCGCGAGAACCATCACGATGGTGCCCCAGGGCAGGGACTTGAGCGCCTTGCCGTCGTCGGCAACGCCGAACAGGAACAGCAGGCCGGCGACCGCGAAGGCGGCGACACCGATGTTGACCTTGACGAAGATCAGCAGCACGAGCATGAGCACGATGCTCAGCAGGGCGATGATCTGCTTGGCGTTGAACTTCTCGAGCGTGCCGCGCTCGATCGGGTTAAGCGGCTGCTTGACCTTGTGGCCCTTGAAGATGAACCAGAACACGAGCGAGGACACGATCGTC
>OGYE01002786.1_pt1 | contig 10438 bp, 8 predicted proteins | sample 1576471 | NCBI WGS metagenome assembly OGYE01 (sample SAMEA3541532, study PRJEB24748) | human gut metagenome | biome: human gut; feature: human-associated habitat; material: faeces | place: China | collected 2012 | reverse complement strand
ATCAGTTAATTTCTAAGATAGAGATGCCGCATGTCGAACATTGCGGTTAAAAACAGTTGAGGATTTTATGGAGGTAGAGTAAGATGGATTTTGAGGCAGAATTAGCAAAATTTCAGCCAAGTTTGGATATTGAACAGGCAGAGGATGCCATTTATGGAAACAGTACGACACGCATTGAATATATTCCATAGAGATATAAAGCCAGACAATATTATGGTGGATAGCACCGGTGTAATAAAGCTCATTGATTTTGGAAATGCCAAAAATATAAAAAGACAATCTGGCAATGAACAATTGTCAGTGATGCTTACTCCTGGATTTGCTCCTTTTGAGCAGTATTCATCAAAGTCTGAGCAGGGTACATTTACTGATGTGTATTCACTTGCAGCGACCGTATACTATCTTCTTACGGGAAAGATGTTATTAAACCCTAATGAAAGACTGCTATCCAGTGAAGATATAGTTCTGAATGATGAGGACATTCCAGAGTATGTAACTGATGCTTTATATAAAGCGTTGAGAGTAAATTATAAAGAACGAACACAGACTATTTATGAATTTTTATCAGATATGAGGCTGATAAATGAGACCGTATATTCTCATGATGATAACCAAAATGCGGATATCTTAAAAAAGAATAATGAGAATAAGGCCAACGGAATACATGCGGTTACGGATAACCTTATTTCTGCAACACATGGACGAATTCCGCATCCATACATAGTTATTATTTCTGGAGACAATGAAGGTACTACCATTGATATACCTCTGGACAGAGGAGTAATTGTTGGCCGAACCAAGAATTATGCCCAGATTATATTCAAACAGGATGAATTTATAAGTAAAAAGCACTGTGAGGTATACTACGACAGCCTAGAAGATTTGATATACATTACGGATTTATCTACGAATGGAACATGGGTTAATGGGTACAAGCTTAACCCAAACCAAGTATATTCTGTAGATAAAGGAAGTGTGGTAACACTGGCAAATCAGAAATGTTCTTTTAAGGTAGGAGTGACATATTTATGAGAGAAGAAGCAGCAAGACAAAATGAAGTTACAACAGTCAGACTTACTGAAGAAATAAACTGGGAAAGTATAGATCGTAAAGAAAATGCATTGCATATCGAAATCGGACAGTCATCAATAATAGGAACAAGAAGTTATCAACAGGATGCTTTATTTGTAGCAAAGTATGAAAATGGAATGACTTTAGCTGTAATTTGCGATGGTATGGGTGGTTTGAACGGTGGTGAATTGGCAAGCAATACAGCGGTGAAAATGTTAGTGAATGATTTTAAGTCAGTGAATGATTTTAGTGAGGTTCCAATATTCTTAGAGAGGGAAGTTGTACGTCTCGATGAGTGTGTAGCAGATCTCGAGGATGAGTATGGAAATGCATTGGGAGGCGGTTGTACTTTAGTGTGCGTTGTTACAAAAGGGAATGGTATGTATTTCATATCAGCAGGTGACAGCAGAATTTATATAGTGAGAGACAATGATATACAAGCAATAAACAGAGATCATAATTTCAGACTGCAGTTGGATACAATGCTGAGAAATGGACAGATAACCGAGAAAGAGTACGAGATGCAGGAGAATCAGGCCGAAGCACTTATAAGTTATTTAGGAATGGGCAATATCTCGTTGACGGATAGTAACACTGAGCCATTTTATCTGGAAGAAAATGATCTGATACTATTGTGCAGCGATGGTCTTTATAAGAGACTTAGCAACGAACAGATATTAGATATTGTTTTGGATAATCAGAATAGTATGCAGGTGATAGCTGAACGATTAAATAAGGTTGTTATGCAGCTTACACAGAGAAATCAAGATAATACGTCGGTAATTCTGCTTAGATATGGCAGATAAAGGGCAGAAAGATGCCGTCATAAATATACAATCAAGAGGAGGACAAATTTATGAATTTAACAAGATGTGCGAAAGGTCATTACTATGATATGGACAAGTTTTCAATGTGTCCACATTGTGCAAGTGCAAATGAAGGTATGGGACAGACAATGAGATATACTCAGCCGGTAAATGATTCTGCATTTTCAGGTGGAACATCACTTTCCAGTAATGCGACTGATGATACTGTAAATTATACAGATGCCGATACATCATTCACAGACATGATAAATGATGCAAAAAACAAGCCGGAAAAAGATGATGATGATTCAGTGACAATAGGTTTCAGTGGAAGTTCAGGAAAATCAGAAGTTGTAGGATGGGTTGTATGCATTGAGGGAAGTGATAAAGGAACTGGATTCCCATTAAAGACAGGAAGAAACTTTATAGGTAGAAATGCAAATCAGGATATAGTTCTTGCAAAGGATAGAACAGTATCAAGAGATAAGCATGCGATAATCGTATATGAGCCAAGACAGAGAAAGTTTATTGTTCAGCCTGGAGATTCCAGGGGCCTGTTCTACTTAAATGATGAGGTCGTTTTGGGATCAAAAGAACTCAATGCATATGATGTAATACTTGTGGGCGAGACAAAGCTGGCGTTTATACCTTTCTGTGGAAAGAAGTTTAGCTGGGATGATGGATTACAGAGTGAGGAGGAGTAAATATGTATACTGGTAAAATTACATTTATTCAGGGAGAATTACAGGGAAGTAGTATAGATCTTCAGCCTGGTAAGCAGCAGGTTCTGGGACGAAATGGAGCGAATTGTAATATTTTCTTCCAGTCTGACAGAGTAAGCAGGGTTCATTGTGCAATAACATTTGACGAAAATACAGGACGGCTGAGTTTACTAAATTATTCAACATCGGGAACAACAGTAAATGGTAATGAGTTGGGACCACAGCAGACAGTAAATATAGATAATGGAGCAAAAGTTAAGCTTGGTCATTCAGACAATGTGTTTACGTTTTCTGCACAGCTTGTAAATACGAATGTCAGTACACCTAAGAGGACGGGAGTTATCAAAAGATTGTCTAAAAAGTACACACCTCGACCAGATAATGGTGCATCTATATTTGAAGATTATCTGGTAGAAGATGATGAAAAAGAAGTGCTTACATTGTCTAATGATCGTGTACTCAATTTCTTTACTGGAAAAGGTTTGCTTAAGAATAAGGCAGTGCTTACAAATAGAAGATTATACATAAATGAGCATAAAGGAATTATATCGTATGCATATTCAAGAGATGTAGTAGAGCTTGATGAGGTTACAGGCACATCGATAGTGAAGAGAAATCCTATATGGAGTCTGGTTATGGCGGGAGTTTGGCTTGTTGTAGGTATTATTTCAATGTCGATTACAGGTGTTGCTGCTACATTTTTGCCATTCCTTGCGCTGACACTTATACAGGCGTATACATACTTAAAACTGTGGGGAAATTGGTTCGTTGTTCATTTCCCAGGAGGAAAATATACATTCTCAATTAAAAATATTTCGTTGTATGAAGTAGCAGAGTTTCAGAGAGCAATATGCGCTTTGAAGAGAAAAGAATTTAAATATAGCGATATGTAGGCAATGGGTGTAAGAGGAGAGTATATATGGCGAATAATAATGCAAAGATAAAATTTTTATCCGGGCAGTATGCCGGATCAGAAATCGAATTGACACCGTTTACAGCAATAGTGTTGGGAAGAAATCCCGCAGTATCAAATTTTGTGTTCAGTAATGAAAATATAAGTAGAAAGCATTGCTCGATACAATATAATCCAAATGATAGAAGATTTGCTGTGAGTGACTATTCTTCATCAGGCACATACATAAATAATGTGAAGAGAATGCAGCAGGGGAGCGTGGAGTATCTGAATGGAGGAGACACTATTAAGTTAGGTCGTACTGATGAGATAATCCAGCTTATCGCACCTCAGAGATTTGAAAATGAACGAGGGGCAAGTGATCAGGATATTTATGATGATGATGACGATGACAGAGCAACTCAGAAGATGTCGGCATATCAGGCAGCCGCTCAGCCGCAATTAACAGTGAGAGGCGGTTCTGAAGATAGCTATAACGCTGGAAATAGCGAAGCATCTGTTCAAAATCAGGTCAATAATAATCAATATAATGGTCAGTTTGTACAGAAAGTGTCGTGTACATTGGGAACAATTGGTTTAATTTTTGCGGGTGCAGCATTTTTGGTATGTCTTATATCACTTATTTATATCTTGGCTACAGATGCACAACATTTTGCACCAGCATGTGTAGTTTATATAAATAATTGGGGTGGCTCATTTGAATTCATTGCAGTATTTGCCTTTGTCGGTTTAATACTTGGAATAGTTCAATTATCAAAAAATGTTACAAAGGATGCCAAAATAAAAAATATAGGAACGGTTGCTATTGTGTTGGCTGTAGTTGCAATGTTGTTGTTCAGCTATATTTATATGTCTGCTGCATCGTGTCCGAAGAGCGAACTTATTGAGTATGGCATTGGACAGGCTGGAGAATCCTTGGATGATATGCTGAACGAGCTGTTTCAGTAAAAATAAAACTTGAAGATATGAGGTGATGGTGACATAAGTGGAATTAATTTGACTGATAGAGGTTTACAAATAGTCGCCATCACCGAATTTATTAAAAAGGGGATTTATTATGAGAATTTTACGAGATGTATTAGGTGCTATTATTACTACTATTATTGTATTTTTTTCAATGTCAGTATGTGCTATGGCTGATGAATATGAAAGTGGTGATTATAAATATGAGATAAATCCAGACGGTAATACAGCAACGATAACGCAATATATGGCTGAAAATGAAATTGTAGAAATTCCAGCATATATTGATAATTATAAAGTGACAATAATCGGTGAGGGAGCTTTTTTTGGTAAATTAATTACAAAAGTGAGTGTACCAGATACTGTTGAAAAAATATCTTCTAGTGCATTTCGCAGTTGCAGTATGGAAGACATACAATTACCAGACAGCTTGAAAATTATAGAGGATAATGCATTCGAACAATGTGTTTATTTGAAAAAAATATATATCCCATCGGGAGTAGAGGAGATAAGAAGCGAAGCATTTTATCATTGTGAAAGTTTAAATGAAATATATATATCTTCTGGTGTTAAGGAAATAGGCTCTTATGCATTCTGTGGATGTGGTAATATAAATTCTATTGTGGTGGATGAAGCAAATACTTATTTTGATAGCAGGGAAGAGTGTAATGCGTTAATTGAAACGAGTAGCAATTCTATCCTGCGTGGCTGTATAAATACGGTAATACCTAAAAGTGTAACGTGTATAGGGGTATGCGCATTTGATCATTGCAATAATTTAAGCAGCGTAGAAATTCCATCAAATATCGTGAAAATAGACAGCGAAGCTTTTTACAATTGCCCAGATCTGAAAAAAGTTGTTATTCCGGAAAACGTAGTAGAAATGGGGGCTGGTGTTTTTTCTCATTGTGAAGCATTAACTAGTGTAGAATTATCAAAGAATATAAAAGAATTACCTAAAGAATTATTTTTTTTGTGTACAAGCTTAGAGTATATAGAATTGCCATCTGGGCTTATTTCTATAGGAACAAGAACATTTAGAGAATGTACGGGGTTAAAAAACATCTATATACCACAAAGTGTTAAATATATAGGAGATGGGGCCTTTGAGGGGTGTTCCTCTTTGAGCTTTGTTAAACTTCCGAATAATATTGAAACAATTGATAGTTGTGCGTTTGCCGCATGCACAAATTTAAAAAACATTACAATTCCAGAGCATGTAAAAAAATTAGGAATGTCAGCATTTGCTTATTCAGCGTTGACTAGTGTAGTAATACCATCGGGGATAGAAATTCTTCAGAGTGATATTTTTAGTAATTGTGTAGATTTAAAAAAAATAGAAATATTAGAGGGATGCTCAGAAATATCAGAAGGGATGTTCAATGGTTGTATAAGTCTGATGGATGTTCAACTTCCGGATGGAATTAAATATATAGGAGAAAAAGCATTTGCAGAATGCAAGAACTTATCAAGTATATTAATTCCGAATAGTGCCATTATAATAGAACCTGATGTATTCAGTCAGCACAATAATATGTTTGAAATTAAATGTTATGATGGTTCGGTTGCATACAAATATGCCGTTAATAATTCAATTAAATACACAATTATAGAGGCTCCACTACTTGATATATCACAGGCAGAGATTTCGGGTATAAAAAATAAGAATTATGATGGAATTTCACAAAAACAGGATAGTATAAGTGTTAAATTGAATGATGTTCAGCTTCTGGAGGGAACGGATTATATATTATCTTATGAAAATAATATATATCCAGGAGAAGCAAAAGTAATAATATCTGGAATTGAAAAGTATTGTGGTTCTATAGAGAAAACATTTTTAATTATAAAGCAGATTGTAAATATCGGGACAAATTCAAATATCAGCATTTCAAATATTCCGAGCAGTGTAACATACAGTGGATCACAAATAACATTCCCTAATTTGAAGGTTACAATATCTGACACTGTTTTGGAGGAGAAAAAAGATTATATTGTTACTTATACTGGAAATATAAATGTTGGAAACATGAATATTATTATCACCGGAATAGGTGATTATACAGGAAGTATTACGAGAAAAGTAAGCATCAAACAGCGAGAAATCTCAGAAAAATCATCTTCAGTAACTGTAGCTGGAATTCCAAAAACTGAGGTATATACAGGCAAAGCGCATACATATTCTAAAATTGTTGTTAGATATAACAATGCGATGTTATCTTTGGGGAAAGACTATGATGTAAGATATTATAATAATAGAAATGTGGGAATTGCCAAAGTTGTAGTGTTAGGGAAGGGAAATTATACGGGAAGTATAACAAAAACATTTATTATAAAAATCCCTGTTGGAAAGGTGTATGTATCGGGTGGACTGAAGTACAAAGTTATGAGTTTTGGTTCTGATGGAAAAGGAAATGTAGCATTGATCGGAAGTGTGGATAAAAAAATTAATAAGAAATTCACAGTATTAAATGTAAAAAAATATGTGAATATTGGTGATGCTAAAATGAATGTGGTCGCAATAGGGGATAATGCATTCAAAGGATATATTTATCTGAAAAAGTTAATAGTAGGATCAAACGTAAAGTCGATAGGAAAAAATGCTTTTTATGGATGTAAATCACTTTCAAATGTGGCGATTGGTGAAAATACAAGGAGAATAGGTGACAACTGCTTTTCGAAATGTTCAAATTTGAGAAAAATGGACATATATTCGACATATCTAACAAAAACGTCTGTTAGAAAATGCGCATTTAAAGGTATATACTCCAAGGCTTTAATAAAGGTGCCAGCAAGATGCTTAAAATCGTATAAGAGTTTAATGGTATTAAGGGGGATATCAAAAAAAGCAAAGATAACAAGTAGATAATGGTTTGAGAACTGTATAAATTGCGATGATATATAGAGGTGAATGATTGTGAAGAAAATTATCAATGTAATATGGGTACTTCTAATATTGGGGGCTGTATTAGATGGAACTCAGATGAGAGTGAAAGCAGGGAATCTAGTATATGGAGATTATGAATATAGCCAAAATACGAGTGATAAAACAATTTCTATTATAAAATATAATGGAAAAGATAGTGAAGTGGAAATACCTCAAAAGATAAATGGAATGAATGTTGTGAGTATAAGTGAAGAAGCATTTCAGTTTAACGATACTATAGTTGACGTAGTTATACCTGAAGGGGTTACAGGTATAGGTTCTAGTGCTTTTTCATGCTGTAGTAATTTGAAACAAGTTTCATTTCCTGACAGTCTTGAGAAAATTGGATTTACAGCATTTTATAACTGTGAAAGTCTGGAAAACATATATATACCTGAAAATGTTAACACCATTGCAACGGAAGCCTTTTCTGGTTGTTCCAATATAAAAAAAATACAGGTTGCAGTCAATAATAAAGTTTTCGATAGTAGGAATAATTGCAATGCAGTAATAAATACAAGTAATGACGAATTGATTGTAGGGTGTATGAATACAAGGCTTGAATATGGGCTAAAAAGAATTGGGCAGTGTGCTTTTAGAAATGTTACCGGCTTGTATGAAATCAATGTTCCGTCAAGTGTGGCAAGCATAGGAGAATCAGCTTTCTATGGCTGTATAAATTTACATAATATATCATTGTCAGAAAATCTACAGAAAATTGGGGAACGCGCTTTTGGCAGTTGCGAGGGAATAACAAGTATTGAATTACCAGATGGACTCAAAGAAATCGGAAGTTATGTTTTTTCATTCTGCGGAAATTTAAAGAGTATATACATTCCTGCAAGTGTAGAAAGAATGGGCGCAATGGTGTTTGATGAACATAGTGATGATTTGATAATAAGATGTTACAGGTGGTCAAATGCATATAAATATGCAATAGACTGTTCAATACAATATGAAGTATTAGAAGTGGTTAAAACTGATATATCAGATGCTATAATCCAAGGAATAGAAGATAAAACGTATGATGGGGCTTTTCAAAAACAAAGGAGTATTACGATTTTTCTAAATGGGATTCAACTTCAGGAGGGAAGAGACTATACTTTAACATATGAAAATAATAAAAATCCTGGAAAAGCAAAAATAATTATATCTGGTATAGAAAATTACACAGGTACAATAGATAGATATTTTTATATAATAAAACCAATTGTAGATATAGGTAAAATATATGATGTAGATATTATAGGTATACCAAAAAGTGTTATTTATGAAGGTGGAAGAATAACATTCCAAAATGTACAAGTGAAAGTTGAGGGAACTGTTTTAAATGAAAAAACGGATTACATATTGACGTATAATAACAATATAAATGTTGGAAATGCTTCTATAGTTATTACTGGTAAGGGTGATTACAGTGGTACTATTAAAAAAAATTTTTTGATAAAATCTAGAGATATTTCGTTAAAAAATAATCAAATTTCGGTTTGCGGAGTTCCTGATTCTGATATATATACAGGAAAAACATGCGTATATCCTGAAATTGTAGTGAAATGTGGAAATACAATTATGAAGGTCGGAAAGGATTATACTATTGGATATCATAATAACAAAAATATTGGAATCGCAAAGGTAATAATATCTGGAAAAGGGAACTATTCTGGAAGCATTACAAAGAGAGTTAAAATACGAATACAAACCGGAAAAGTATATAATGTAGGAAATTTAAAATATAGAGTTACAGATTCCAGATTAGATGGATGCGGTATGGTATCTCTGACAGGGGCTGCATCGAGAAAAAACTCAAAAAAGATAGTTAAGCTAATTATACCAAACAATGTAGTAATAGGTGGTGTTAGATTTTCAGTTGTTTCAATAGGAGATAATGCATTTAGAGAATATGTAAATATAAAAAGCGTTTCTATTGGTTCTAATGTGAAATCAATAGGTAAAAGAGCATTTTATGGATGTCGAATGTTGAGTAGTGTGAAAATTGGAAATAACGTGTGTGTAATAAACGAAAGAGCATTAGCTGGTTGTAGTGAATTAAAAAGATTAACAATAACAACAACAAAGCTAACGATAAATTCAGTCCGTGCAGGAGCATTAAAAGGCGTAAATAGTAAAATCGTGATCAGAGTACCTGTCAGGAAATTGAAGGAGTACAAAAAAATATTGACATTAAGAGGTGTTTCAAAGAAAGCAAAAATTATAAAATAGAATTATGGAGGATTATACGATAAAGCGTATAATTAATGAACTCATCCGAACAGATATGTGATGGTGAAGCTGGCAGAGGCAACGATAAGGATGGTAGATAAGTATGAGAAGAAATAGGTATTGGCACATAATGGGTTTGATTCTATCTTTGACAGGTACGGCGTGTGTTGCATCAGGCTGTCAGAGCATACATGATAAATTTGATATTATACAATCTCAAATTACAACAAGTGAATCGAACAGTACAGAACCCGGTTTGTATGAGGATAAAGATGCTCAGTATACAGAATCGGAGAAGCAGAGCAGTATATCTGATAAGCCGACGATGGAAGCTTATACGCAAGAAGATAAAAATGCAAGTGAAATCACGAAAACAGAGATAGATGAAGCTGAAGTAGCAGCAACTGAAAAAGAAGTTAATGAGAAGCGTGGACAGACGCTCTCTTATGAGGAAGCCGAGGAAATATACTGTGATCTGATCTATGAGCATGCGTGTAAGAGGGATGTATGCAGAGAGGATGATGGAACCTTGGGAGACTTTTCAATGGATAAATATCCTTATGGGGAAGACACCGATGGGCGGTACAGTATATATATAATGGATAAAGGTTTTTCAGATGTTGGCTATAAAATTTCAGATATAGATGGTGATGGTATATATGAGCTTCTGCTGGCAGATATAAACTCATCGATGATATATGAAGTGTTTACCTTGGAAGGTGACACTCCGAAAATGGTGCTTGACAGTTGGGAACGCTGTAGGATTGATTATTGCGGAGATTTTATATTAAGAACTGGTTCAAATGGGGCAGCTAAT
>OGYE01002779.1_pt1 | contig 10470 bp, 10 predicted proteins | sample 1576471 | NCBI WGS metagenome assembly OGYE01 (sample SAMEA3541532, study PRJEB24748) | human gut metagenome | biome: human gut; feature: human-associated habitat; material: faeces | place: China | collected 2012 | reverse complement strand
ACGCGCTCAAGCCCAACCTCGTGCAGACGCTCGAGGGCACGCCGGCGTTCGTGCATGGCGGGCCGTTTGCCAACATCGCGCACGGGTGCAACAGCGTGCTCGCCACGCGCATGGCCATGCATCGCTGCGACTACGCCGTGACGGAGGCCGGCTTCGGCGCGGATCTCGGCGCGGAGAAGTTTCTGGACATCAAGTGCCGGCTCGCCGGACTGCGGCCGGACGCCGCCGTCGTGGTGGCGACGGTGCGCGCACTGAAAATGCACGGCGGTCTGGCACTGAATGAACTCGGCACGGAGGATCTCGACGCGCTGCGCCGCGGCGTGCCGAACCTGCTGCACCATGTGCGCTGCATCCGCGACACGTTCGGCCTGCCATGCGTCGTGGCCATCAACCGCTTCCCCACCGACACCGACCGCGAGATCGCACTGCTGACGGAGCTGTGCGGGGAGCTGGGCGTCAACGTCGTGCTGTCCACCGTCTGGGCCGACGGCGGCCGCGGCGGCGAGGCGCTCGCGCGCGAGGTCGTGCGCCTGTGCGAATGTGATAACTACTTCCGCTTTGCCTACGAGCTCGACGCACCGGTCGAGGAAAAGATCACGGCTGTCGTGCGCCGGGTCTACGGCGGCGCGGGCGCGGAGATCCTGCCCGCCGCGCGCAGACAGATCCGCGAGCTGGAGGCGCTCGGCTTCGGCGGCCTGCCGGTGTGCATCGCTAAGACGCAGGCGAGCCTGTCGGACGACCCTGCACTGCTCGGCGCGCCCGCGGGCTTCACCGTGACCGTGCGCAGCGTGACCGTGTCCGCCGGGGCGGGCTTTCTCGTCGCGCTCACGGGCGACGTGCTCACGATGCCCGGCCTGCCGAAAGTCCCGGCCGCCGAAAACATCGACGTCGATGACGACGGCCGCATCACCGGCCTGTTTTGAGCGTTTGCGCCCGCACACCGTTTCGTGTGCGGGCGTTTTTTCTGCGCACGGGAAGAAGTTATGTAAACCAATTGGCGCATACCGCGCACCCCCTGCTCATAGGATGAAAGCAGAAAGCCGGAGGTGGTGCAATGTACAAAGTGCGGCAAGCCGTCAGAAAACACCGGAAACTGCTGAGCGTGTGCGCGATGGTGCTGGCCATCGCGCTCATGTTCTGGGCGGTCAACAGCCCCGCGATCGTGGGCGTGAGCGCGGCCAAGCGCGTGCTGCCCATCTACAGCGTGCAGCGCGACGACCGCGTCGTGAGTCTGTCATTCGACGCGGCCTGGGGCAACGAGGACACGCAGATGCTCATCGACATCCTCAACAAGTACAACGTCCACGCGACCTTCTTCGTCGTGGGCGAATGGGTGGACAAATATCCAGAGTCGGTCAAGGCGCTCGCGGACGCAGGCAATGAGGTCATGAACCACTCGTCCACGCACCCGCACATGGCGCAGCTGAGCGCCGAGCAGATCCAGACGGAGGTCAACACCTGCGCCGATAAAATTGAGGCCGTCACCGGTACGCGGCCGACGCTGTTTCGCTGTCCCTACGGGGAGTACAACGACACGGTCGTGAGCACCATCAACGGCCTGGGCATGCACGTCATCCAGTGGGACGTCGATTCCCTCGACTGGAAGGGCTTGAGCAGCGACGAGATCACCTCGCGCGTGCTCACGCGCGTGCAGCCGGGCAGCATCGTGCTGTTCCACAACGCAGCCGAGCACACGCCGGAGGCACTGGCCGGGATCATTGAGGCGCTCATCGCCGACGGGTATTCCATCATCCCGATCTCGCAGATGATCCTCCCCGGCGACACGAGCATCGACCCCAACGGCCGCCAGCGCCCGGCGACTGCGGACGAGGGCGCATAGGGCGCGCAGGGAAAGCGGGGCATGATCCCCGCTTTCGTTGCATTTTGCGCGCGAAAACGTTATAATGGAGAAAAAATCACCGCCCACGGGGCGGTTTGGGAGTAATATCTATGGAAAATTTCCAGAAAATCGCCGTGCTCATCGACGCGGACAACACGCAGCTGTCCAAGCTGGAGGCCGTGCTGCACGAGGTGTCGGCCTACGGCCGCATCGTCGTGAAAAAAGCCTACGGCAACTGGCGCAAGGACTCGCTGAAAAACTGGGAGCCGGAGCTCAAGCGCCTCGCCATCCGCGCCGAGCAGCAGTTTGACTACGTTGCCGGCAAAAACACGACCGACATCGCCATGGTCATCGGAGCCATGGATCTACTGCACAACAATATGTATGACGCGCTCGTGCTCGTGTCGAGCGACAGCGACTTCACGCCGCTGGCCATCCGTCTGCGTGAGTCGGGCCTGTACATCATCGGCGCCGGCGTGACAACGACGCCGGAGTCGTTCAAAAATGCGTGCGACGACTTCATCCTCATCGACTACCTGTCCAAGGCAGACGAAAAGCCGGCAGCCGCCGAGCACGCCGCGGAGCCCGCGGCCAAAAAGCCCGCCCGCAAGACGAAAAAGGCCACCCGCAGCACGAAAAAGCCCGCTGCCGAAGCCGCGCCTTCCGCCGAGCCGGAGCCGACGCCGGAACCCGAACCCGAGCCGGAACCGAAAAAGCCCAATATCGGCGAGATCCACAACCTGCTGCACATCGCGTCCGAGAAGTATCAGGACGCCGACGGCTTTGTCAACGTCAGCTCCTCGGGGCTGTACATCAAGCGCGTCAAGCCCGATTTCAACGTGCGCGCCTACGGCTACAGCAAGCTGCCGGAGCTGCTGGCCGCCTTCCCCAACAAGTACCAGATCAAGCGCTACGAGGGCAAGGGCGGCGCGACGATCATCGCCTATAAATGCCTGTAATATCAAGCATTGAAAAGTCTGATAAGAACCCGCTCAGATTTGCGAAAAACCCTTGACTTTTGCTCCCGAGCGCGCTAAAATTCCTCTCCTGTTGGGGAAGGACACCACCGCGAAGCAACCCTCTTTCTTCGATGCCTCTGCGTCGGCTCTCCCCGCAAATTTCAAGAAAGAAGGTCTTTCCATGACTGCTCAAATCCTTGCGGCTGTCATCTTCGTCGGCATGTTCGCGCTCATCATCATGGACAAATTCGAGCGCCAGTATGTCACCCTTGGCAGTGCAGCCCTCGTGCTCGTGGTCGTGTTCGGCATCTGCATGCACAGCTGGGACGCGATCAAAAATGCTCTGAACCTCGGTGCGATCTTCCGCACTGACTTCTGGTACGGCGCTTCGGAGAGCGCAAGCTCCGGCGTCAACTGGTCGACCATCTTCTTCATCACCGGTATGATGATCATGGTCGAGGGCCTCGGCAAATCCGGCTTCTTCCGCTGGCTGTGCCTGTCGCTGGCAAAGCTCGCGCACTACCACGTCGTGCCGCTGCTGCTGTGCTTCATGGCCATGTCCGCGTTTCTGGCCATGTTCATCGACAGCATCACGGTCGTGCTGTTTCTTGCGACCGTCACGCTGGAGCTGGCACAGATCCTGTGCTTTGACCCTGTCCCGATGATCCTGTCGGAAGTCTTCTGCGCCAACCTCGGCGGCGCTGCCACCATGTGCGGCGATCCCCCCAACATCATCATCGGCACCGCGCTCGGCTATACCTTCACGGACTTCATTAAAAACACCGGCGTCATCATCGGCATCTGCTTTGTGTTCGTGCTGATCTTCTTCTGGCTGTGCTTCCGCAAGCCGCTCAAGGCGAGCGAGGCCGCCCGCCCGGCCGACGCCGTCTGCCCCGCTCCGGCGACCGCCATCGCCAACCGCAAGGCGTTCGTCGCGGATGTGATCGTGTTTCTCATCGCGGTCGCGCTGCTCGTGACGCACGCACAGACCGGCCTGACCGTCTCGTGCATCGGCGTCATCGTCGCGTGCCTGACGCTGCTCGTGACCGTGTTTACCAACGGCGGCGCTGCGGTCAAGGAAGTCCTCCGCGGTGTGGACTACAAGACGCTGCTGTTTTTCATCGGCCTGTTCATCTCCGTTGCGGGCCTGGAGCAGACCGGCGTGCTCAAGCTCATCGCGCAGTTCATCTCGAATATCAGCGGCGGCAGCATCAAGGTCGTCATCCTCATCATTCTGCTGCTGTCGGCCGTGTGCAGCGCACTGATCGACAACATTCCGTTCGCGGCCACCATGGTCCCGGTCGTGCAGTCCATCGCGGCGACGCAGGGCATGGATCTGTCCGTGCTCGCCTGGGCGCTGTCGCTCGGCACCGACCTCGGCGGCAACGCCACGCCCATCGGCGCATCGGCCAACGTCGTGGCCACGTCCGTGTCGGCCAAGAGTGGTCACCCCATCAGCTGGGGCAAATACTGCAAATACTGCGTCCCGGCCACCGTGCTGGTCATTGCGGTCTCGCTGGGATGCCTGTTCCTGAGATACCTGTAATTTTACATCAGAAAGGCGGTAACGCATCATGAAGCAAATCATCGTGACCGTCGGCCGTGAACACGGCAGCGGCGGCAAGTACATCGCCGAACAGATCGCCAAACAGCTCGGCATCGCGTTTTATGATAAGGAGCTGCTGCTGGCCAGTGTCTTCAACGCCGAGGACGCCGCGCGCTATGACGAGAAGCCGGTGCACCTGCTGTGGTCGCGCCGCATCGGCGAGAACTTCAACGCGCCGGAGGATGCACTCGCACACGAGACGTTCGACTACATTCAGAAGCTGGCGGACAGCGGCGAGTCGTTCGTCGTGCTCGGCCGCTGCTCGGACTTCATCCTGCGCAGCAATCCGAACGCCGTGCACCTGTTCATCGCCGGCAAGCCCGACCAGAAGCGTCAGCGGCTCATGGAGGAAAAATCCCTCACGGCCGATCAGGCGGCGCTGGAAATACGCCGCGTCGACCGCGACCGCAAGGCCTACCACAACTACTACTGCGACACGAAGTGGGGCGACGCGCGCGGCTATGACCTCGTCGTCAACAGCGGCAAGCTCGGCATCGAGAAAACCGTTGACACGCTCGTGACCTATGTGCGTGCCTATCAGGCGCAGAACGAATAAGCATGAAAATGCCCCGGATGCATTGGCACCCGGGGCATTTTCTGTTTTTCATCCGCCGGTTTTCTGCGGCCAGCAGGACACGACGATCCCTGCCAGGATCAGCGCGCCGCCGAGCTGGCCCACAATGCCGAAGTGCTCGTGAAAGCACACCGCGCCCAGCGCTGCCGCAACGAAGGGATTGAGCGCGCAAAACAGCGCCGCGTGGTCCGCCGTCGTCCCGCTCTGCGCGACCGGCTGGAGCGTGAAGCCAAAGCCGCTGCACACGAGCGCCAGCGCCAGCACGACCAGCCACTCCGTGCCGCTGCCGGGCAGGTGCGGCGTCTCGAACAGAAACGACGCGATCAGCGCCAGCGCGCCCAGAAACCCCACCTGCACCACGCCGGACAGCAGGGGGTCCGCTCCGGCGTGCGTGAGCCGGTCGGTCACGAGGATGGCCGTCGAATACAAAAACGCCTCCAGAATGCAGTACCCGACGCCCGGCGTGAGCGTGAGACCGCCGCGCAGCGTCAGCAGTGCCATGCCCAGCAGGCACGCCAGCGCGCCGAACAGCACACGGCGCTCCAGCCAGCGGCGGCTGAGCGCCGCCTGAATGAGCGGCACGATGACGACGGCCGTGTTCGTCACGAACGACACGGTAGAGGTCTCCACGGTTTTCAGTGCCGTGAGCTCCGCCGTCATGACGCAAAAATAGATGCTGCCCATGGCAAGATCGCTCAGCAGCGTGCGCCGGTCGATCTGCAGCAGCCGCCGCCGGAACAGCGCCGCCAGAAATGCAAACGCCAACAAAAACCGCACCGCCAGCAGCGTGAATTTGCCCATGTCCTACAAGCCGACTTTTGTGAGCACATATGATGTGCTGCGCGCAATGATGACCGCCGCCAGCAGCAGCTCCGCCTGCGTGCGCGTCATGGTCCGGGTCTTCATCCGTATTCCTCCCGAAAATGTCTTGACGAAACGATACCACGGTTATATCATTGCGTAAAGAGACAATGTTTCAACGGTTCCTTGCGGAATCTGCAAGGACAGAGGCAGCTTATGGACACGGAAAAATGCCGCGCACTGCTGGCCGTGCTCGAGGCCGGGAGCCTCTCGGCGGCGGCGGAAAAACTGGACTATACCCCCTCCGGCCTGAGCCGGATGATGGCGGCGCTCGAGCAGGAGCTGGGCTTCCCACTGCTGAGCCGCTCGCACAGCGGCGTGCAGCCGACGCGCGCCTGCCGGACGCTGCTGCCGACGCTGCGGGAGCTGACGCACTGGAGCGGTCTGCTCGACGCGCAGGCAGCCGAGATCCGCGGCGTCGAGACCGGCACGATCGCCGTCGGCTGCGTCTACGGGGCGTACTACGGCTGGCTCAGCCGCTGCATCGCCCGCTTTTGCGAAGTTTACCCCGGCATCGAGGTGCAGGTCCTGCAGGGCAACAGCAGCCAGCTCACGCGCGCCGTGTGCGAGCACACGGCCGACTTCTGCATCACGAGCTTCCGCGAGGGCGACTTTGACTGGATCCCGCTGTACGCCGACCCCATGGTCGCGTGGCTGCCGCCGGAGCACCCGCTGGCCGGAGGCAGGACGTTCCCGCTCGCGGCGTTTGCGACCGAGCCGACCATTGCGACCTATATGCACCAGGACACGGACAACGCGCGCGTGTTCGCCCACGCGGGCATCACGCCGAACGTCCGCTACACGACTGTGGACAGCCGCGCCACCTTTGCCATGGTGCAGGCCGGTCTCGGCGTGAGCCTGAACAACCAACTCATCACCCGCGGCTGGGACACGACCGGCATCGTGATCCTCCCGGTCGATCCGCCGCAGTATGCCGAGATCGGCATCGCCGCGCCCGCGCCGGAGGAGCTGTCCCCGGCGGCGAAGCGGTTTCTCGCCTTTGCCCGGCAGACCCTGCGCACGGACCCCGAGGCCGCGGAACTTGGAAAGGAGCAAGCATGAAAGTATCCGAACTCCCCTACCGGCGCGTGACGCGCGAGGAAATGACCGAGGGCCTGCAGCGCGTGATCGAGCGCGTAAAGGCAGCGCAGAGCGTCGAGGAAATTCTCGCCGCGCGGGCGGAATATCTCTCGCTCACGACGGAGTACGCCACGGCGCAGTCGCTGTCGTACATGCGCTACACGATCAACACCGTAGACCCGTTTTATCTGGCGGAAAAGGACTACTACGACGAGATCGGCCCGGAGGTCGAAAATCTCGCGCTGCAGTACACCTCCGCCGTGCTCGACAGCCCGTTTCGAAAAGAACTCGAGACGGCGCTCTCGCCGATCCTGCTGCGCAGCATGGAGCTGCAGCGGCGGAGCATGTCGCCGGAGATCATCGACGACATGGTCGAGGAGAACAAGCTCGTGAGCGAATACGCCCAGCTCATGGCGGGCATGCTCTTCCCCTTCCGGGGCGAGCAGCTGCCGCGGCCGATGCTGATGAAATACGCCCGCAGCGCCGACCGCGCCACACGCAGGGAATGTTACGAGGCCCTCGGCACGACGCTGGAAGCGCACAGCGCGCAGCTGGACGATATCTTTGACCGGCTCGTGCACGTGCGCGACCGGATGGCCAAAAAGATGGGCTATCAAAACTTCATTGAGCTCGGCTACTGCCGCATGGAGCGCATGTGCTACGACGTGCAGGCCGTTCAGGCCTTCCGCGAGAACATCGTGCGCGACATCGTGCCGGTCGTGTCCCGGCTGCGGCTGGAAAACGCGAAGCGTCTCGGCATCGACACGTTCCGGCTCTACGACAACGAATTTTTCACCCCCGGCGGCGACCCGACGCCCTGCGGCAAGGACGACCTGTTTGCGGCAGCGCAGAAGATGTACGATGCCATGGGCGACGTGCCGGGCGCATTTTTCCGCATGATGTGCGAAAACGAAGCCTTTGACGTGGAGTCCCGCCCGAACAAGTGGGGCGGCGGCTACTGCACGGAGTTCCCGAAATTCCGGCAGCCGTTCATCCTCGCAAACTTCAACGGCACGTCCGGCGACGTGGACGTCGTGACGCACGAGGCCGGCCACGCGCTCAACGCCTACCTGATCGCGGACAACCGCTTCGCGCTGGAGCTCGGCTGCGGCGGCATGGAGACCGCCGAGACGCACTCGATGAGCATGGAGTTTTTCGCCTGGCCATATCTCGACGCTTTCTTCCCCAAGGCGGGCGACGCGGAGCGCTACCGCTTCCAGCACGCGCTCGATGCGCTCAGCTTCCTGCCCTACGGCACGATGGTGGACGAATTCCAGCACCGCGTCTATGCCGAGCCCGGCCTTGCCCAAAGCCCGGCGCACCGCCTGGATGTGCATAGGCAGAATCGTTGGAGAAACCACCGACGTGGATGGAAAACGTGCTTTTGTCCTGACATTGCAGGCAAGAGAACAGCACATCCGCCGCGAGAAAGCTTCCAGCAATATTTGCTCCAATCAGGCATTGTGCGCTATGACTGCCTCGGTTTATCTGGCAGCAATGGGACCAGAAGGACTGCGCCGTGCTGCCCTGATGTGCTATCAGAATGCACACACTCTGGCAGAAAAACTCTGCTGTATCCCTGGCATCCAGTTAAAATATACTGGTACCTTCTTCCACGAATTTGTTACCGAACAGGCAGACAGTGACCGCATCCTGTCTGCTCTGGAAAAAGAAGGCATCCTTGGCGGATATCCTCTTGAGAACGGCGACATTCTCTGGTGCGCAACCGAAAAGAACACCGCCGAGGAAATTGATAAGGTCGTTAATATCATCAGAAAGGAGCTTATGTAATGCAACTGTTATTTGAACGCAGCCATCCGGGCAGAGGATGCACCATCCTTCCAGCCTGCGATGACATCAATCTGGACGCTTCTCTTTGCAGGGCACAGGCTCCCCATCTTCCACAGCTGAGTGAAAACGAAATCAGCCGACACTACACCGAGCTTGCAAAACAAACTCATGGTGTCAATGATGGTTTTTATCCGCTTGGCTCCTGCACTATGAAATATAACCCGAAGATCAATGAAGAAATTGCTTCTCTTCCAGGCTTTACTGAAATTCATCCACTTCAGCCGGAACATACCGCCCAAGGTTGTCTGGAAGTTTTGAGCCTTGCTGATAAATTGTTTAGTGAAATTACCGGCATGGATGCTATGACCTTCCAGCCTGCAGCAGGTGCCCACGGTGAGCTGACCGGTCTGATGCTAATTAAAGCTTACCATCAGGCAAACGGTCATCATGACCGTACCAAGATTCTGGTTCCGGACTCTGCGCATGGCACCAACCCTGCTTCTGCTTCGATGGCAGGTTTTCAGGTCGTCAGCATTCCTTCCCTTCCAAACGGATGTGTTGACACCGAGGCTCTGCGTCAGGCTGCGGATGAACATACCGCAGGATTGATGCTGACCAATCCAAATACCGTCGGACTCTTTGACCAGAACATCTCCGAAATCACCTCCATCGTCCATCAGGCAGGCGGTCTTTGCTACTACGACGGCGCAAACCTCAACGCCATCATGGGAATCGTTCGTCCGGGCGATATGGGATTTGACGTTGTCCATCTGAACCTGCACAAGACCTTCTCCACCCCACACGGCGGCGGCGGTCCTGGTTCCGGTGCAGTCGGATGCAAAGAATTCTTAAAACCGTTCCTCCCATCCCCAACTGTCTGCAAAGATGAAAACGGCTATCACTTCTGCCGCAATAATCCACAGAGCATTGGTTCTGTCAAGGAATTCTACGGAAACTTCCTGGTTGTCGTTCGAGCTCTGACCTATGTCCTGACCCTTGGAAAAGAAGGTATCCCAGAGGCTTCTTCCAATGCAGTATTAAACTGCAACTACATGATGAATCACCTCAAGGATCTTTATGACATGGCATTCGACACCGGATGCATGCACGAATTTGTTATGACACTGGAAAAGCTCAAGAAGGAAAAGGATGTTTCTGCGATGGATGTTGCAAAAGCTCTGCTGGACAACGGAATCCATCCACCAACAATGTACTTCCCTCTTATCGTTCATGAAGCGCTAATGGTAGAGCCGACCGAAACAGAACCTCGCGAGGTTCTCGACCACGCAATCGAAGTATTCCGCAGCATTTATCAGACTGCAATGGAACAGCCGGAATCCCTGCATGAAATGCCGCTGCACACGCCGGTTCGTCGTCTGGACGAGGTTGGTGCTGCAAGAAATCCAAAGCTTCGTTTTTCCTTTGAATAAATTATTCCTTTCAGGAGGTATCCTCAGATGATCGAAACGCTTTCTTATTATATCGGCAATTCCCTAAACCCTTATCTGAACCTTTCCATCGAAGAATACCTCCTGGATACGGTACAGCCCGGGCAGATGATTCTGTATCTGTGGCAGAACGAACGTACCGTTGTAATCGGCAAAAACCAAAATGCCTGGAAGGAATGTCGCTTTCAGGAAGTTAATCCGGACGGCAGTGTGAAATAACAAAAACATTTTGGGCGGATAACCAAGTTCTTGGATATCCGCCCAAATTATAGCAAATAAAAATCAGCCGGTACCCTGCGTTTCTACGCCAA
>OGYE01002773.1_pt1 | contig 10482 bp, 9 predicted proteins | sample 1576471 | NCBI WGS metagenome assembly OGYE01 (sample SAMEA3541532, study PRJEB24748) | human gut metagenome | biome: human gut; feature: human-associated habitat; material: faeces | place: China | collected 2012 | reverse complement strand
ACATTATTATTAGTTATATCAAAATTCTGCAGGCCGGCAGCTGTTCCATCGAGTACGGTTTTGTGCTGGACGATCTGTTGACCAACTACGAGCGTGTTTGCGACCATTGCAGCAATGTGGCGGTTGCACAGATCGAGGTGGCACAGGACAGCTTTGACACCCATGCCTACCTGAACGACTCCATACGCTGGGACTTCTGACAGCAGTTGGTGTGGCTGCGGTTTTTGGCAGTAACTCGCCGCAGATCATGCTGGTATTCGGTTCCGTCAGTGCGCTGCTCGCCGTTGCTACAATGGCGCTCATTTCCAGAAAGGAGAATCACCATGAAAATATCCACATTAAAGGCTAAGTCCATCCTCGTCAAGTCGAATCTTCCTGCATCCGACTATGTGGCAAACCCCTACAGCGGCTGTACACATCAGTGCCGCTACTGCTATGCATGTTTCATGAAACGTTTCACTGGTCATGACGAGGACTGGGGAACGTTTCTGGATGTCAAGGAATACGAGTCCGACAAGCTCCCGAAATCCCTCACCGGTAAGACAATTCTGCTTTCGTCCGTGACCGATCCCTATAACCCTTTTGAGGCGAAATACCACAAGAGCCGGGAAGTTCTCGAACGGCTGCGAGGAACTGACGCACATATCGAGATCCTGAGCAAGTCAGATCTCATGATACGGGATCTTGATCTGCTCCGGCAGATTCCGGACTTGTCCGTGGGCATTTCACTGAATACTCTTGATGACGGATTCCGGAAGGATATGGAACCAGGGGCTCCCTCTGTGCATCTTCTAATTTGACATTTCCTGTATAGTACAGATACATTTTTCCATCTTCAATAAATGCGGATCCGGAATATACTCCGTGACAGTCAAATGGCTGATCTGGATAAAGTGCGGTACCCTGATATTCCCACTTAATCATATCCTTGCTGGTATAGTGACCCCACATCTTCACACCGCCTTCTGCATTAAACGGCGAATACTGGAAAAACGCGTGATAGATACCCTGGAACTGGCAGAGTCCATTTGGATCATTCAGCCAGCCGACCGGCGGCATCAGGTGTAGTTTTTCACGAAATTTTCTATCTGATACGGATAACTCTTCTCTTGTTTTCTGGCTTTGTTCTGCTGTCTCTACTAATTTTACAAGATCTCTTGTTAATGCGTTCATAAATCAATCGTCTCCATCTATCTATAAGCATTATTTCTATACACATTATTTTGTAAGTGTCATAACTTTACTTGTTGTCTTAACTTCAGCAGGTTCTGCCTTTGTTACATTTCCGAATTCATCTGTATTTGTCAGAATCATCATTGTTGTCGTCTGATATCCTGCATTCTTGATTTCCTCAAGGTCCGTTTCTACCAGAATATCTCCTGCATGTACTTTATCGCCATCAGAAACTTTCTTTGTAAATCCTTTTCCATCCATTTTTACAGTATCAATACCGATATGGATCAGAAGTTCGCCACCCGCTTCTGTTGTGATACATACGGCATGACCTGTCTCGAAAATATTCGATACTTCTCCGTCGCATGGCGCTACGATTTTTCCATCTGCAGGCTCTACTGCAACGGTAGCTCCGAGCATCTCTGATGCGAATGTCTCATCTGCTACTTCTGCTAACGGAATCTGTGTTCCATTTACCGGGCTTGTTAATGTCTCTTCTGTTGTAGCTGCTGTTGTGTCTGCTGCTGTATCGTCTGTTGCTACTGCGTCTGTTGTTTCCATATTTTCTACTGCTGCTGTCTCTGCTGCATCTGCGGTTGCTGCCTTTGGTTCTGCATCCTTATAGATCAGGAATGAGATCACGAATGCAACACCGACTGCGATCACCATCTCGATCAGGTACTGAAGCGGCTGATTCAGGCAGAGCAGGATACCGAAGATACCTGTCACACCAGTTCCTTTCGCTCCAAGATGTACCAGTGATGCATATAATGCCCCACATCCTCCACCGATACATCCGGCGATGAATGGTTTGAAGAATCTTAAGTTTACACCGAAGATTGCAGGCTCTGTAATTCCCATAAATGCACTGAGTGATGATGGAAGCGCCAGAGATTTGATCTTCTTATCTTTAGACTTAATACCTACTGCAAGTGCTGCAGCTCCCTGTGCTACGTTGGCTGCACTTGCAAGTGGAAGCCAGTATGTAACACCGTATTTTGCAAGCTGTCCGATGTCAATAGCTGTATACATCTGATGAATACCGGTTACTACGGTTGGTGCATATAAACCTCCCATGATCAGACTTCCAATTCCGAGAGGAAGCGTTAGCATCCACTGGATTGCTCCGAGAATTGCATTTTCAGCCCATACGAAGATCGGTCCTACAATTGATAATGTAAGGTAACCTGTTACAAATACGCTGACCAGAGGTGTTACGAACAAGTCAAGAACTTCCGGAACGATCTTATGTAACTTCTTCTCGATCACTGCCAGAATCCATACGGCGATGATAACAGGAATGACGTGTCCCTGATATCCGACCATGTCAATCTTGAACAGTCCGAAGAATACGCTCTGTGTCTGCTGTACACCCTCTGTTGCTACAGTATAAGCGTTCTGCAGTGACGGATGGATCATGATCATACCGATAACTGCACCAAGATACTGGTTCGCACCGAATGCTTTTGCAGCTGAGAATGCGATCAGGATCTGCAGGAATGTGTAAGCAATGTTACTGAACAGATTCGCAAATACATAAATCGAACTGTGTGTATTAATATGGAGGAATCCGTTGCTATTCATAAAATCAAGTGAGTTCATGATTCCCATTAAGAAACCGCTGGCTACGATGGCCGGAATGATCGGTACGAAGATATCACCAAGCAGCTTGATCGCACGCATGAACCAGTTCTGCTTCTCTGCAGCTGCCTCTTTTGCCTCTGCTTTCGAGCTTGCCGTGATACCTGCAATGTCGATGAACTCGGCAAATACTTTATTTACCGTACCGGTTCCGAGGATAATTTGAAGCTGTCCCGATGCTTCGAAGACTCCTTTTACCCCATCTACATTTTCAAGTGCTTCTTTACTTACTTTCTTATTATCTGCAATGACAAGACGAAGTCTCGTTGCACAATGTGCTGCAGATGCAATGTTCTTACTTCCGCCGACATGATCCAGGATGTCCTGTGCGGTCTTTCTGTAATCCATATTAACTCTCCTTCCTCGTTCTATATGTAATCGTTTTCACATCTTATGATTTTATATTAAATAAAAAAATGCCATTTGTAAAGATGGCATTTTTACTGATTCTGATTCTTCTGTTTTGTTTAACTTGCACTATACTCTTAGTTACATTCATTCAAATCTATTCACGATCTGGAATCCCAGCTTCATATGCACCGGCACCGGATTTTTCTCTTCAATCTGTTCAAGCAAGAGCTCTGCCCCCTTGATTCCACTCGTTTTATACCCAAAATGAACCGTTGGAATACCACCTGTCACAGCCCTTAACATCTGATTATCACCAAATCCTGTGACACAGATACCAGACTGTTCCAAAATGTGTAGCATCCTTGCACCAGAATTCTGAACCGATTCCGGAACCGCCTTTTTACTCTGTGCGATCAATGCCTCGATTGCTCCTGCTGCAATCGTATCTGTTGCGCATGATATGATATCGATTCCATTTTCTTCACTCAACAAATCCACTACTGCTTCATATCCGCCGCTCATTGTAAATTCTGATTCGCGTCTGTACCGATGGTCATCGAAAGTAATCCCTGCTTCCTGAAGTCCCTTGCGGAACCCGTCTTCTCTGGCAGCACCTGCTGCCTTATCTTCACGAGTAACACCAATATATGCAATCTTGCAATCTTCAGGTCTTCCACCATTCCGCTTCAGTGCTTTCAACGCAACTTCTTGTCCCATTGCTCTTCCCGCACCAAAATCATCATGATAGATACAGCTTGCCATTTCCGTCTCCTGTCCCACAACCACAACCGGAACCTTTGATTCTTTTAAAAATCTCCGATGCTCGTCTGTAAGCACTGTACCGATCAGTACAATTCCATCTACCGGATAACTTTCAAAGATTCTCAGATAAGTCAGCTCATTCTTTGGCTGATTATCCGTGCTTGCAAGAAGCATCTGGTACCCTCTTGCCGAAAGAACCTGTTCAATTCCCGCTGTGATCCGGCTGATTGATTCTGAATTGATCTTCGGAGCCACCACACCAACCAGATGTGCACGTCCGGTTCTTAGGATTCTTGCCTGAGTAGACGGCTGATATCCCGTCTTCTCAATCACTTTACGGATCTGCTCCTTTTTCTGTTCACTCACATATCCGCCATTCAAATATCTTGATACTGCTGCGCTGGACACCCCGGCCATCTGTGCAATCTCTTTTATCGTCATTGTATACTGCCTGCCTTTATTTCCCTGATTTTCGAAATTATCCAGATCCATTTTCGCTCTTTTTCTAGCTTTGACCTGAACCTGAATGACATTCACATTTTAACATTCAACAGACAAATATGCAACGGCGTTGCGCTACATCATTCTTGATCTATCTGTCCACATCATATAGAAATCCATAAAGTATTACTCTTCCATTCGTCTGATCGTTAGAACAAGTAGATAAGCCAATGATCCTGTTCCACCCCTCTTTTCCTTTTTTCTCAGGAAGACGATACTGCACGGCATGTGCCTTTATATATTCCATCAGTTCTTCCAGATTCTCTTTCTTATAATCTTGTGGATTATAAATAACTTCATCATACGCATCCGTCTCCACACAGGCGAACCACTGGATTTTTTCTAACTGTTCATTCAAATATAGCGTACCTGTTTTATGCGATTCAAAATACCCCTTTTCTTTATAATTCATCACATCCCCAAACATTGCGCCATTATCCATATGGTGACCATATAATAAACTGTAACTGTCAATAAATTTTCTGTCATTTCTGCTATCCAGAAAAATACTTCCTGAAAGAGCAAATTCTCCATAAATATCCTGATTGATATATTCCAGATTTGTTTCTCCCTGCACAACCGGATAATCAATCTTTGTTCCGTCTACCGTCAGCCAGGCACACACATCCGGATTGATTTTCTGAAGTTCCTGCAGGGACGGACTTTCATCCGTTTTCCCTGCAGGTTTATATTTCATCAATTCTCCGCTGATAAACGCACGTCGGTTGATCTGGCAGGTATCCCATAATGAATATGCACCATAAAGAAGCATAAGAATAATAAAGAGCGCTGCCAGAATTTCCAATATCTTATTTCCCGCTTTTATAACTTTAAAAAACAGCTCTTCCCTCTGCTCCCCTGCCTCCTGACCTTCTGTCGTTTCGTTTATCATGCTCTTTTTCTACGAAAGAAAACTGATCCAAATGCGCCTGCCGCACCCACAAGTAGTACGTATGGTGTGTATTTCTTTGCAACGCCTGTTACTACAGCCGCATCTTTCTCATTCACATACTGAACTACTGTACCATCTTCTTTTGTAGTTCCTGTCTTTGTTCCGGTCGCAGTTGTTTCTCCATCAATCGTAGTAGTATATCCATCTTTATTCGCATCGGTCTCTGTTACCGTGTATTTATCAGATTCTGTCAATCCATAAATTGTAATTGAACCTGTATCAGAAATCTGATAAGAAGTTTCTGCTTCATTGCTTGTGATGTATTCTGTAAGTGCCTGTGCATTTGCATTTTTCTTCACTACAACTTTGTAGAGTTCTCCCTGTCCACCATTCACCGCAACCTTGAATTCGAAGGATTTATTTTTAACTCCCTGATTACCTGTGATCGTTTTTTTGATCGTCACATCATGCGTTGTATCATTTTCTGCACCATAATCATTGATAAATTCAAGATCACCTTTTTCACCGTTATTTTCTGTAATTACATTTCCAACATAAAGTGCTCCATCTGCTCCGTTATATACAAAAAGATAAACATCTCTGCCTGCTGTATCATAATCGATTCCTTCATAAGAACCTGCATCTTCAGTCACAACATAATGATAAACACCGGCATGTTCAAATACCTCTGCATTGATTTCCAATGTTGCATTCTTGCTGTAAACTGCTGCCAGTGTATCTTCTCCTGATGGCTGGAATCCGATTGTCTGGGTGGCCTTGATTCCACCTGTCACACCGGCATATACTACATTATCTCTCCAATTTTCTGCTGCTTCACCATTCTCCACATGAAACGAAAATGAAGTGTTTGGCTGGTATGTATTTCCATCCGTTGTCACTGTTTTCTTCAGATTCAACTGTGTGATCGGTTCATTTTCCTCGGCCGCCGCATTTACCACACAAACTGACATCATCATCATACTCGCCATTGCCATTGCTGAAATACGTCCTGCTGTTTTCTTATTCATAATCTCTACCTCACTTTTTACTCTGATTTCCGGGTTTCAGATATCTGACCGGCGGAGCACCGTAATTACTCTGCCTTTTATCTCCTTGTCCTTCACAGCTCCAAAATACCGGCTGTCTTTTGCATTTCCCCGTTGATCTCCCAGAATAAAATATTCTCCGCTATTCAGCGTCAGTGGATAGACCGTGTCACTTTCGTATTGCGGTGTATCATAGAAAATATCATTTTCCACAATCTTACTTCCATTGATCTTTACCTTTTCGTCCTCTGTAATCTCTACTGTATCGCCGCCGGCTGCGATCACTCTGCCCACATATTTCTCTCCTGCTTTCTGAAGAACCACCACATCCCCGCTTTTCGGTTTTTCCAGTCGATAATAAAAGAGCAGATCTCCCGCACTGATGCGTGGCGACATGTCATTGTTTTTCATGGTTGTAATCCCAAACAACAGCCCGAATAAAACCCACAGAAACACCAGAAGAAATGCAAGACGAATCAGAAAAAGATGAATCTCTCCTTTTAATTTCATGAATCTGTTTCTTTCCTCTTTCTTCGAAGAAACAGAAAAACTGCTCCTCCTGTTATGCCTATTGTTTCTATCAGGATTGTAGGAAGCACCCTGTTCTCTACTCCTGTCGGAACAACCATAAGCGGTTGATACTGATTCGTATAAGTTACTGTTGCCGTCTGCTCCTTCGTTATATCAATTCGTGCTGTCATCCCCTCTGCCTGACTTTCCTGTCCCACGAGATAAAAGGTATGCTCCAGCCTATAGTTATTCTGTTCCTGAGCAATCTCCGTCACTGTATATTCCCCAGGTTCAACCGCCTGGAGCGATGCACTCCACTGACCATTTTGTGGAAGCTTCACTTCTTCGATCACTTCTTCTCCCCGTTTTATCTGAAATGTAAAGGACTCGTCCGGAATCTGGCTTGCTGCAATTCCTTCCACCTGCTTTGTGATTATCAGATTACCTGTTTTGGCCGGTGGGTTTGGGAGATCCTTTCCAAAAGAAATGTTATCGAGCAGGTTTCCATTTGACAGATTTCCATTTGCTGCCGCTACTGCCACAAAATAAAATCGAGTAACATATTGCCCTGCCGGAACCGTATAATCTCCATAGTGATAAGTCCATTTGCCGGCTTCATCTGACAATACAGCCTGTACATCTGGATTACTCTGATCAAATCCCGATCCTGCCGGATTCCAATCAGAACTCATTGATTTCGTATCGCTGATGATAACCGCCATCGTGTCTGTTCCCCAGCGTCCTGCATGTTCCAATCCCCAGTGAAGAACTGTCCCTGGTTCTGTCAAAACATCCTGATAAAGAGCCCCTGGTTCCTCACAGTTTAATTCTGCGAACTGATTTCCCTGTGCCGCACTACTGATGTTATAAACCGGTTTTGGATCATTAACCGTATTTCCATAATAACTTTGGCTTCCATCTGCAATCTCGATATAATAATCTCTCTGAGTTCCAGAGCCAAAATATGCACCTTTCGCTGTTGTTTTCCAATATAAATCATTCGTTCCATTTGCTACCTGGATAAAATGTGCATTCTTATAAGTCAGTGTTCCTGCATCAGATACTTTTGGCGTCTCAAAACTTCCATTCTGAAGCTTGTCATAATAATTCACCTTGTATTCGGAAGAATAAACTGTCACCGCCTCATTTACTGTCACTTTCACACGAAATGTCTTCTGTGCACCATCTCTTGCAACTTCATAGGATTGCTTTCTACTATCCACAGTCGCTGTATCCTCAATGTCTTTCCATTGACCGTTTTCACTTACCTGCCACTGATAAGCAATCTGATCTGATTCTGTTGTTCCGCTAACATCTGCTGTCAGAGAACCTTTTGTAAGAATCTCATCTTTAAGAGCAACTGAAATTTTCTCTGAATCGGTACTTTTCCCTTCCTCTGTTACTACTCCAGACTCAGGGGGAGATTCTTTTGCGTCTGGTTTCTGCATTTCTGATCGGGAAGTCTCTTCCGCATCTGTTTCTTCCGGGAGCACGGTACAATCTGTTCCCTCTGTGGTTTGTACAGCCTCAACTTGTACACCTTCTGCCAGTACCTGAACCCCCATCAACGACAGCATCATCAGTACCGCCATCAGAAATGCAAAATGTCTTCTCAGCTTTCTTCGCATTTTGCCCTCTCCTGTCTTAAATTGAATTGTTACCTTTCAGGAAGTACTGTCGATATATTTTATATCTGCCCTCCTGTCTAATATATGTATGACGCTGGATTTCTGATTATGACTTGAAAGAGATAAAATTAGATTTCTTTAAGATTTTTTACATTTTTTAAAATTTTCTCTTGCAAAGACCATTTAAATATGATAATATATTTTTCGTCGATAAGACAAGGAAATATTCCTCCTTAGCTCAGTCGGTAGAGCATTCGGCTGTTAACCGAAGTGTCGTTGGTTCAAGTCCAACAGGGGGAGCTTGAAGATCTTGCAGAAATGTAAGATCTTTTTATTCTCTGATTATCGGATCAGGAGTAGGAAACTAAGAAGTTCGATTTGTCGAATTATTTGAAAAGTTTCAAAAATTAAAAAAATATCAAAAAAGTACTTGCCAAACGGTGATTTATATGATATGATTATAATCGCTGTTGAGGAAGTCGACAGACAAAGTATGGCCCCGTGGTCAAGCGGTTAAGACATCGCCCTTTCACGGCGGTAACACGGGTTCGATTCCCGTCGGGGTCATTTATGCCGATGTGGCTCAATTGGCATCCGACGACGGCTTCCGCTCCGAGATGGGCTGCCGCCCGCGCACCCCGGCCAACTGCATCTTTGAGCACGTCTACTTCTCGCGTCCTGACTCCGTCAAGGACGGCAGCTCCATCTACCTGGTGCGTCACAACATGGGCCGCCGCCTTGCGCAGGAGACTCCCGTCGACGCCGACCTGGTCATCTCCGTGCCCGACTCCGGCACGCCGGCGGCCGAAGGATTTGCGGAGGAGTCCGGCATTCCCTACGGCACGGGCCTCATCAAGAACCGCTACGTGGCCCGCACCTTCATTGCCCCCACGCAGGAGTTGCGCGAGATGGGCGTGCGCCTCAAGCTCAACGCGCTGGCAGACGTCGTGCGCGGCAAGCGCTTGGTCATGGTGGACGACTCCATCGTCCGCGGCACCACGTCCGCGCAGATCGTGCGCCTGCTCAAGGAGGCCGGCGCCACGGAGGTCCACGTGCGCAGCGCCAGCCCCATGGTCACCTGGCCGTGCTTCTATGGCATAGACACGGCCGACCAGGACCAGCTTATCGCCGCAAACATGACGCTGGAGGAGATTCGCGACCACATTGGCGCGGACTCCGTGGGCTTCCTCTCGCTGGAGGGCCTCATGGCCTGCGTGCCCGAGGGGGTGGGCTACTGCAAGGCCTGCTTCAACGGCGAGTACCCCGTCGCCATCCCGCGCACGTTCTACGAGGAGAAGTTCCTCCCCGGCTACGAGCCCAACAACCTGAACCCGGTGAGCGCCGAGTCCAAGATGAACCTCGAAGACGTCCTCAACCTTGAAGAGAAGGAGAACTAGCATGGCTGACCAGCCCAAGCACGTGACCTACGCCGACGCCGGCGTTGATGTGGACGAGGGTGCCCGCGCTGTCGACTGCATCAAGGACGCAGTCAAGGCTACCAACCGCCCCGAGGTCATCGGCGGCCTCGGCGGATTCGGAAGCTGCTTCTCCATGAAGGGCTTCAAGGACATGGAGGACCCGGTGCTGGTCTCTGGCACCGACGGTGTGGGCACCAAGCTGGCCATTGCCCAGCTGCTCGACCGCCACGACACGGTGGGCGAGGACCTCGTGGCCATGTGCGTGGACGACGTGGTGCCCATCGGCGCCGAGCCCCTCTTCTTCCTGGACTACGTGGCCATTGGCAAGCTGCGCGCGGAGCACGTGGCAGAGATCGTCAAGGGCATTGCCGAGGGCTGCAAGAAGTCCGGCTGCGCCCTCGTGGGTGGAGAGATGGCCGAGCACCCCGGCGTCATGAATCCCGATGATTACGACCTGGCCGGCTTTGTGGTGGGCGTCGTCGACCGCCCCAAGATGATTGGGCCCGAGAAGGTCAAGGTGGGCGACGTCATCCTCGGCCTGCCCAGCTCCGGCATCCACT
>OGYE01002771.1_pt1 | contig 10483 bp, 9 predicted proteins | sample 1576471 | NCBI WGS metagenome assembly OGYE01 (sample SAMEA3541532, study PRJEB24748) | human gut metagenome | biome: human gut; feature: human-associated habitat; material: faeces | place: China | collected 2012 | reverse complement strand
TATGCAGCTACAAAAGATAGCGGTGGAACTCGTTATTTAGAAGAATTCCATGGTATTAAGCAGGGGAAAAAGAATGAATATGCCATCATTCGAAAATATGATAAAGAAAAGATGGACAAAAACTTTATTCAAAGAAATATCTCTACATTAGAATTGATCAACGATAACATGAGTAATTCTATTAAAGGGGTTTCCAAAGTAAAGGATTTGAATAAGATAGATTCAGAGGATGATGAGTTCTATTACATTGCGTATACTTTCTCTAAAGAGCCAATGGCTTTAAATCAACAGATGTTAGATAAAATCAAATCATCTGCTGAAAAGGTAAATATTTGTAGAACTTTATCGGAGGCTATTTCAAAACTTCATGACTTAGAGGAACCAATCTATCATCGTATGATCAATCCGGGTTCAATCATAGTTTGCGATTATGGTTTAAAAGAAGGGTATGTTCCATATTTGATTGGATTTGATTTCTCTAAATTTGATAAACAATCAGAATATGCAACGGTGATTGATGTATACAATAAAGAAGTTGAAAGACAAAATGAAAATAATGAAGATAACTTCAAATATATTTGTCCAAATGATTTACATGTGAATAGTAATTCGAATTTTGGACAAAGAGATATCTACGCATTGGGTATGTTGTTCATTCGTATCTTGACTGGTAATTTGAATCCGAAAAAGAATGAAATTAAATTATTGGATGAGATTGAAGAACAATATTCAGCTAAGCTTGCGGATTTATTAGAAAGAATGATTTCAGAAGCCGCGATGGAAAGACCAGATGCGAACACTGTATATAGTGTATTTAAAGAAGCTTTAGATGAGTATAAGTAATGGATTTAGTATTTGATGATACACATGAATATTTCTTGATGGACGATTATACAATCAAGGAAAAAGACAAGGAAGTTGCAGGGATTACGGTAACGTATGACGATGGGAGCACGAAAGAAATTCAGCAAGGATGCTGTGTAGACCTGAAAAACGGCAGTGACGATTTAAGCGTAGAACTGTTGAATATAAAAGCGTTCGATTTAGTAAAACTTACATATGGTCTGATGGTTGTGATAGAAAAAATAGGGCTTGAGGATGCTTTCAATGCGTATGCCAGAGGAGAAACAATACAGGAGGCGCAGGATGAATAGAAAGGCACTGGAAGAAAACCTGGGACGAAGAATAAAGGTCAGACTATTCGACGGAGCAGAATACGAGGGATATTTAAGAAAATCGGGAGATGAACGATATCGGAACGACCCGAACCTGTATTTGCCGAAGAACTATTACTTCTTGACAGATGATTATGGAGTATGCAAAACGTGTTTGTTCCGGGTATCACATATCCAAAATTACAAAATATTAGCTTAAAAGGAGCAGAGAGAATGAAGAAAGCAAGAGCAATGGCGGTTCTTGTAATTGTGGCGGTACTTGTATGTGCCGCCTTTGCTATAAGCAAGAATAGTGCCGAAAAAAGAAAACAGATGATAGCGCAGAAATATGGAATCACGCAGGAAAATACAAAAAATGTTATCAAAATCGAAGAAAATGTATGCAAAACCCAGGAAAGCGATTCAAAAACTCAAGAAAGTGCGCAGGAAGTTCCGGAAAGCGTTATCATACCGGGGAAAAATGAAACAGGGAATCCACTGATTGATGCAGAGTTGCAATCCAAAATAGTAGGCGATAGCTTGATGGCATACATTGAGGTTGACAAAGACACCTTAAAGGGAATATCAGAGGAGGAGTACAGAGCGTTCGCCGAAGAGGTTGTGAGGAACAGCGGATACAGATGGTTCGTAATTAAATGTGGAGATGGCACCGGGATAGTTCATGCCGGCTCATATTATGCTTGTGCCGTATATGGGAAACTGGATACGGATGGATGCATAGCGGAACCATACGGATACATATACCTTACAGACAACGGATTTATTTATGAGGAATAGTACAGAAAAAAAGAACTGGATTACTTCCTATATATATGATATACTGACAAATGTAACATTTCGGCTACATTCCTAAAGGTTCGGGGATGCGATGTTCATACGATAGAAAGGGACAACCTATGTCAGAAAATGATTTTATCATTGTAGATGAAGAAGAGACAAACAAGGAAGACAACAGACAGGACACTGGCAGGGAAGAAGAAAAAAAAGAAGTGACAACTTCTGACCATTCTGAAAAAGATGATGACGGATATGAGAGAATATGTTTTATTTGTCATCGCCCGGAGAGTGTGACTGGGAAGATGGTTGAGCTTCCGAATAATATCGCAGTATGTCCGGATTGTATGCAGAGAAGCTTTGATATGATGAACAATAGTTCGATGGATCTGAGCAAGATGATGAACATTCCGGGCGTACAGTTTTTGAACCTTTCGGATCTTGATAATCTGCAGCCAAAGGCACAGAAGATCAAACAGAAGAAGAAAAAACCGAAAGAGTTTAAACAGTTGGATATTAAAAAGATTCCGGCGCCTCATAAGATCAAAGCCCGTCTGGATGAATATATTGTCGGACAGGAGTATGCAAAGAAAGCAATCTCTGTAGCGGTATATAATCATTATAAACGTGTGGCAACCGGAACAATGGATGAGATTGAGATAGAGAAATCAAATATGCTCATGATTGGGCCTACAGGATGTGGTAAAACATATCTGGTTAAGACACTGGCGAAGCTTTTAGATGTGCCGTTGGCGATCACAGATGCAACATCTCTTACAGAGGCAGGATATATCGGTGATGACATCGAAAGTGTTGTTTCCAAGCTTCTTGCAGCAGCAGACAATGATGTTGAGCGTGCGGAACAGGGAATTATTTTTATCGATGAGATCGATAAGATTGCCAAGAAAAAAACTTCCAGTCAGAGAGATGTGAGTGGTGAATCTGTGCAGCAGGGAATGCTCAAACTCTTAGAGGGAAGTGAAGTTGAAGTTCCGGTAGGCGCGAACAGCAAGAATGCAATGGTTCCACTGACAACAGTGAATACAAAAAATATTCTGTTTATCTGTGGAGGTGCATTTCCGGATCTTGAAGATATTATCAAAGAGCGTCTGCAGAAGAAAACGTCGATGGGATTCAATGCAGAACTGAAAGATACAGTCGAGCATGATGAAGAGCTGCTCTCTAAGGTGACAATTGAGGACTTAAGAAAATTCGGTATGATCCCGGAGTTCTTAGGACGTCTTCCGATTGTATTTACATTAAAGGGACTCGACAAAGAGATGCTTGTCAAGATCTTAAAAGAGCCGAAAAATGCAATTTTAAAACAGTATCAGAAGCTGCTGGCATTAGACGAAGTGAAGCTTGAGTTTGATGACAGCGCATTAGAAGCAATTGCAGAAAAGGCAATGGAAAAAGATACCGGAGCCAGAGCACTGCGTGCGATCATTGAGGAATTTATGCTGGATATTATGTATGAGATTCCGAAAGATGATAATATTGGAGAAGTAACAATTACAAGAGCTTATATAGAAGGTACCGGCGGACCGGTTATTCAGTTGAGAGGCCAGGCAGTACCGAGATTAGATGGATAAAGTGAGATTTTAGAAAGAGAAGTTTTGTTCAAAAATCTAAAAACTGATTGGGGAATTAGTTTAAAAAAATCACAAAAAGGAAGAGAGAAAAATGGACACATACAGATACTTACTGGATTTAGCAATTATTCTTATATCTACAAAATTACTTGGACTATTAACAAGACGAGTACAGATGCCGCAGGTTGTTGGCGCACTTCTGGCGGGATTGATCCTCGGACCGGCAGGATTTGGAATTCTGTCAGAGACTTCATTTATCCATGAAGTTGCAGAAATCGGAGTTATTGTTCTGATGTTTACTGCAGGTATGGAGACGGATATCAAAGAGCTGAAAGCAAGTGGAAAAGCTTCTTTTATTATTGCTCTTTGTGGTGTGATCGTTCCACTGATCGGAGGTTATGGTGTTGCCTGGTTCTTTAACCGTCCAAGCATGGCAGGAAGTAACCTGTCATCCCCTGTAGTTCTTCAGAATGTCTTTATTGGAGTTGTACTCACAGCAACGTCTGTAAGTATTACAGTAGAGACATTGAAAGAATTAGGAGCATTGAAGAGCCGTTCAGGAAATGCAATCCTTGGTGCTGCGATCATTGATGACGTTCTCGGTATTATCGCACTGACAATCGTTACAAGTCTTGCAGATGATTCTGTAAAGATTGGAATGGTTCTGATTAAAATCGTGGGATTCTTCGTATTTTCAGGTGTTGTAGGATTTGTTTTCTATAAGATGTATAAGAAATGGGTTGACGGAGCTGAGAAGGAACTGCATCGTCATACGATCATTGCATTTGTATTCTGTCTGATCATGGCGTTTGTGGCAGAGGAAGTATTCGGAGTTGCAGATATTACGGGAGCGTATATCGCAGGACTTATTATTTCCAATGTACAGCGTTCTACTTATCTGGCAATTGTTCTATTCACCATTTACAACTGTCAATTTAGCAAATCTAAGAAGCCTTATCTGCTGTCCCCACACACCGTGCAATCACTATCCCATAAAAAAACACTACCGCTCCCACAATCACTGCCGAAACTCTAACAGCAAGCAGCTGTGCATTTCCCGGTGCCCTATTCCACAGATTGAACAGTTGCCATGCTATGTTGCAAAAGGTTGCAACCGAAAACGCACTGTAGCATAGCCACACGGGTTTCGTCGGCTGATAAATAAAGACAAACAACACAAGTGCTAACGCCGGGAACATATATCTCTCATGCATGTTCACCGCAAACGTGAACATAGTCAAAATAATAAATGAACTTCCCAGGAAATAGCAATATATTTTATCCCGACAGCGAATCAAAATCAAAATCGTAAACAATACCACCAGGACAATCACAATATTGCTCCACACGCTGCAGGGCAAAAAGAGAAAAACAGTGTCCTGATCCCGTCCGCCCAGACCAACCAGCGTCCAGAAATTATATGCATTTATACTGGTATATGGATAAGACCCCAGCGTATCTGTATATTGCGAAATCACTTTCCCCAGGCCAAACGGCGCAGCCACCAACGCCATACCACCGATCACGCTGAAACCGCCGACCAGATTACGGAAAAATTTCTTCCAGGAAAAATCTTTCAGGAAAACATGGTTTATAATTCCCCCCAAAAGAACCGACGTGAACATAATCGTCTGCGGTTTCAACAAGATTCCAATGCCATAGATCCCATACGCCGGCAGCATTCGCCCGTCCATGAGAAGCAGGCACAGGATCACTACCACAAGCGTATAGATAGCATCCACCTGTCCCCAGCACGCCGAATCCAGAATTACCGTCGGTTGGAACAGGTACGCTGACATCAGGAAAACGGATTGCAGTTCGCTAAAATGCATGCGTTTACGGGATTCTCTGTAGATCAGATAGCTACACATCACATCACAGCAGATTGAAGGGAACTTCAAAAGAAACAGATCCATGACCGAGTACTGTGCAATATGGAAATGCGCGCGGATCCGTCCGATCGCATACAGGACATACACATACCCGGGCGGATAATCCGTCAGGAAATCTTTGACATAAAAACCGGAAAAGCCATATTCTACCGCCCTGGCTCCCCAATCCGAGAAGCTGATAATATCGCCTGTATATCCGAATACTTTCACAGAATATACGATCCGGACCAACAGTCCGACTCCCAATATGATATAGGCTATAAAAGCCGGGATTTTGCAATTCGCCGAGAATTTAAAACCCACGTAACAAATAAGACACCATATTAGTCCAAACAATGCATACGTATACACGTTCCGTCCTCCCACAAGAAATTCTCTTCCCACTCATTCCTGTTTGCTGTATTTTTTCCTCTTTTTCTCATTATGGCAGAAAAAAAAAAGGATGTTCAACCATTTCTGTCAATATAAATTGCTTAATAATTGCGTTTTCCCATATAATATGCTATTATAATTAGGAATTTTTAGTTTTGAAAGTGAGGACATTATGTTATTAGATGATAAATCCATTTTGATCACAGGTGGTACCGGCAGCTTTGGTAAGGCATTTACCAAATATGTCCTGGATCATTACAATCCTAAGAAAATCATTATCTATTCCCGTGACGAGTTCAAGCAGTTCATCATGCAGAATGAATTCAAGCAGTATGCAGACAAACTTCGTTTCTTCATCGGTGATGTGAGAGACAAGGAACGTCTGACCAGAGCCTTCGAAGGTGTCGATTATGTCATTCACGCCGCTGCCTTGAAACAGGTTCCGGCCTGTGAGTACAACCCTGCGGAAGCCATCAAGACCAATATCCACGGTGCGCAGAACGTCATTGATGCCGCACTGGATACCGGTGTCAAGAAGGTCGTAGCCCTGTCTACGGATAAGGCCGTCAATCCTGTCAATCTGTATGGCGGTACCAAGCTGGTATCCGATAAGCTGTTCATTGCTGCCAACGCCTATGCCGGAAGCAAGGATATCTGCTTCTCCATCGTCCGTTACGGCAACGTAGCAGGAAGCCGCGGATCCGTTATTCCGTTCTTCCATAACATTATTAAAAACGGCGGTAAGGAGCTTCCCATCACCGATTACCGCATGACCCGTTTCTGGATCAGCCTGCAGCAGGGCGTGGAACTGGTGATCAAAGCATTGGAAGAATCCAAAGGCGGTGAGACCTTCATCTCCAAGATTCCTTCCTTCAAGATCACTGATCTGGCACAGGCTATGCTGCCCGGATGCGAGATGCCGGAAGTCGGTATCCGCGAAGGAGAAAAGCTTCATGAGATCATGGTCACCGTAGAAGACTCCCTGAATACCTACGAATATGACAAGCATTTCATCGTATATCCGCAGATGGTATGGAGTGAATCCAGACGTGCCGTTCCTACCGGCAAGAGAGTCCCCGAAGGCTTCTCCTACAGTTCCGGTAATAATACCGAGTGGCTGACTGTTGAGCAGATTCAGGAATTACTCAAGACCATTGATTTAGAGAAATAGAATCTAAGTAAAACCAAAAGGTCCGGTTATACACCGGACCTTTCTGTTTATTCCTTGTGACTCACACTGTTGCTTGCTTGTTTCAGGTTATTTTCTCACCATTACCATATAATTTCCAAATGTATAAGTGTCGAAATCATCCTCTGAGACTCCGTCTACGAATGACAATGTATAAATCTGGGCATAACTATAACAAGTTATTACTTTTACATTTTCCCATGAGCATTCTCCTGTCAATGCCTCGCCTAACTGATCCATGTTTTTCCATTCCTCACCGACAAACGAAAACACTTGCGATCTACCATGCGCCTCCAGCCAACGTTCTGTCGAAAGATCTACTTCTCCATCAGCTAACGCAGCCACAATTCGGTCTTCCGATGTCGTATTTTCTAAGATGCATTGAAAATACTCTCGCGTCCACTCTCCGTCTTTTGCATAATCCCGCGCAGATCTCGCTGCAGTCGGAACAGTCATCCCCAACAATGCTAGTAATACCGCAAAGTAAATCTTCCTTCGGAATTTATCTTTCTCAAAAATGTGATATCCCAAAAGAACAAATAACAGTGCATAGGCAATAATGTATGGAAATAAATATCTTTCCCACATTTGACTCTTAGCATGAGCTACCAACTGAAGCACCATCGCACAAACTAAAATTGCACATAAGCTTAAATATTTCCTTATATTGTACTTCTCTATCAACTGATAGCATAAGAGCATCATAAGTAATAACAATCCTGCAATCAATGTATTCCATTTCATATTTTGGAATAAACTGTTGCTGATTCCATATAAATATTGTCCTAAGTTGGTGTCCTTATGAAAACCAGCATAACTGATTTGATCCACTCCTACTCGGAACAAGATCATGTAAACATTAAACAGAAACGCAACAAGAATGCACAAATATACTACAAGATTCTTACGAATCATCCGCAACAAACGCCCTTTTCTAGAAGTTCCCATCCAAGAAGCATCGCAGCCATCCCAATATTCCAGCCAAAGCTTCAAAGCTGGGAACACCGGCATAAACAAGGTAAAGCTCTCTTTAACCAGCCCAGACAAAACGACCAGAATCACAATCGGAACATTGTACGCAACTGACGTAAATTTTCTGTGGTTATATTGCGCTGTTATCAGGCAAAGAATCGCGGAACATAGTAGCAGTCCGGTACTTTCCTGATTTGCACTGCGATACCAGGGTGTAAACTGTGCTCCCAACATAATTATCATAGGGAAAACGAAGCTTATTAGTCTTGTATTTTTTAGAAATCGCGCTGTTAAATACAAAAGTGCAAACGAAAAAACCCCCTTCACAGCAGTCCAAATATTCCATGCCGTCAGATTACTCCCAAACAAATACCCTACGGTCACCCGTTCTGTCCAGTACAGCGGACGATACCTTACTCTCAAATCATTCAGAATCCATGCTTTTACTGTGGTCAACAATGGCTGCCCCTGATTTGCTGATTGTTCTATCCGAAACAATTCATGATCATCCAGAAAATGATATCCTGACCATATCGTCTGCGCTATGCAGAGAATCCCTGCTACAATTACAGTTCCCGCAAGCAGCGCTAAAATCACATCCAACCATGTTACTTTCGTTTCTCTCTTATTCATCTCCATACACTCACTACCTCAAACAGCTGTTTTCTACTCTACTACGATGCCGCCTAATACTGCGATTTCCTGTCTCTTCAGCAATTCCAGTTCTCCGGCAATCTCATTATACAGCGTGGAACCTGCCTTCTCTACCAACACCACACCTGTCATGGCATCCACTTTTTCCATGGCTTCCGCATTGTAGAGCACGTTGTCCAAGACCGTAACATTCAGCTGTTCCTTTTCCAGTGCTGTCTTCAATGTCTCACATACTTTTCCTGCGCCGGCATCCAGATTGCATCCCATCAGGCAGATACTGTTTAACCGGTTCTTCGCTGCCGCAATCTTCACTGCCGCGAAAGCCAGCTCCATAGACTGTTCTGCATTAAATTTGCGTTTTCCATAATGCCGCAGATCATCAATCCACTTATCAAACACAAACTGTTTACCGGAGTCTCTGACAACCACACCAATCTGCGGAATATGATACAAAGTCTGCAGTTCATCAGATACACGGATCTTACTATTGAAAATATAGATCAAGAACAGAATTCCCGCATAAACAAATGCAAATAAAACAGCTCCCAAAAGCACATATTTTTTGCTGATTGAAGGGCTCGCTGCCGACTGTTCTCCGGTAGCATCGTTTTGTTCTGCTTCTATCGCTTCACTCTCTTCCCATGTCAGTAAGTCATAATACTGCTGCTGTTCTGCGGTAAGATCCGTCTTCGCTTTTCCAACCGCTGTCGCCAGTGTCGCCAGGTCATTCACGCTGTTACGCTGCAGGTTCCTGAGATTGGCATCCGCTACCGTAGCTCCTGTATCAGAAAGCAATATCAGCTGATGGGTACCCAGTCTCTGCTCCAATGTCTTCTGCTGCTCTGTCATATACTCTTTGACCGCCTCTGCCAACTGATCACAATCCGGTTCCTGCGCATCACGCACAATGATCTTCACATTGCTTTTCATAGGATTCGCAGCTACACAGTTCCGGGCATTATTCACAACCGCTCTGTCGTTCCTGCCTGCTTCCGTGTAAACCAGTTCTCCGACAACATTTGCTGCAATTCCTGTTTTTTCTTCTATCCATTGGTACATGGAGGTGCTATTGATAAGATCTGTGTACACCTGTGTCAACAGGCAGCTCTGTTCAGGATTCTCCATTGTGATGCTGTAGATCAGATCTCTCTCTGCAATCTGCTCCGGATCCAGTTGCATGCTTAACGAATTCTCCATGTATGCCTTCTGCCTTGCACACGTTTTTTCCTGCTCTATTAATGCCTGCACCGCCAGCGCCTGTGTCGGGGTCAATTGCTGCTCCAGCTGTTCAATCTGATTGTCTACCGACTGTCTGTTGAGCACTTCCTGCTCTACACTCTGTATCCTCTGTACATTTCGGTAAGACTTCACATAACTGAATCCTCCCATCAAAATGGCACCTATGATAAGCGCTGCCAACAGTCCTCTCCAATGAGACAGAATGTCTGCAATCATATCTAACAAATCGATTTCCCGTTCTTCCATGGTATCCTCCTAATAGTTACATTTTGCATATTATTTTGATTATATCATTCTGATGTCATTTCCTCAACCACCAAAGTGCGTCCAGACGTAAATTTACTATGGGAGCCTCTTTCATGCTTACCGGATTCCGATCAGTTTCTTCACCCAGCACAGCTTCTTCCTAAAGAGCCGGTCTACCACCATCACTCCGCCTGCTGTGATCACCAATATGATCCAGGGGCGGCATAAGGTAAGCACAAAACAGTCCCAATGATTCGTGACCGCCACTACGAGTCCCGCTACGAACTGGTGCAACAAATACACGGCAAAAGACCAGTCACCTATTTTAAAAAGCAACTCCTTTTTCTTCACGTTCAATTCCTGCAAAAGGTCATACGC
>OGYE01002770.1_pt1 | contig 10484 bp, 5 predicted proteins | sample 1576471 | NCBI WGS metagenome assembly OGYE01 (sample SAMEA3541532, study PRJEB24748) | human gut metagenome | biome: human gut; feature: human-associated habitat; material: faeces | place: China | collected 2012 | reverse complement strand
TAACAAAAGATGTCACTTTATCAATTGTATCGAGGCATACCTCTAAAGTTTTCATTGCTATATCCTCCTTGTTAGAAACAATTGTTTTACTTCTTATATAGTACAATTTAAGATTGGGAAAGTCAATATGATTTCAGAGGTCGATTCGAGTTTTTTGTTAAGTTGTATAGGATGTTTAAATGGAGGGTCAAGTGTTTTGAAAAGTGTGGCTTTTTGTACTCTGGGCTGTAAAGTGAATCAGTATGAGACAGATGCAATGCATGAATTGTTTGAAAAAAGCGGCTATGAAATCAGGAAATTTAATGAAGTAGCGGATGTCTATATCGTTAACACCTGTACAGTACCTGAGCATGTGGAAGATCTGGAAGCAGATCCGGTCGGAACAGGCCCGTTCCACTATGTATCACGGTCCCCGCAGGAAAACATTGTCCTTGAAAAATTCAGCGATTACTGGGATACGGAAAATCAGGCGTATCTGGACAAGGTAACATTTCGTTTCGGAGCTGTCGGAGTAGCGGAAGGTGACGTGGTCGAATTCGATGGACCCATCGGCCATGTCGGTCACCGGATTGGCCGGATCAGTCACGGTGCTTTCCTCCTGCAGCACCTGACAGATACGCTCGGCGGAGGCCTGGGAGATAATGACCATGATGAAGATCATCGACAGCATCATCATGGCCATGAGGATCTGCATGGCATAGGTGACCAGTGCGGTCAGGTCGCCGGTGGTCAGGCCCACGGCGGCGTTGTTGCCGGAGGCGACGATCTGCTGCGCGCCCATCCATGCAATGAGGATCATCGAGGCGTAGACGCACACCATCATCAGCGGGCTGTTGAAGCTCATGATGCGCTCGGCCTTGGTGAAGTCCTTGAAGATGCGCTGGGAGATGCGGCCGAACTTGCCCACCTCGAAGGATTCGCGGTTGTAGGATTTCACCACGCGGATGCCCTGCAGGTTCTCGTCGACCACGTTGTTGAGCGCGTCGTAAGTGTGGAACACGCGCTCGAACACGGGGTGCACGAGCACGGCCAGACCGCACAGGCCGATCGCCAGGATCGGGATGCAGGCCAGGAACACCAGCGAGATGGACGGGGAGATGCGGAACGAGAAGATCCAGGCCACAATCACCATGATCGGGGCACGCACGCCCAGACGGATAATCATCATGTAGGCGTTCTGCAGGTTCGTCACGTCGGTGGTCAGTCGGGTCACGATCGAGCCGGTGGAGAACCGGTCGATATTGGTGAAGCTGAAGCCCTGAACCTTCTTGAACTGGTCCTGGCGCAGGTTCTTGGCGAAGCCCGCGCCCGCGATGGCCGCGAACTTGCCGGACAGGAAGCCGGCACCCAGCGAGACCATCGCACAGATCAGCAGGATCACTCCGAACTTGATGGTGGACGGCATGCTGCCGCCGGTGATGCCCTCGTCGATCAGCGAGGCCATGATCGTCGGGATCAGGATTTCCAGGATGCCTTCGACCGCCACGAGCGCCGGGGCCAGCAGACTGGCCTTCTTGTACTCGCGGATCGACTTGCCCAGCGTGCGCAGGACATGTTTCGGCTTGTCCGGTTCCACGGCTTTGCGCGCTTGCGCAATCGCTTCTTCGGTGCTGCTCACTTGTTCTCCTCCTTCGTGTTGATGACCTCCGCTTCCGAGTATTCGGGAGCCGCCGTTGACGGCGTCTGGGAGGATGTCTGATGTTCAAATTCATGTTGTGCGCGCTCGATGTTGGCACGCATGCGCTCCACGTAGTCATGCAGCGCATCTTGCTCCGTTTGCGTGAAACCGTCGACCAGAAGACGCTCCACACGCTCCCCGTTCGCTTTGAGATCGGCGACGATGGCGTCGGCTTTATCCGTCAGCACAATGCGCTTACATCGTGCGTCGTGCGCCACGGATTCACGGGCAATCAGCCCGTTCTTCTCCATCAGCGCCAGCACGCGGGATGCCGTGGAACGGGTGATGCAGAATTTCTGCTCGATGGTGTGCTGATAGATCTCCCGATCCCGATTGCGCGCCAGGAACATGATGATATGCGCGTTGCCGCCGGTGGTCCCCTTGGCGGAGAGCGGCATGCTTTCGCCCAAATAACGGTCGACGGCCTTACTCACCGCCCGTATTTCAATGCTGAGAATACGTTGCTCCATACCCCTCCATACCATGTCTGTCGATGCGAAAATCGCATTCCGAACATTCAGGCAACATAACATAATAATGCATACCATATACAACAGTTGCATATACAACAATCGGCGTGTTGAACAATTGCTCCCATCCGTCGATACTCCCATTCCAGCGTCCGCAAATGGGACTTTCGCGGGAATATAGGGTAATCGACAGCGAGAGAGCGGCTAACAGGCATAGCAAAGGGGTCTCATGGCTGACCATGAGACCCCTGATTGCTTGTTACGGGCGGGTGCCCGTCATGCCGTTACCGGCGGCGGCGAACGACGTTCACCGTGACGAAGCCGGCGGCTGCGAGCAGCAGCATGGCAACGCCGATGACGGCGACGCTGGCGCCGGTCTTGGACAGACCGTTGCCCTTGTCGCCCTTGTCGTTGGGCTTGCCCGCGGAAGGCTTGTCGCCATCGTCGGGCTTGCCGGTGTCGCCGGCCTTGGCCAGCGCGGCAGTGGCGGACTTCAGCGTCGTGAGCGCGCCGGAGATCTGCGCCTCGGTGGCGTCCTTGTCCTCCAGCACGGCCTTGGCGTTATCGAGCGCCGCGGCGAACACCTTCCACGAGTCGGCGGTGTAGTCCTTCTCGTCAAGCTTCGACGCGGATTCGACCTCCTTGCGCAGGTCGGCCTTCGGATCGGTCGGTTCGGGCTTGGGCTCAGGCTCGGTCTTGGCGGCGACCTTGAACGTCACCGTCGCCGTATCCGTCGACTTGTCCGAATACGTCACCGTCACCGTGGCCGTCACCGTCTTGCCCGCCTGCGCGTCCGTCGGCGTGAACGACACCGTACCGTCCGCGGCGACCGTGAACCCGTCACCCGCGACCGCGAACGTCGTGCCCGCCGGGGCATCCGCGGCGGCGGCGCCCTTCGTGAACGACACCGCGGCGGTGGCCTTCTCGCCCACCTTCGCCGCAACCGAAGCCGGATACGCCGCAGCATACTGCTCCGACAGGCCAGGCTCGGGCGAAGGCTCATCGGCATCCGTGTAGGTGATGACCGGGCTGATGTGGATCGACGACTTGGAGGTGCCGGTCGCGGCATCCACCGAGAAGCGCAGCACATCGCCGACCGCGACCTTGACCGTGCCCTTGGCGGATGCCAGGCATTCGTTGAACCCGGTCGCCGTCGCGAAGGAATTGGTCATCGTCGCGGAGCAGATCACCTCGTCGTTCTTCAGCAGCTTCAGGACCACATCCTTGCCGTTGCTGCCCGACTGACGGATGTACGGCTCGACGTTCGCTCCGGTCACCTCGTCCAGCGTGACCTTCACGGAACCGGCCTTCGGCGCGGTCCAGGCCATCGCCGTCGCCGCGGAATCACCCGGATTGTCGGCGATCAGGCCGTGGATGGCGCTGCGGTCGGTCGGAAGGCTCTTGTTCTGATAGTCCACACCGACGCCGTAGTACTTGTCGTAGTACGTCTGCGGGTACACATCGGAACCGAAATCGGTAATCGTCTGCCATTTGCCGGACACCTGACGCTGCGACGTCCAGATCGGGCCCTGAGAGTCGGTCTTGAAGTCGTCGACCCAGTTCCAGGCGTTCTTCTGAGCGATGGTGTATTCGATCGGCGTGTTCGAAGTGCCTTCGACCTCGAAGCGCAGCACGTCGTCGGACTGGATCGCCGCGTCGGCCGCCAGCTTGGTGCTGCCGCGGTACACGTTGGCGACTGATCCGTCACCGACCGTCAGGCCCGCGCGAAGCTGCTTGACTGTGGTCGGGTTCTTCGCGGTGAACGGCACGTAGACGACCTTGGAGCCGCCGACCGTGGCGGTCTCGTACGCGTTGACCTTGCCGGAGACGGAGAGCACGTTGCTTTCGACGGCACCCAGGTCCGGGGTTCCCTTGATGGTGTTGCCGAAGAAGTCATTCGTGACCGCGTAGTCGTTCATGTCGGAGATGACCTTGCCGGCATTGATGGCCGGGGAGCCGTCAACGGGCTTGTATCCGTCGAACTCGCTGCCGGAACGGCCATAGACCGAACCGTCGGCCTTCGGCGCGCTCGGCGCGTGTCCGGCATTGGCCAGCACGGTCCTCACATCGGCGACCTCGACGGCGTTGGAATCGGAGGCGGGCTTGTTCGCGTAATTGACGTACATGTTTTTGTCGTACGTCTGGCCGCCGTGCTGGTTGCCGCGGTTCCACGTCTCGGTCTTCTTGGTGTCGGTCGCGTTGATGAAGATGTTGTTCTCGAACTTCGCCTGGCTGTTGGATCGGTCGGTCAGCACCGCGCTGTCCTTACCGATGTAGACGGTGTTGTTGTAGATGTGGTTGCCCGGACCGTTGCTCGGCAGGTCGAACACGCCGCGGCGGTCGTTCTGCGAGATGTTGTAGCGGAACGTCGTGTTGATGGCGTACTGGTTGCAGATCATCAGCGAGGCGAACGAGTTGCCGTACGAGTAGTTGTACTGGTACAGCGTGCCGTCGCCGTAATCGGCGTCCCACGCCTGGCCGTCGCCGTTGCCGTGTTCGGAGTTGAGGTTGTTGTACATCTCGTTGTACTGGAAGATCGGGTCCTTGCAGCGCCAGGGCCAGATGCCCGCCGCGACCCAGCCGCCGTACCTGCCGCCGTGCTCGCGGTCATGCGGGTAGTCGACGTTGTTCATGTGCTTCGAGACGCTGTCGCCCACGTTGTACTGGATGACAGGACGGTCGCAGTACATGAGGGTGATGGCGTCACCGCCCGCACCCTTGACGTAGTTGTTCTCGATGGTCACGTTGGTCTGGCCGTACTTGGCGATCAGGTCGTCGTCGATGCTGCCGTCACCCCACGCCGCGTCGATGAAGTTGAGGTACGCGGTGTAGCCCACGGCGATGCCCCAGCGGTCCACGTCCTTGACGATGTTGTTCTTGATGGTGATGTGGTCGAAGCGCGAGATGTGGTTCTGCAGCCACGTGTTGTCCGCGGCGTTCTTGTTCTCGCGGGCGTAGTGAGCCATGAAGTAGATGCCGCCGTTGGCCATGTGCTTGTTGTAGATGTTGCCGTCCACGTCGTGGATGTTCAGGCCCTCAAGCGTGACATGGCTCATCGTGGTGCCGTTCTCCGCGATGCCGGCCACGCCGGTGCGGTCCATGCGGTCGGCCGAGCGGTCGAGCTTGGTGCCATCCGAATCGGCCGTGTCGGTCCACTTCCACGTGTCGATCGGGTCGTAGACGTCGGGGTCGTCATTGGTGATCTCCAGGTTCTTCACCGTGATGTACGACACGTCCTTGAGCAGGATGGCCGAGGAGACGGTGCCCTTGTTCTGGTGGTTGCCGACCGACGCACGGTAGTTCTGGTACCACCGGCTGCCCTTGACGCCGTTCGCCGCGATGACCGGCTTGGCGGAGGCGTCGCCGTAATCGGCGATGGTGATGGGCGCGTCGGCGGTTCCCGACGTGTCCTTGATGTGCAGATACTGGTCCTGGAACGTGGAGCCACGCTCCAGCAGCACGGAGTCGCCCGGCTTAAGGTCGGTCGCGATGGCGTTGACCTTGTCCAGCGTCTTCCAGGGATGGTTCTGATCGGTGCCGGCGTTGCCGTCATCGCCATGCGTCGATGACACGTAATATGTCGTTCCGGTCGACGCCGCCGCTGGCGTCGCATCGGCCGCGAGCGCCGAAGACGGCGCGATCAACGCGAACGCCGTCCCCATAGCGACCGCTGCTGCGATCATCCGTGATCCTACATGAGGTTTCATCGTTGTCCTTACTGTTATTGGAGAGTCTCCGTTCCCCTCCTCGTTGCGGGGGGGACATGTCGGCGATCCGGTCATCCATGACGATGCCCCCTTCCGGGGTCATTCACGGACTCGCCACACCACCAATATGTAAAGAGACTTTACAAGTTCACAAGTATAGCGGTACCCATAGGCTACGGCAATGGGGGTATGGCGTATTCGGCATTTCGTTAACTGTCATAACGTCACCCTTGTACCCCCTGAACGAAACCCGGGAAATCAGTCGCAATGTCCAGCATTCGGACGCAAACCGGCTATCGATTCTTTGTATAACGGCACCGCCGTGGCCGATGGAATCTGCAGGTACGATATGCCCCATGACGACACCGAGAATCAGTTACGCGCATCTGCTCGCCAAGCCGAATCCCAAGCACATCGACAGTCTGCTGCGATTCTTCGAGGAAGGCCGTTCCAAACGCGGCACGGGCGGTTTCGGCGTGGAGATCGAACATCTTCCGGTGCACAACGGCGACGACACCGCCGTCAGCTACTACGAGGAGAACGGTGTCGAAACGCTGCTCAAGCGCATTGCGCCGTACTATGACAAGGAGAAGGAGTACTGGGAGAACGGCCATCTGGTCGGACTCGGGCGCGAAAGCATCGCCGTGTCGCTGGAGCCCGGCGGTCAGGTGGAGTGCTCGCTGGGCATCCTCAAGACGCCGCAGGAACTGCTGACGCTGTATCGTTCCTTCCGGCGTGACATCGATCCCGTGCTGGACGAGCTGGGCTTCCGTCTGGTCAATTACGGCTACCAGCCCAAGTCGGGCTTCGCCGACGTCAAGGTCAACCCGAAGGACCGTTACGACGCCATGACCCGCTACCTGGGGCGGGTAGGCCAGTTCGGCCCGTGCATGATGCGGTGCTCGGCCTCCACGCAGGTGAGCATCGACTACGTCGACGAGCAGGATTCCATCGACAAGCTGCGTCTGGGCACCATCATCGGGCCGATCCTCGCCTGGTACTTCCGCAATACGCCGTATTTCGAGGGCGCGCCGAACCCGTGGCCCCTGCTGCGCCAGCGCATGTGGGACTATCTCGACCCCCAGCGCACGAACGTGATTCCCGGACTGTTCGACAAGCGGTTCGGCTGGGAGGAGTACGCCATCGACGTGCTGTCCACGCCGCTGATGTTCGCCGATCTGACGCATACGCCGGAGGCCAGGGGCCTGAGCGGCAAGGAGCTGCATCACCCGGCGTTCTATGAGAACGCCGGAGAGGTGTATCCCGACCGCGAGCTCAACCCGTACGAGATCAACCACATCATCTCCACGCATTTCAACGACGTGCGTATGAAGAACTTCATCGAGCTGCGGCATTGGGATTCGCTGCCGATCGAGCGCGCCGAGCGGCTGACGGAGATCATCGCGTCCCTGTTCTACGTGCCGGAGAACAGGGAGCGGCTGGAAAGCTACTTCGAGGATATCCGCGAAGAGGACGTGTTCGAGGCGAAGGCGAACCTGCAGGCGCGCGGCGCGCAATCGGCGCCGTATGGCCAGCCGCTCGAATTCTGGAAGGAGTTCCTGGGATTGGAGGGCCTGTTGGCCGACGAGCCCGGCGATCCGAAGTATCCGGACGTATTCCAGGAATAACCGGAATCCAAGGCGACGACCGACGGACATGATTGTGGGGGCGTTCCTGCGCAATGCGGGCGACACCCCGCAATCATGTCCGTCGCGTATCATGACGGCATGAAGCAGTCACGAAAATGCGGATCAGGCTCTCCCAGCAAGGCAACGGACGGGAGCGGCCGTGACGCCGCGAAGATGGGGACGAAAACCAATACGAGAACCCGCGCGATCATCGTCGTCGCGGCCGTCCTGCTGATTGCGGCCATCGTCGGCACCGTCTTTCTCGTCCGTTCGCTCACGGCGAGCCCCGACTCGTCAAAGACGGACGATGCGCAAGCCAACGCGACGCAGGCCTTCCCGAAATTCTCCTTCGGCGACACCACCATCACGCAGGCCGAATTCACCCAGGCGTGGTCGTCGCAGCGCACCGCCGCCGTCAGCTATTTCAAGCAGAAGCACGACGTCAACCTCAACGCCCGGGACGCCGACTGGACCGCCTCATACGGCGGCGAGAAGCCGGTCGAATGGCTGACGAAACAGACTATCGACACGCTGCGCTTCCGTCACGCGGCGTACCTGATCGCAGTCTCGTACGGGCTGGTCGACGACGACTCGTACACCGGCATCGTCAAGCGCATGGAAACCCTCAACGCGAACAACCGGCAGAAACGTGAAGCGGGGCAGGTCATCTACGGGCGCAGCGAATACGACATCGCCTCATACATCGACTACGAGATGACCGCGCTGAAGAACGACTACGTCGACGACGCCACGAAACCGGGCATGAACCCGAGCGAGACCGAGGTGCAGGAGTATTACGACGCGCACGACTGGACCGTGGACGGGGTCGAGGGCAAGGCGCCGCTCGCCGATGTGAAAGCCAATGTGAAGACGGCGCTGCGCACGGAACGCTACCGCGAGAGGGTTCAGAGCAAGGCCGACAAGATAGACGTGTCGACCCTGCCATGGAAGGGGCTGTACGCCTACGCGGCGACCCTGGTCGGCTGATCGCCGGGCCGAGGCTGATCCGTCAGTCGGCCGCGGTCAGCTTCTGGTGGTTCTTCTTCGCCGCGGCGATCATCAGCTTGATGCGGTTGAGCTGATTGGCCTGTGAGGCGCCGGGATCATAGTCAATGGAGACGATGTTCGCGTCCGGGTGCAGACGGCGAATCTTGCCGAACATGCCGCGGCCGGTCACATGGTTGGGCAGGCAGGCGAAAGGCTGGGCGCAGATCACATTCGGGCAGCCAGACTCGATGAGCTCCAGGATCTCGGCGGTCAGCAGCCACCCCTCGCCGGCCTGCACGCCCACCGAGGTCACCTCGGAGGCCTTCTTGACCAGCTCGGGCATCGGCAGGTCCTGGCTGAACTTGCCATGTGCCAGATCAATGGCCGCGCGCACCGGGTTGAGGTAACGATCGAGACCCCAGCGCATGAGCGAGTACAGCTTCTTGTTGCCGCCCATGCCGAGGTTCTTCTCGTTCCAGTCGGTGGTGTACGGACGCGTGGTCATGAACTCCATGATGCCGGGAACCACGGCCTCGCAATCCTGCGATTCGATGACGTCGACCACGTGGTTGTTCGCGTCGGGATGGTACTTGACGAGGATCTCGCCGACGACGCCGACGCGCACCTTGCGCGGGATGTCGCGCAGCGGCAGTGCGTCGAACGATTTGACGATCTCCTTGAGCAGCGTCTGGTACGGCAGGTAATGCTTGCCGATCTTCTTCTTCGCGGTATCGGAGAAGCCGTGGTGCTCGATGGTCTCGCGCACGATGGTGTCCCACATCTGGTACAGCTTGTCGGCGCTGCCCTTCTCGACCTCGTACGGGCGCACGCGCATCAGGCATTTGAGCAGCAGGTCGCCGACGACCAGCGCCTTGATGGCGCGGTGCAGCAGCGTGGGCGTGGCTTTGAAGCCCGGGTTGTCCTCGAAGCCCTGCGTGGACAGCGCGATGACCGGCACCTGCGGGTAGCCGGCGTCGATCAGCGCCTTGCGGATCAGGCCGAAGTAGTTCGTCGCGCGGCACATGCCGCCGGTCTGCGTGATGGCGAGTGCCACATGGTCGGGATCGTACTTGCCCTTGACGATGGCGTCGACGAGCTGGCCGATGACCATGATCGCCGGGTAGCAGGCGTCGTTGTTGACGTATTTGAGGCCGAGTTCGACGTCCTCGCGGCTCGCGGTCTTGAGGATGTCGAACTTGTATCCGCCGGAGCGGATGACCGACTCGACCAGCGACATGTGGATCGGGCTCATCTGGGGGCCGACGATCGTGTAGTCCTTCTTCATCGACTTGCCGAACGGCACCTTGTTGGCGTACTTCGACATGGTCGCGGTGTTGTGGCCGGATTTCTTGGCGGTCTTCCTCGCGGACTTGCCGTTCGGCGAGGTGGCGGCGAGCCGCGACTCGGCCTGCGCCGCGCGGCGGGAGGCGTCCTTGACGGCCTTGGTGAGCTGCGGGTTGCTCTTCATCACCGTGTCGAGCATGACCTGACGGCCGGGCGTGGGCGCCTCGGATCCGGTCTTGCGGAAGCCCGTGGAATGCGGGGCCGGCTGCTCGGCGGCGTTCTTCTGCTTCTCCGCGGCCTCGACGGCGGCCTGCGCGGCGGCGAGCTGGTCCTGGGCGGCCTTGAGCTGCACCTCGGCGGCCGCGAGCTCCTCCTTGGCCTGACGCTGCGCCGCAAGCTCGGCCGCACTGGGGCCGACCGGCTGGTCCTGCTTGTTCGGCAGCACCTGCTGGCGGGATTGGGACTGGGCCTGTGCGGCCAGACGCCGCTTGTTGGCCTCGCGCTCCTCGACGGCGGCCTTGAGCGAGCGCAGGCGGATCTTCGCCGCGCCGAGGTTGGAGACCTCGTCGATCTTGAGCAGCGTGTACACGTCGGCCTTGTCGGCGAGGATCTCGGCCACCTGATCGGTGGTGATGGCGTCCAGGCCGCAGCCGAAGGAGTTGAGCTGCACGAGTTCGAGACCCGGATAGGACGCTACGAAATGCGCCGCCGCGTAGAGCCGCGAATGGTA
>OGYE01002768.1_pt1 | contig 10484 bp, 8 predicted proteins | sample 1576471 | NCBI WGS metagenome assembly OGYE01 (sample SAMEA3541532, study PRJEB24748) | human gut metagenome | biome: human gut; feature: human-associated habitat; material: faeces | place: China | collected 2012 | reverse complement strand
CATAATCTAATCTATTTATTGTTTCCTAGATGACAAATACGGGTAGAAATGGTTTAATGATTTAATAAAGTTTGAAGTTTGTGATAAATAGAAAGTTCTTGAACAAGCTAGCAAGACTTGATTTGCGGGCAATGTTTTATTTCTTTTTTTAAATGACTTTGCCTTGTAAAGAGTGCTTCTCTGTCCTTTCAATTGAAAAACAAGTTTTTAAAAAGCGGTTTTTTCGGTCTGTTTGAGGTTCATCTGCAAAATCGTGGGGAAGGACTTTGGTTCTTGAAGGACTGTTTTGTTCTCTGATAGCTTTCAGAAATGTTCTTGACGTATCAGTTTTTCTCTTGAGGAAGTTCGGATGTTTATGCCCTCATGCCCTCACTGTCTGTATAACAGACTAATTATAAACAACTTATATGCATATAGTAAAAATATTTGTTCTCACTTATGCTCTCATGCTCTCATAGCGTTCTAAAATATGTTTTCGTGTAACATGCTTGTCCTCAGTTATATACATATATTGTGGGCTATTTCAGGCTTGATAGGGAGTAGGGTGTTTTCAGGCTTTTTTCTCGCAAGAAGTGTGCATAAGGGGGGATTTCCATAGAATGACGGTTTACAAAGTTCCGGTAACGGTAAAAAAGATCAAGACGTTTTTAAAAAACGCCCTTGTCTTTGATATGGAATTTTATTCTGGACTGAGGCATTTTACATATACATACGCATAAGCTCGTACGTACGTAGGTATAGCCTTGTATGGATGTATGTGCAAAAGCGTGTTTATACCCGTTCTCTTTGTATTTCTTTAAATGCTTTTCACTTATTCTTATTGAATTTGTGCATTGATTTCGTTTCTGAACTTTATAGGATTGGTGATAAAGTCAAATTTGTTGGTGACCCCGCCCGTAGTAACTACAATAGAACCAAAACCGAGCATACGTCCCATGAGGCTTTGCTTAATCCGTATTCCTTCGCATTTGTTTAAAACCAATTCAAGGGCATCCCGGTTTAAAATACCGGATTTTAGAATGACTTTCTTGTTTGTGACAACATATTCAGCTCCCATCTTAAGAAGAATTCTCTTTATCAATTGGAATAATCCTGACAACAATAGAAGTATGCTGACATAATAGAATAATCCGGTTTGTGCGGAAGAAAAGAAGGCGCTTAATAATAGTAGTATTACCGGATATGCAAATATATACCAGTGAATATCTGCTTTGTATTTAATTTCTTCACCAGCTTGTAGATTGTTTTGGATATAGCTCATCGTTTTTGTAAATTAATAAATTGCATAATTTTATTATCAAGAGACAAATATACAAATAATCAGAATGGTATGAAATAAATCTAGATTTATTTTAAGGCTGAAACTTAAAATAAAAACAATTCTTACTTGTTCTTATTCTTATTCTTGTCAATCTCTCTCTTATTATCAAATATTTTATTCTTGTACTTGCTGTTTCAAGAATTTGTAATCCTTATAATTTTTTCCTCTCTTTATTCGGAAAGTTAGTTTATGCCATTCATCTTTTGTTAGGGGGATATCCACGTTCATGCAAAAATAGCAGGTTTCGTAGCCAATAAGAGGAGAAATCCATATTTTTCCTATACATTCTTTCTTGCCGGAGTTGGAATAATATAAAAGACAGCGTACTCTTCTTATTTGTATGCTGTCTTCATTGCATACTTTGACCTCTATACGTTTACCTTTTCCGATGTTGTAGAATTGGGGAGCAGACATTTTTATTTTGTTTAAAATACTATCTTTATCATTTACACTGACTACGACGAACTTCTCTATATTGTTTGGCGATTGGGAGAAAGTGCTTTTTGTGGCAAACAACAATATTAAAAGTAATGTTATAATTTTTTTCATGTGATTGGACTTGTTGGTTAAAGCAGTAGCAGATTATTAATTAAGAATTTATTCTTCCGATAATAAATACTTCATACTGCAAAGTAAATGTTTTTTGTTTTAAGGGTTATAATTGTTAAAATGCAAAAATAGCCTGCATCCGCTAATCTGTCAAGGGCTGTTTTTCATAAAAAATGTTCAATTCTTTGGTATTTCTTTGGGGTTTTCTTGGTATGAAATTTCTGATAGATTATATGAAAAGTGATTTGGAGGCTATTGAAATTCTTTTAGAGTGGTGCATTAAGCGATGGGATGTTTTAAAAGTCTGGTTGGCATTTTAATGCTTTATCTTTGTAATTTGAACAAAAAGTAATAAATAAAAGAGGTATATGGACATTCTTGTATGGAGTGGTCTTGGAAACTCCGATTATTTGGAAAAATGATGTCGTTTTCCAATATATATTTGTACTTTTGGCTGAAAAGAAAAAAAAGGTATATCCCGTGTTTATATCGGGTGTGTTTATATGTATTTTAATGGACTACGGTTTTATGACAAACATTATAGATAATATGCTCTCTTTGTGTCCGGTTTCTGAAGATACGATACAAGAACTGAAAAAATGTATGATTTTATGTCGTTTCCCTAAGAAATATCAGTTAATAAAGGAGAATACATTTTGTAAATCAGCTTATTTCATAGAAAAAGGAATGACACGTTCTTTCTGGCTTGTAAATGGAGAAGAAATAACAACCTCCTTTTCATGGGAAGGAGGTATTGTTTTCAGTATGGACGAGTTGTACTATAATAAGCCGAGCGAGGAATTTGTGGAAACGCTTGAAGATGTAGTTGTTTACAAAATATCATTAGCTGATTTAACCAGACTGTTTCAGACTAATATTGAATTGGCTAATTGGGGGAGGATTATTCATCAAAATGAGTACAGGCGTTTGCATCGTTCTCACAAAGAACGGCTGACTTTGCCAGCAAAGGAAAGATATGAGGAGTTTAAACAACAGTTTCCTCAGATATGCCAACGGGTGAAGTTAAGGTATATTGCATCTTATTTGGGTATAACACTTCCCACACTTAGTCGTCTCCGAGCTAAGAAATAATTTATGTATTGCTGATTTTTTGTCATAGGACAAATTTAAAAGCCTTTAAGTTGTGTAACTTTGCAGCATTATTAGTAACAATTAAAAAGAATCAATTATTAAATCTATTAATTTATTATGGAAAAAATCTCTTCTGCAGCATTTACTGATACAAAGCCTCATTATGATCTTCTTGATGGATTGAGAGGAGTTGCTGCTCTTATAGTAATATGGTATCATGTATTTGAAGGTTTTGCTTTTGCTAGTGCCGGCAATATCGAAACTCTCAACCACGGATATCTTGCTGTGGATTTCTTTTTTATTCTTTCGGGGTTTGTTATCGGTTATGCGTATGATGACCGTTGGGGGAAGAATTTCACTATGAAAGACTTTTTCAAACGCCGTTTGATCCGTCTTCATCCGATGGTAATTATGGGTGCTGTTTTGGGAGCTATTACGTTCTGTATTCAGGGTTGTGTGCAATGGGATGGAACGCATGTCGCTATTTCCATGATTATGTTGTCTTTACTTTGTACAATATTCTTTATTCCTGCCATGCCGGGTGTGGGATATGAAGTTCGTGGTAATGGTGAGATGTTTCCGTTGAACGGACCTTGCTGGTCCCTGTTTTTTGAGTATATAGGTAATATTCTTTATGCGTTGTTCATTCGTCGGTTATCTAATAAAGCATTGGCTGTGCTGGTTGTGATGCTGGGTATGGCATTAGCGTCATTCGCTGTTTTCAATGTGTCTGGTTATGGGAATATGGGAGTGGGATGGACACTCGACGGAGTGAATTTCTTAGGTGGAACTTTGCGTATGCTTTTCCCATTTTCATTGGGTATGTTGATGTCGCGTAACTTCAAGCCTATGAAGGTGAATGGGGCGTTTTGGATATGTACTATTATACTGATTGCGCTGTTCTCGGTTCCTTATCTGGAAGGATTGGAGCCTATTTGCATGAATGGTATTTATGAAGCTTTTTGTGTAATTGTGGTTTTTCCTTTTCTTGTGTGGCTGGGGGCGTCGGGTACTACTACGGATAAGCAGTCTACAAAGATATGCAAGTTCTTGGGAGATATATCCTATCCGGTTTATGTAGTACATTATCCGTTGATGTATTTGTTCTACGCATGGTTGATTGAGAATAAACTTTATACATTGGGAGAAACTTGGTACAACACTTTTTTCAAACTTTTTTAAAAAATTTCAAAAAAGTTCTTCAGCCCCACAAAAGCGGCTTCAAATCCCTTCGTTTTCTTTGTATATAAAAATAAAAAACACCGCAAAGGGTGTTTTTTATTTTTTGGCCCACCCGAAGTACTCTTTCTTATTCTTTTACTCTCTGCCTCGTATATAACGGCTTGTTCTCAATTATAATATCATCAACGCTCCTCCCCAAAAACAGTCCACCGGACTGTTTCCTTAACGGTCGGCTTCAAATCCCTTTGTTTTCTTTGTATATAAAAATAAAAAACACCGCAAAGGATGTTTTTTATTTTTTGGCCCACCCGAAGGGATTTGAACCCCCATTCTCCAGAATCGGAATCTGTTGCGTTATCCAATTGCGCCACGGATGGATATTCAGCCGTATTTTCATACGGCTTTTTATATTTAATTAATCTGAAAGCTCTTCCCAAATTGCATACTGTTCTTCCTGTTCATTCTGCAATTCTTCGAGTTTATTTGTAAGTTCAATCAGCTTTTCGTAATCTGCCGCTACTTCCTCGCCTGACAGCAATTCCTGTGTCTGCGCTATTTCTTCATCAAGTCTTTCAATTGCCTCTTCCGCTTTTTTAAGTCTTGTCTGTTTTTTGCGTTCTTCACTCTGTCTTTGCTTTTGCAGAAAGTAATCATTCTGCGGTTTTTCTTTTTTGACCGCCGCTGTCTTAACTTCGGTCTGCTCGGTTCTTATATGCTCAACATAATAATCGTAATTGCCGAGATATTCGGTTATACCGTTCTTATCAAGCACAAGCACCCTATCTGCCAGCTTATTGATAAAATAACGGTCATGGCTGATTATGAGCAAAGTACCGCTATAGTCGGCAAGTGTTTTTTCGAGTTCTTCTCTTGACGCCGAATCAAGGTGGTTTGTAGGCTCGTCAAGCAAAAGGAAGTTACTGCCCTTAAGCATAAGTTTTGCAAGCGAAATTCTCGCTCTTTCGCCGCCGCTCATTTTTGAAAGAGGTTTAAATACCTCGTCACCTCTGAAAAGGAATGATGCAAGCGCACTTCGTACCTCTGTTTGAGTCATCTGAGGAAAAGTATCCCATATTTCATCTACGGCGGTATTTTCAAGGTTAAGGTTTTGCTGTAACTGGTCAAAGTAACCTACCGTTACATTTGTACCGTACTCGTACTCGCCGCTGTCCTGCGGGCATTTTCCCGTTAAAATTCTGAACAGAGTTGTTTTTCCGCAGCCGTTACCGCCGAGAATAAATACTTTCTCGCCCTTTCTGATATGTATGTTTACATCAGAAAACAGCTTTTTATCTCCGAAAGATTTTGAAAGATTACTGCACATAAGAACATCATTGCCGCTTTCAATCTTCGGAGTAAATCTCATTTTTACGGTATCAAGCTCGCTTTCAGGCTTAACAAGCTGTGCCTTTATGCGGTCAGCCTCTTTTTGCTTGCTTGCGGCAGTAATAAAGTTTCTTTCTCTGCCCCATCGTTTCTGCTGTTCTACTATGCCCTCTATACGCTTAATTTCGTTTAAGTCATTTTCATATTTATTCTTTAAAGACTCGTTATATGCCTCTTTTTTCTTGATAAATTCAGAGTACGAACCTTTATAGCACATTGTTTTGCAGTGCTCAAGTTCAATCGTCTTGTTTGTAACATTGTCAAGAAAATATCTGTCATGACTTATTATAATCATTGCGCCCTTAAAGTCACGCAAAAAGCTCTCAAGCCAATTTACTGCGCTTATATCAAGGTGGTTTGTAGGCTCGTCAAGCAAAAGGAAGTTGCTTTTTGAAAGCAAAAGTTTTGCAAGGCTTAATTTTGAACGCTGACCGCCGCTTAAATTTCCGACAGGCATATCAAGTTCTGCCTCTGTAAAGCCGAGCCCGAGCAAAGCCGAGCGTGTGCGGCTTTTGTATGTAAGTCCGCCAAGTCTTTCAAACTCGTCAATAAGCCTTGTCTGGCGCTCTACAAGCGCATTTAAGTCGCCGTCTTTATTTTCTATCGCATTTGTTACTTCGGCTATCTCCTGCTCTGTATCGGTCAAATAATCGAACACGGACAGCAGTTCGTTATAAATGCTGATTCGTGGATTATTGCAGGCATGCTGCTCCATATAGCCGACAACAGTATCCTTGGCAAAAACCACATTGCCCGATGTAGGTGAAATTTCGCCGTCCAATATTTTAAAGAGAGTTGTTTTGCCCACGCCGTTTGCACCGATAAAGCCAACTTTATCCCTTGACTCTACCTCAAACGATACATCGGTAAACAAATTTCTTTCTATAAATGTCATTGTAAGATTACTTACAGATAATGCGGGCAAAAACAACACCTCCGTCTTTACTCATTCTCTATTATTTTACATTAAAATATGAAAAAGAGCAATACAAAATTGAAAATATGCCAAAGATTTACGAGCATATATATAGAAATACCCACATACAGCATTATGTTTATTATAATACTGTCGCCTGCGTTCGCCCATTTGTTTACCAAACAGCTCAACAGAATTACCGCAAGGGGAATTACTCCCTTGATTATAATTGTCTGCCAAAAATTGTTTAAAACAGGCTGCATAACAGGATTAGCCTCTGCAAAGTATCCGCTTGCAAGCAAAGCCTCAGTGCATATCCAATCCGTTATATTGAGAAAATACAGAAAAAGCATCTTTTGATAAAAGGTGAATTTTATCCTTTTTGGTTTCTCTGCTTTTTCAACCGCTATGTTTATTGCCTCTGACATTAAAAATCACCTCACAACTATTATTTGCTGTGAGGTGGTTAAATATTACGATTTTTTCCATGCAGACGGTGCAAAAAGGAGCAAGAGCGGGTAAATCTCAAGTCTGCCTGCCAGCATATCGAAAATAAATACTATCTTTGACAAAATGCTGAAATCGGCATAATTTCCTACAGGGCCAACCGCACCAAGGCCCGGTCCCGTATTATTAAGATTTGCCGCTACCGCCGTAAAACTTGTTGTAAAGTCCATATTGTCTATGGAAACAAGCAAAAAGCTAATGGCAAACACACCTATATAAAGCACCAAATACATTGAAGTGGTACGCATAATATCGTGATTTACTGCCTTGCCGTCCATTTTTACGAGTTTAACATTTCGTGGGTGTACAAGGAGAGAAAATTCCTTTCTTACCTCCTTAAAAAGCAGGATAATACGGGAAATTTTAAATCCGCCGCCCGTACTGCCCGCCGAAGCACCGATAAATGTAAGAATTATAATAACCGTTTTTGAAAGTTCAGGCCATTTATTAACATCGGTAAGTCCGAAACCTGTTGTAGAAATAATTGATGATACATAGAAAAAGCTCTGATGGAAAGCGTCATACGGCTTGTAAATCGAGCTGATATTAAATGCAATAATTGCAGTTGAAACCGCTACTATTCCAAGGTATATCCACAATTCCTCAAATTTGAGCGATTGTTTGAATTTTCTTGCAATAAGACAGAGATATACCGAGAAATTTATGCCGAACAAAAGCATAAACACGGCAATTACAGTCTGCACATAATAGCTGTCAAAAGCCGCTGCGTTGCTGTTATATATTCCGAATCCGCCTGTACCGGCAGTTGAAAAACTTGTGTTTATTGCCTCAAATACATTAAGACCGCCAAACAAAAGCAAAATAAACTCAAGTGCGGTAAGAGTAATATAAATGCCGTAGAGCATAGTGGCATAATTTCTCATTCGAGGTACAGCCTTGCCTATGATAGGACCGGGGCTTTCTGCTTTCATAAGAAAAATACTCTGCTGTCCGCCGAGTTTAGGGATTATTGCGAGCAAAAAGACGATAACACCCATACCGCCTAACCAGTGAAGAAAACTTCTCCACATAAGCATACCTTTGCTAAGCGCCTCTACATCATTGAGAATTGTTGCGCCGGTTGTAGTGATACCCGATACGGTTTCGTAAAAAGCATCTATAAAAGACGGGATTTCTCCGCTAAGCCAAAACGGCATACAGCCTACAAGCGAAAGCAAAATCCAACTAAGCGCCGTTGATGCAAAACCTGCTTTTTGGTAAAGCACCATATTTTTAGGCGGAAGATAACCTTCGTCTCAGACTTGCCTGAACCTTCCAAATAATATTTCTCGTCCGTATATTGTTGCGCAGAACCTTCAACGAAATAATGCAAAGAATCTGTCGGATTGAACATGAACATTCTCTCAGCCGGTTTTTCCTCACCTTCAGCCACCTCAATACCCTTAGAGATATAGAATGACGGAGTCTTAGCCTTGCTATCCGCTGTATCCAACCAGAAGATCATGCTTTCAGCGGACAAGATGCCCTCGTTGAAGCCATTCTTATTCAACTGATAGTTGATAGAACCTAACATGTTGTCGAAAGAAGCGTGACGAGGCTTAGCGGCCAATGACGGGTTGAACGGATTAGCGTCCAAAACCTCAACGTTAGCGTAAGTCTTATTAATATCATCAGCAGATTGGTAACGATTGGCCGCATAAGTAATAGCCATAGAAGTAGTATTTACGCTAGCCATTTTTGCACTACTACCAGTTGAGCCATCATAGCTAAGCTTACCGTCTGTTACAGCGCTCACCGCAACTAAAGAATAACCACCAGCGGCATTCTTAACAACAGCGAACTCTGTAGCGGCATCAGCAGCCTTATCTCTAGACGCGGCATCGCCAAGATATTTAGCATCATCACCTTTAGCCTCCGTATAACGCAAGACATAAGTCGGAACAACCAATGTATCGCCATCAGCCTTCATGACAACCTCTCCCTTATCATTCAAATAAGCGAAAGCATTTGTGCTTATCACATAATCCTCAACACCTTGCAGAGATTTAGTAGAATGATCTTTCGCTCCCTTTATTCTTTCCGGATAAAGAACGATTAAATTCTCCTCTTTGGTTGAAGCCTTCATTGTTTTAGTAGCATTGTCATCAATAGCGTAAAGAGCTTTCTCTCCAAATAACGCGTCCTTACCATTGAATGTCATCTTAAAGCCTTCTGCGATCTGAGTATCCGTGAATACCTTATATCCGTCCGTACGAGTCGTAGCGATCGTGTTGAACTTAACGGAAGTATTGTTTGCTAAAGCTAACGCTGTTGTTACACCCTTATTTGCGGCGATTGTTACATCAGTGCCGTTGTACTTAGCGTTAACTACCTTATAGCCACCTTCAGCACCATTAGGTTGTAAACGTAATACTAAATCATCACCAGTCTCACGGTTTGTCAATGTAAATTCATATTTGCCGTTGAAGCCAGAAACGATCCATTGTGATACCGGCATAGTGAAATCTACGCTATTATAAGCGGCGACACTTAAGCTTGAACCATCAGCAGGATCTATTGTCAAATACTTATGGTACTCAGTTTGTGAATCAGCCTCATCATTCTCACTCTTGGTTGAGCTAGTGAAGTAGATATTAACCACATTCTCAATGTTCTTCTTCAACAATACTGAAGCGTCAAGGTAAGAGTTTTCACCTAGTTGAGGATGGATAGCGGAATATTTCGTTCCTGACATTAAAACAGAAGTAACATAAGTTTTCGTATCAGAAACAGATGGCTTAACAGCAGCTACGTAAACCTTCGTCGCAGCTGTTGTTTGATCTTTTTTCTTGTAATCAACAGTCAACGTCAATTTACCATCCTCATTCAATACGTCTTTCGCCGTAATCGTAAAGTTTGCGTTAGAGCAAGAGTCAGCGTTGGCCGTAGCAACCGATCCCTTCATCCAATACAAAGCATATCCCTCATTGTCTTGCTTACCATTGATGTCATAACGATTAGAGGGATCTAAAGCTAAGAATGTAATTTCTTGAGCCGCTGTCAAGATTGCGTCATTATCTGGAGTCTCTGCATTTACCGCACTAACAAATGCCTTAACTTTCTTCGAATCACCTTTCACGAAATAAGTACCGGCAGCCAACTTATTCTCATCAGAAGGTTGAGTTGCCACAACCTCATCCGTAAATGATACGGGAACAACCTTATCAAACAAATTTCCAACCAGTTCATTCGTTGTATAATCGAATGACAATGTTGTGCCATTTGAATTATAGTCATTCAAATAAGCGGCATCAATACCCTCTGAGCAAGAGAATGCTTTCAAGCCATTCTTTACTTCTTTTGTAGGTACAGTTACTGTATACAAACCTGAGAATTTCAACTTGCCCTCTGATACAGCGAACTTAGCATTCAACTCAGAAAGATTGTTGCCGGTAGCGGCAGTCAACGCATTACCGTCTTTATCGGTAACTACCTGATAAGCCACACCACCAACATTAGCCCACAACTCAAAAGAGTTAGATGAATAATTACGGATAGTAAATACGACTCCTGTAGTCACATCACCGTTAG
>OGYE01002764.1_pt1 | contig 10488 bp, 7 predicted proteins | sample 1576471 | NCBI WGS metagenome assembly OGYE01 (sample SAMEA3541532, study PRJEB24748) | human gut metagenome | biome: human gut; feature: human-associated habitat; material: faeces | place: China | collected 2012 | reverse complement strand
ACTATTTTTTATTCAATTTTTCAGGTGTGCAATTTCATTATACAATGAGCCTTTTTATATATTATATCATATCATTCCGAAAATATTAACGCGCAACAGGTAATATCTATATTAAAAATCTCTCGTTTAATGAAATATGTGCTATAATAAGTTGTGCAATAAATATAGAGGAGTATCGCTTTTATGACTAATCAATTCTTTTATTACATTTTCGTTATCATTATATATCTTGCAAGTTTCTTATTCTACGTTACCTGCTCCCACGGCCTTGGCCACAAAGCAGAATACCTGCAGCTGCGCAGATTTATTCCCTGCGCCATTTTAGCTGTGTTACCTATGTATCTGGTAAATGAGTCTTTACTCTCGCCCCAGTATCTGCTCAGCTTTTTGGTAGGTGTGTCCTGGATAACAGCATATCCGCTGTTTTATTACCTTACCTATCACAAAATATCTTCGGATTTCGGCTTTCATCTGGATACCGTATTCGGCTTATACATTATCGGCTGGCTTATTTCCTTAAAGCTGCTTGTACAAGCCTTTAACATTTTTCCAACAATCACTTTATCTCTTATCTCTATAATGGAATATTTGTTGCTGGCACTGCCATTATTTCAGGCCTCCTATTATCTCCTTTACGGAACCTGTGTAAGCACCGGTGCCGTTACTATGATTTTCGAAACCTATACTAATGAGGTTATCGAATATTTTAAATCTATGCCGTTAGCTGTACGCCTCGGCACACCGATACTTAACATCGCTCTGTTGGCAGGCTTCTTGTATTTCAATCTGACCTCGAAAGCATCAATCACCGCTCCGCTGTTGCCGAATTTGACAATAATAATTGCGGTAACTCTATTTTTAACCTATTATTTATGGAACACTAAAAAAGGTGTTTTCATCCGTACCGGTCTTATTGAATTAGTCTTGGATGTTAAAGACTATCTTGAGCAAACCAAATCATATAAAACAAACCTTGCCAAACGCGTAGCTAATCTCAATGTAACACAAACTACACCGTTCTGCGAAAAACCGGCTACGTTCATTTTGGTAATAGGTGAATCAGAATCCCGTGACTACATGAGTTCCTTCTGTGATTATCCGCAGGATACCACGCCGTGGCTGAAATCAAAGCAAACCTCGGAAAACTTCCTTCTCTATAAAAACGCCTATGCCTGCAAAGACCAAACCGTTCCCGCATTAGAACGTGCTTTTACCGAAGTTAACCAATATAATGATAAGAAGTTTTACGAATCCTGCTCCTTTGTCGATATAGCCCGTAAAGCCGGCTTCAAAATTTCTTGGTTCAGTAATCAAAGCCATATCGGTGCTGCCGATACTGCGGTAACACTGGTAGCAAATACTGCCGATACTGCAGAATGGACAAAGTTGCATCTCAATCAGATACAATATGACGAAAGCCTGTTGGGTTATTTAAAACAGATTGACGCTAATGAAAATAACTTTATTGTTTTTCACCTCAAAGGTAATCATTTTAATTTCATTAACCGCTATCCACAGGATTTTGCTAAATTCAGCAAGCCTGATACCTACGATTTGATTCCAAACTATATTGATTCAATTGCCTATACTGACTATGTTTTGCAACAGATTCAGGAATACGCTGCCAAGCATTTAAATTTACAAGCTATGGTATACTTCTCAGATCATGCTACAATTCCTGATAAACGTCGGTCACCTAATTTTGGTGGTTTTGCTACCGTACGAATTCCGCTATTCACATATCTTGCAGACGATTATATAAGCAAACATCCTGAAGTATATTCAGCGCTTAAAGCTAATAGAGATAAATATTGGACCAATGATTTGGCCTATGAACTGATTTGCGGTATTTTAGACATCAAATCAAATCATTATGACGAATCCAACAGCTTAGCATCCACACAATATAAATATACCAAAGATATGCTTATGACTGACTTAGGAAAACTACACATTATGGACGATATAGAAAAATAACGTAATAAAAGCGAAAAGTTAGTTTTACTTTCTAACTTTTCGCTTTTTCTATATCTGTTATATGGCAATATTTAATTGCTTTTTGCTTTCTGCAGCTCATAAAGCTTCAAATACTTCATCATAGTATAAATAAAATGCTGCAGACTGGAATATAAACCACTCCAACCATCTATAAAACCAAGCTGCAGTATATAAGCCCGCAAAAAACCATAAGCCGAATGCGCAAAACATGCTGCAAGAGAAGTACGCTTTCCCTTAGCAAAATTATCCTCTGCCCAAATGGTAGTATAATGCCCTGCCTTATCCCACCATTGTTGCCAGGAATCATATGTATAATGTTCGATATAACCTGCCAGCTTTTCTTTCGGCAAATCGCATACCGGTCTTTCATGCACTTTATTTTCCCAATGCACCTTATTTACAGGGAAAAGGCGCAACACTTCATCCGGTTTAAAAATGCCATGCTTATAGGTAAAACCAAAGGCATGTATTTTACGCATAATGCTGTACTGCTTTTGTGCTTTTGTTGCTATTGCTTTTTCTACAGCACAGCAAAGATCATCAGTCATTCTTTCATCTGCATCAAGATACAGCACCCATTCGGTTTTTACATGCTGTAACGCAAAATTGCGCTGCGCCGCAAAGTCATTATCCCAAGCACGGTAAACAACCTTCGCACCATTTTCTTCTGCTAATTGAACTGTTTTATCCGTACTACCGGAATCGACAATCAGCACCTCTGCTGCAACTTTCTTGGCATTCTGCACAACAGCGACTATATTTTTTTCTTCATTTTTTGTTAAAACTACTACAGTAACTTTACTCATTTTTATTTTCCTCATATTGGATTTTTTATCTAAATATCTCATATCAGCAAATAGCAATCTTCCTGTTAAACACTCACGCTAGTAGGTATATTATACCATACTTTTCATTCACAAGTTGACTATGATTATAAAAACTCTATTTAGTAATTATCAAGAAACTGCATCCGAAAAAACGATTACAAAAAAATCACTTTTCGTTTTTTCCAATCAAACATTAAGAACTACTACAAGTGAAAAAGTTGCATCAGTCCACCCATTCGTCAAGAAAAATGTAATTCATTGCACTTTTTCCTACGAAAAAATGCAATTTTTGACATTTTTCCTAATGAATATTATATGCGCACATTGTTCTATTCTACAACTACATTCTGAATGTAAAATAATAAATTTGAAAAATTAACTACCAATCGTCAAAACAGATATTTTCATTAAGGAATAAATTCAATCACTACTAAATCTCTCTGCTTACCTCTCTCCAATGCCAATCGTACTAAAAATCCCCCTGACAAATCAATGCCAAGGGGATAATACTGTACAAACTTATATTATTTCAGATACGGAAGCAGCTTTTCTATTAGGCGATATACTTCTGTTCCGGGCGTGGATTGAGAAGCCTTCTTGCCTTTATTGATATTGGCAAGTTTCTTGGCATTGCTAATAGCCTGCTCCATATAAGGTTCCAAAAGCTGGTACATATCAGACCTGTTTTTCTTATATTCACTTGTGTTTAATTTAGCCAGGCATGAACTGAGCTTTGCCCAATATTCCTGACGATGTAAATAGGAATGAATAAACGAGAAATGCAGCAGGAACCATAGTTCAATGCATTGGTTTGACCAAAGCGCGTGATAAGTAGTTTCTTCGTTACTATAAGTATGGCAAAGGTCGACAACCTTATCAATGTTTTGCGCAGGAAAATCGTCAGTATCATAGACAATCCATACGTGCTTATAGATATTGGAGCTTTTGGCAACTTTTTGCTTAACTTTCTGTAAAAGGTTGAGAGTATTATCACCTACACCGATGATATCTAGCTGCACTCTGCCACGATATTTGCTGTTGATAGTGTTTTTGACACCTTGGAAGTAAGCCGGCTCTGTGCTTATACCTTCGGTAGTTATAAGATGATACTCAGGCTGAATCTTTTTGGGAGTGTCACGTCTGGGTTTAAGCCAGGATTTCTTCAAGTCGCCTTTTTTAGGAGGTTTTAAGCTCATTGCCATTCACCATCCTTCAGCATATTCTGCAAGTATGGGTCTGCACCGTAACGTCCTTCAAGATACTGCTTGTCATAAGCTGCAGTATTATTGATACGCTCGTTGTTTTCTTTGCGGATCTCATAGAGCGAGTACAGCTCACTGCTGTGGTTATCTCCTTCAGCGGCAAACCAAATCTCGTCACGGCGGTAAACAGTGTTTTTCATAGTTGCTATATCGTGAGAGGTGAAGATTAGTTGCGCTCCATGCGTATTTAGCTTAGGATTTTTAAACAGAGCTATGATGTAACGCAGCAGCTTCGGATGAAGCTTGGCATCTAATTCGTCAATAACTGCTAACCGGCCTTCTGCTAAAGCAATCAGTAGTATCGGCAATGCTGCAATGAGCTTTTTAGTACCATCGGATTCATCTTTATAGGATAACTCGTAGGTTTTTCCATGCAGTGTTCTTTGCATGATGAGTTGTTTGCTATCGTTGTCGTAGCGATAGCCGTTGATGTCAATACCCATATCATTTAAAGCACTTATAATTTGCCGGCGTATGGTTTTGTTATCAGACAGCATTATCTGTAATTCAGCTTCAGGATTAGCATAGCTGCGGATAATGCAGCTTTCAAACCATTTTTGAGCGTCATTGATAGCAGGGATATCATAATTGATTGCTAAGAACGATAAGTAGGGCATTTTGGGATTTACATCTCTATTTATGGATGCCTTGTTTATGCTAGAGCCTAAAATAATAACCTTACCTTCTCGGTCAAAAATATGGGCGGTGCGTTTGCCGCCTATTTTTTTTCTGTCCAGTGCTTCGGCAATGATTTCATCATGAAGCATAGAAAGGTAATAGCGGTACTCATAGCCATTAGTACGGAAGTAAAGCAGGAATTCTGTAGGCTCATTAGAGGTTTTTTCATCAAACAGGAAGGGCGTGCAAGATACTTTTTGCTGTACTATAAGCTTAGTACGAGTTTTTTCCATATCGTAGATAGGTTTTACCACGGTGGAGATAAGGCAGGTTAAAGCCTGCAGCATATTTGTTTTACCGCCGCCGTTAGATCCATAGATAGCTGCTACAGGTAAAAGATTACTCGCTGGCTTGCAGTAAATAATATTTTCGGCAAACTCAGGCAGATTAGCTGCCTGCATATCAAAAACTGTTTCATCTTTATATGATTTGAAATTTTTAAATGAAAATTGACAGAGCATGAAATCAACTCCTTTCATGCTCATTGTAACATTAAAAACGCCAAAAATCAATTTTATAAGCCTGTTTTAGAAAATATTTTACTGAAAACGGCATATAAAACCTAAAATTTGTTTTTTTAGCTGCTACCGGAAGTGCCTTTAGGCGTTTTTCACCCAAACTCTAAACTATTGGCATTGTTTAATATTCTATCATTTTCCCTAACGAATATCATACGCGTACATTATTCTACTATACAACTACATTTAAAGTGCAAAATAAGGAGCAGCTTAAGCCGCTCCCTATCTATTCTTCATCTTTCTTTATCCTGCGCTGCAGCAAAACAAGACGCAACGACAAAACAACAGCACTGCAGATTACGCCGATATCCAGGCTCTGCCAATAAGCAAAGGCACCATTATTGAACTTGTAATCCAAAAGCAGACCCACCGGCAGGCAAATTGCCCAATAAGCCAGCATGCTGCACCAAAATGTAGCATTAACGTCCTTGTAGCCACGCAAAATTCCCTGTATCGGCGCCGCGACTGCGTCGCCTCCCTGCCACATAATAGCGTAGATAATAAACACCTTTACCAGCTCAATAACATGCGGATTCGTTGTATAAATGAGCGCAATATACTCACGCGTCACCAGCTCCAGCGCCATGTAAACCATAGCAATAAAAAGGCTCATCTCCAGTCCCAATGCCGTGTAATCGCGCGCCCCCTGGTAGTTTTTCGCACCATATTCAACGCCCACCACAATCGTCAGCGCCAGCGAGAAGCTCATAGGAAACATATAAATAAGCGAGGAGAAGTTAAGTGCCGCCTGATGCGCAGCAATAACCTCTGTGCCGAATTTGGCAATAAACAGTGCCACAACGCCAAAGATGCTTGTTTCCATAAAAATGGCCACGCCCATAGGCACGCCAATGCGCAGATATTCCGCTACCAGCTGCTTAACAGGGCGCACCAAGCCCAGCACATCATACTGCTTGAACGGTTGCAGCTTCGTCACCACCACCGCGAACATCACCAAAAGCAGCCAAAAGGTGATGCCCGTTGCTACGCCGGCGCCAATGCCGCCCAGGCGCGGTAAGCCCAGCTTGCCGAAAATCAGCACATAGTTCAGGAAGGCGTTGACAGGCAGCGCCAAAAGATAAATCTTCATCGACAGCTTGGTATAGCCAAGTGTATCAACAAGACTGCGCAGCGGTGTGATAAGGAAGAACGGCAGCACGCCTATGCCAAGACCGGCCATATACCACAGCGCAATGTGATAAACCTCCGGTGCCAAGCTCATGCCCTGCAAAAACGGCGGCAGAAAGATAACACCGCCGACAATTATCAGTACAGAAAAGGCTACGGCCAACAGCATTCCGTGGCGTACTACCGTAGAAATCTTTTCCTTTTCGCCTGCACCCAAAAGGTTGGCAATCAAAGGCATCGCCGCCAGCAAAATGCCTGCAAAGCAGGTCTGCACCGGCATCCAAATATTACCGCCAATCGCAGCGCCGGCCAAATCCGCATCGCCTGCCTGACCGGACATACTGGCATCAAAAAAGTTCATACCCATAATCGCAATCTGCGTACCGATAATCGGCAGCATAACGCTCAGCAGACGCTTAACCTTATCCTTATAATCCTTGTGTAAAATTTTTAGCATATCCTTACTCCCATTTTCCCTAATATAGCAAAAGCCACACGGCTGCAAACACAGTCGTGTGGCGAAAAGATGACTATTGAATCAGAAAAAATCCACAACAATTTTTCAGATTTTATTTTAACAATAAGCAGCCTGCTTGTCAAGCTTAGCCTTCTGCTTCTGCCAATTCGGAAAGATACGCCCAACGATCCACCATCTCATCCAGCTTTTGCTGCACAGCCTCCTGCTGCTTGGTCAAATTAGCCAGACGGGTAAAGTCGCTGCCGCATTGGTTGATTTCCGCACCCAGCATTTTCAGCTCTGCCTCGCTGCGTGCAATCTCCTGGTCAAGACGCTCCAGCTCCAGGCGCTCGCCATAAGTCATTTTCTTCTTTGCAGGCTCTTCGGCAGGCTTTGCCGCAGCCACCGGCTTAGCCTTTACAGGCTGCGCCTGCTGCGCACTTTCCTCCTGCAGAGCTTCTGCATAATCGCTGTAGCCGCCGATATACGGCTTAATGCTACCATCCTGCTCCAATGCAAAAATCTTTTGTGCAAAGCGGTCGAGGAAGTAACGGTCATGGGACACGGCGATAACCGCACCGGCGAAGCTGTCGAGGTAATCCTCCAAAACAGAAAGCGTCGGGATATCCAGATCATTTGTCGGTTCGTCCAAAAGCAGTACGTTCGGTGCCGTCATCAGCACACGCAGCAGATACAGGCGGCGTTTTTCACCGCCGCTGAGCTTGGACACCGGCACCCATTGCAGCTCCGGTGGAAAGAGGAAGCGTTCCAGCATCTGTGCCGCACTGATGCGCTGGCCGTCGGCCGTTTCAATGTAATTATTGGCTTCCTTGATATATTCCAGCACACGCATATTGCTGTCCGGAAACTCGCTATGCTGTGCAAAATAACCAATCTTCACAGTCTGGCCCACGCGCATTTCACCGCTCGTAGGCTGCAGCTTGCCGGCGATAATATCCATCAGCGTTGATTTGCCTGCGCCATTAGGACCGACGATACCGATGCGGTCATTACGCAGCAGGATATAGCTGAAATCCTTGATATAATCCTTACCGTCCCACACCATGCCGATGTCTTCCAGCTCGATGATTGTTTTGCCAAGACGACTGCTGACGGAGGACATCTCCAAATTTGCTTCCGTCTTTACATTCTTCACTTCCGCTTCAATCTGAGCAAAGCGCTCCACGCGGTCCTTCTTTTTGGTACGGCGTGCTTCCGCACCACGGCTAATCCACGCCAGCTCACGGCGATAGATGTTACGCAGCTTTTGCGCAGCAGAGGCCTCCGCAATACGGCGTTCCTCACGCTTTTGCAGAAAGAGGCTGTAGTTGCCTACATAAACATAGCCCTTGCCGCCATCTATCTCTAAAGTGCGGTTAACAACACGGTCAAAGAAATAACGGTCATGGGTTACCATGATCAATACGCCTCTAAAGCTGTTTAAGAATTCTTCCAGCCATAGAACCATATCGTTATCTAAGTGGTTGGTTGGCTCGTCAAGGATGAACATATCAGGTTCGGTTATCAGGACATTAGCCAAGGCCACGCGACGTTGCTGTCCGCCGCTTAGTGTCCCCATCGTCTGATTGAGGTCTCCAATCTTCAACTGCGTAAGAATCTGCTTCGCTTTCAATACCTTCTCATCGTCACCGGCATGGTTGAAACAAGCCTCAAGCACGGTGTCGCCGGGGTTGAACTTTGGCGTTTGCTCAAGATAGCCTACACGTAGGTCGCGCCTGAAAATAATTTCACCTGAATCGTAGCCCTCAATGCCCGTCAAAATAGACAACAAGGTCGACTTGCCGGTGCCATTGCGCGCAACAAGACCAACCTTCTGACGCTCGGCCACACTGAAAGAAATGTCCTCAAACAGCAAATGCGCGCCAAACGATTTTGTGAGGTTTTGTACATCTAAAAACGGCAACTGGTTAGCCATAAGTGAATTACCCCTCTTCGTTCAACTCTTTATTAATACTCTCAATATAATCCAGCACCTCGTCACGGCCTGTCTTCTTGTCACTGCTCGTAATGAAGTAAGGAGGCAGTTCCTCCCATGTATCCTTCAGGCTTTCCATGTAAGTCTCCACAGATTGCTTGGCTTTCATAGGACCCAATTTGTCAGCCTTTGTGAACACAATAGAGAACGGTATGCCACTACGACCCAGCCAGTCGATAAACTCACGGTCAACTGTCATAAAGCCGTGGCGGATGTCTATCAGCACGAATACATTGACCAACTGCTTGCGTTGCAGGATGTATGACGTTATCATCTGCTCCAGCTTCTGCTGCACCGATTTTGAACGCTTGGCGTAACCGTATCCTGGAAGGTCTACCAGATACCATTCATTGTTTATTATAAAATGGTTTATAAGCAACGTCTTGCCAGGTGTCGCCGAAGTCTTGGCCAGCCCCTTGTGGTTGCAAAGCATGTTTATCAGGCTCGACTTGCCCACATTGCTCCTGCCGATAAAAGCATACTCATGCTTGACGTCCTTAGGGCACTGCGTCCAAGTGGCACTGCTTATTACAAATTCAGATTTCTTTATTTCCATACTTTCGTTCGTGATATTTTGCCGTAACATGGCGACATGCGAATTTGCATAAAACCGATGTTAAGACATAAGATACTGGATTTTCACAGAATGAATATCAGCCGTTGCGTTTCGGGCATACGGCAATTCATTTTGCAAAGGTACAACTTTTTACCGAAACATGAAAGCGGAAGCCCTATTTTAAAAACTTGCAGCCAATGCAAAAATATCATTTACGACAATAAAAATGCACCAAGAACAAAATCTCGATGCACAATATGTGTTTATGCAAACAAGAACGGCTCAACTACCATATCCCCAATACACGCTTTCGTTTTTAGAGCCGTCAACGACTACGGTTTCAAGGTTATGCTTACTTATAGTAATTCTTAAATTTTTGCTTGTAAATATTATTTCAGTATTCGTGATTTTTCCGTCCATGCTTGTCTTTTCGTTTAGATTAATGTCAATGAATGTGCAATTTCTCAGTTGGTCGCCTTTACGTTCAAATTCCAGCCTGATGTTCTTATTTCCTTGTTGTCCTGACAGTACGCAAGGTGTCCAAACATCGTTGTTTATAAGTTTCTTGAACTTGCCTGATAAGGCATTGCCCAACTCTCCATAGTCAAGCAAGACGCATTCATACCATGGTGGCCTGAAAGCCCAAGAACAAACAACACCTATTGGCAGCACCGCAAAACTTTCTGCGTGAGCTGTTTCGTTTCCAGACTTCGCCTTTATAACTTCCACAAATTTCTCCTCGTTGTCTGTGAGGTCGCCTAATTTCAACTCACGCCCTAATTTGTTGTTAAAGTTGATACTGGAATCCGAACCATGAGGTCCACCGATTCCTTCGTTCATGAATTTGCTGTCGGCAACATAGCGGCTAATGTCGAACACGAAAAAATCACCATATCTATGCCTGAATTTAACACTTACGTGCCCTGTCGCATCAGCTCCGCCCTCATTGGCAGCCCACTGTTCACGCTCTTCAAAGTAACTTTCAACACAAGCGTCAATGTCGTTACTTTCTGCATCAAAAGATTTCTCCACGATACGACTTACTTAATGAAAAAGATAACTCAGTTA
>OGYE01002763.1_pt1 | contig 10490 bp, 9 predicted proteins | sample 1576471 | NCBI WGS metagenome assembly OGYE01 (sample SAMEA3541532, study PRJEB24748) | human gut metagenome | biome: human gut; feature: human-associated habitat; material: faeces | place: China | collected 2012 | reverse complement strand
GTGTAATTCCGGAAGGCTTTTCAAAATCTTTTGCCTTAAGATCCGCATGAATCCGCTTCATCACGGCTTTCCACAAATTCTTTGGGCCAGCAGGCGCTGCGCGTCCGGGTTCGCGGGGCGGGGCAGCGTGCCGAAAAGCTGCGCGATGCGCGTGACGAGAAACGACGGGCGCGTGGGCGTGCCATTGCCGTCAAAGAGCGGGTAAGATACAGCGAGCGTCTCCGCCGGGAGCGTCACGCACTGGTAGATGAGGTTGTATTCGCGCCAGAGCGCGTCGTCCGTGCCGCCGCCGATGTCGAGCTCCAGCTCCAGCAGCTCGCGCCGCTCCTCGGGCGAGAATACGCCGTCCGGCTCGCCGGCGCGCGGCAGCCGGTCGTCCGACGCACCGAGCACGATCAGGTGCCGGATGCCGCGGCGGCGCATGCGGTCAAGGTCGCCGGCGGTCACGCGGTCGAGCGCGACGGGGATCGTGCCGATGTCGTAGCAGGCGAGCATGCGCACAAAGAGCGTCGCAAATGTGTCGGCATCCATCTCCGTGTCGCCGAGGATGGCGGCGAACTGCTCAAGCGCGCCGACCGTCAGCTCCCAGAGCTGGGCGTACTCGGCCGCGAGCGCGGCGCGCCCCTCGGCGCGCAGACTTTCGGCCAGCGCATCGAGCCGCTGCGCGAGGTGCAGCCGCTCGAGAAAATCCGCCAGCGCCATGGCCTGCGCCTCCGCCGTGGCGGCGGCGCTGCTCTCCGCGCCCAGCTGCCGCAGGGGCCCGGCCGCGCGCTGCCGCAGGTCATTGATCTCCTTCAGGCGGGCGGCGGATTCGTCCGTGTCCGGCGCGCCGTAGCCGTCCGGGTGCTGCTGCCACGGGGTCGGGCGTGTCCACGCGCTGCCGCGGATGGACCAGAGCAGGACGTAGTTTTCGAGCGTGTCCGTCTCCTCCGGCGTGAGCCCGGCGAGGCCCGTGCGCAGGTAGGCCGAGACGTCCTCGGCGTCCCAGCCGCCGGTCACGATGTCGTAGGCCGCGCGGATGAGCGCCACGAGCGGCTTTTGCATCAGGTCGGTGCGGCGGGCAAAATAGAGCGGCACGCCGTAGTAGGCGCACATGCGCTCGAGCGCGGGCGCGTAGTCGGAAAAGCCGCGCACGGCGATGGCAATGTCGCGCCAGCGGCAGCCCGACTGCACGATCTGCAGCGCGCGGGCGGCCGCCCATGCGCACTCGGCCGCGAGATCGTCCGCCGTGTGGACGGTGATCGTCTGCGCGGGATCGTCAAAGTGCGCGGAGGTGTAGGAAAACAGCTGCTGCTCGAGTACGCGCAGCGGCGTGTCGGCCGCGCGGGCGGGGCAGGACTCGACCGTGGCCTGCACGCCGCAGTCGTCCGCCATGTCGAGCAGGACGCGCGCCGTGCGCCGGGCAGCGCCGAAGATCTCGCTGCCGCCGGAGAGCTGATCGAGCGTGAGGCAGACCGTCACGTCCGCGCCGGCGGTCAGCAGCGCGCGCACGACGGCCAGCTCCTGCCGCGTGTAGTCGGTGAAGCCGTCGAGGTAAAAATGTCCCGTGCGGCCAAGCGTGCTCGCGGGGATGCGCTCGGCCAGGCGGGTCAGCCGGTCGGTGGGGTCTGCGTGCCCCTGCGCGGTCACGGCGTCATACGCCGCGAGCACGAGCGCAAGGTCGCGCAGCTTGTCGCCCAGATAGCCGGGGCAGCGCGCGGCCGTGGCCTCGAGCGCGTCGGGCGTGACGCACGCGGTCTTGAGCTCATCGACCGCGCCGAGGAGCGTCTGCTGCATCTGCGGCCGGCGGGCGGCCGCGCCGAACAGCCGCAGCCGCGGCGCCACCTGGCTCAGTGCCAGCGCCATGCACAGCAGCCGCCCGCCCTGATCGAGCAGCGGCGCCTCGCCCGCGCCGGTCTCGGCCGCGACGCGGCGCGCCAGCCCCGTGAAGCTCAGCACCTCGGCGTACAGACTCAGGCTGTCGCCGCAGGCGGCGCACAGCGCGCGCTCGGCCTCGTGGCTGTATTGCTCCGGCACGAGCAGCACCTGCCCCGGCGTGCGCGCCGCGACGGCTGTGCGGATGCGCCCCATGAGCAGGTCGGTCTTGCCGCTGGCGGCAGGGCCATAGAGCAGGTGCAGCATAAGATCCCTCCTTGCGATTTGGTTCGATGATAGCATATTTGCTGTCCCATTAAAAGGACACTTAAGCGGGGCTGCCTCGAGAAAAGCCCAAAAAACGAAAAAATTCCCAATTTATGATTGCGCATTGCGCGGATCTGTGATACCTGAAAGGTGTTTTCTGTGACGGTACCGGCGGCGGTCAGAGATTGCCGGAGTGCCGGAAATTGCGTGAATTGTGAGTGGATGATGTCATGAAATTCTTTTTCAATCTGCTTGGCAACATCATGGTTGCGATCGTTGTGCTTTTGCTGTTGGCCTTTCTCATTCCGAAAATTCTGTAATCGGCTTCCGGACGGCGGAAGTTACAGCTGCGATGGGCTGCCTGCTGGGAATACGCAGGCGGCCCTCTTTCTTTATTTGCGCTTTTTTGAGCGGAACGATGGGTGTGCCTTCTTTTGCCGCCTTACCACACCTGCCAGCGCAGGGCGAATGCGGCGAGATAGCCGAGCGAGGCGAGCGCGCTCAGGGCGGTAAGGACGCGCCCGGCGGTGCGCGCTCGCGTGCACTGCGCCAGTGCCAGCGGCACCGGCAGCAGCACGAGCAGGTAGCGCGGCGCGCTCAGCAGCCACGTCGCGCCGACGGCGACGATGTAATACGCGAGAAACCACGCCGTCTGGCTCGCGCGCAGCTTCGGCGCGGCCGCGGCCAGCAGGCCGAGCGCAGCAAAGCACGCGATCAGGTTCGGCAGCCAGAGGCCGAGCGCGTCGCGCCAGACGCCGGAGGTCAGACTGCGCAGAAAATAGTCCGTCTGATACGCGGCGGTGCTGAAAAACAGGCCCGTGCGCTGGTTCCAGTGCTCGCGCTGGTAGATGAGAAACTGAAACGGGTTTCCAGATACGCGCCAGTTGATATAACAATACGCCGCGAAGCCGAGCGGCACGAGCAGCGCGCCGACGACCTGCCGGGTGTCCACCCGGCGGCGCTGCACGGCGTCGTGCACGAGCTCCCACAGCAGCGGCACGAACAGCAGCAGCCCGAGCGAGCGCGTGAACGCGGCATAGGCTCCGCACAGCCCGCCGAGGATGGGCCGGCGCGTGCGGGCGAGGTAGAGCGCCGCGGCCGTCAGCAGCAGAAACAGACTTTCGCTCATGGGCGCGGCGAAGAAAAAGCACCCCGGCGCGAGCGCGAGAAAGCGCAGCGCGCGCACGGCGTCGCGGTGCGGCAGGTCGAGCCGCAGCAGCCGGTAGATCATGCACCCCGCGCCCGCGAAGCACAGCGCCGATGTGAGCAGCCCCGCGCAGATGTCCGAGGGAATGAGGCGCATCACCGCGCGCACCACGAGCGGGTAGCCCGGCAGGAACACGAGCTGCACGACGCGGTCGGGATCGCCGGCGGCGATGTAGCCGTCGCGCGCGATGTCAAGATAGTGCCGGCTGTCGGTGCAGCGCCAGAATTCGAGCGCCTGCGCGAGCGTTTCCGGCTGCCCGGCGAGGGCGCGGACGCTCCACGTGAGCAGGAGCAGGACGAGATCGAGCGCGAGCAGCGCAGCGAAAATGCGCGAGCCCATGTGCGCGGGTTCGGCCGCCGGAACGGCGGCGGGCGCATCGCCCTCACGCTGCCAGAAGTGCACCCACGCGGGCACGAACCGCAGCCCCACGGCGGCAAACAGCGCCGCGCTGCACCCGGCGGCGATGCCGCCCGGGACGGACAGACCCGGCGTGCGCACGCACCAGAGCACGAACAGTGCCGCGAGCGCGGCAAGGCCCAGCGCATCGAGCACGATGACGGCGCGGCGGGATCGCGGCTGCATGGCGGCACCTCCTGACAAGACGAGAATAATAAATTGTAGCACGTGCGGCGGGAAAAGACAATGCGCGGGCTGCGGTGGGGCAGCGCTGAAGGACGTTGAAAGCCTTCTCCTCAAGGAGAAGGCATCGCCAGGGGCGATGCATGATCTCATTCGAAGCGGGCCTTGCCCCCTCGGGCGCCCCTGCGGCTCAGACATCTTGGAATGATGCATGATTCGCGCCTCGATGAAATGCCTTCCGACGCATGGCGCAAAAACGGGGCTGACCGGCCGGTCAGCCCCGTTTCCTTTCCATAAAGTGTTATGCCACCTCGACGATGCCGCCGTCGAGCACGCGCACGGTCTGCCCCGTCTGCACGGCGGCGAGAAATTCGTCGCCCAGGCAGTCGATGACCGGCATATCGGCGTCCGTCCACACGGACGCGAGGATCGCGCCCGAGGCCGCCAGCGAGTCGATGTGCTTGGAAAAGAGCATGCACGCCGGCTGCTGCCCGGAGGCGCAGGCTGTGTAGAGCACCATGCCGCCGGTGGTCGAGCCGATCGTCTCCGGCAGGCACAGAGCCTTGCCGATCATCGGCTTTTTATACAGGTCGGGGTTGTTCTGGTCGCCGCATTTGACCTGCTTGTCGTGGAACATCAAGGCCATCTGATAGCTGGCGAGCGTGTTGAAGCCGCCGTGCGACACGAGGGCTTCCGCCTCGCACGTGCCGGGACAGATGACGCGGCCCTGAAACTGTTTCATATTAGTTGGCCCCCTTCGTAATCATGGTGATGATCTCATCCTCGGTGTAGTAGCGCGCGGTCGAATACGTGCGCAGCTTGTTCGACGAGGTGATGACGGGCATGGCTTTGCTGAGCGGGTTGTTCATGTACATGAGCGGGCAGATGTAGCTGAGCACGACGCCGGTGTTGCGCAGGCGGGGTGCGTACTCTGTCTTTTCAAATTCCTCGATAACGCCGGGTGCGGCGGTGAACACCGTCGGGATGCAGACCTTGCGCTGACCGTGCGCCCGGAGGCTGGCCTCGACGCGCTCGGTCGTGTCGATGAGCTGGTGGAGCGTCATGTGCGGGCAGCCCATGAAGCACAGCTTCGGCTTGGCGTTGAGATTCTTCCACACGCACGGATAGCTCTCGCGCACGCGCTGGAGCTCCGCGTCGTCGATGACGTACACGGGCGCACCGTCGCGGATGAGCGCCTCGCCCTGCTGCACGGCCTCGGGCGTGAGGTGCTCGATGTGGTACAGGCCCACGGCGCCGTTGGACGCGGTGGCTGCGCCGAAGTCCTTGAGATACGCGATGGCATCCTCATTGATCTCCGTGCCGATCCACTGGTCAAGCCCCTTGACATACGGCACTTTTTCCATGACCTTCATGCCGATGGCGGAGCCGAGCAGCTGCGGCTCGGGCTTTTTCGTCGTGCGCACCTCGACGATCCAGTCGGCCTTTCGTCCGTCGTCGGTCAGAAAACCGAAATACGGCACGCAGCCGGCGATAGAGCCCATGAGCTCGATCATGCCGGAGTTGCGGTTGCAGCGCGCGCCGAGCACGCTGTTGGCGTACACCACGGCGGACGACTCCGCCCACGAGAGCACCTCGCCCTGCTTGGGCTTGTTGCCCACCTCGTCGAGGTAGCAGGTGCAGGTGTAGTCCTTGTCGCTGAGGATGCCGAGCTTTCTCAGCTGGGCCTCGTAGCGCGCCTGCTGCTTATACATGAACTGGTGGAACACCAGATCCTGCAGCGGGTTCGAGGGGACGTTCTTGTCGAGCGGGAGCGGGTCGGCGGTGAATTTCTGCTCGGAAAACGCGCCGGCCTCGATCAGCTGGTCATACAGGTCATAGACCGGCTTCATGGCGTTGATGCCGAAGCTGATGACCGTGTGGCCGTAGGTGCTCGTGACGGGCACCATCTTTTCCGCGCCGAAGGCGTCGCCGTACATGACGAGCGTTTTCATGACCTTGGCCATGACGGCGCCCTTGCTGCCGTCGAGCACGGCCTGTTGTTCGGGTGTCAGTTTCATGGGGAATCGACCTCCTTGTACATACACTTTCTGTGAATTTCTTGACAAGAATTATAGCCCAATTTGGGCAAAAATGCAAGGGGCATTTGCGCGCAGCTGCGTGTGTGCGAAAAACCCCGCCGACCGGCGGGGTTTTGCTTATTTTCCCGCGCGGGCGGCCTTGGCCGGCAGCGGGATCTGCGCGAGGACGACGGCGAGGAACATCAGCGCGCAGCCGAGGTATTCGCGCGGGGTCATGTGCTGGTGTAGAATGATCGCGCCCGCGATGACGGCGAACACGCTCTCAAGGCTCAGCAGGATGGTGACGACCGTGGGGTTGGAGTCCTTCTGCGCGAGGATCTGCAGCGTGTAGCCCACACCGCACGAGAACACGCCCACATACAGCAGCGGCAGCGCGCACGAGAGCAGGGCGGCGGCGTCCACGTGCTCGAAAAACGGGATGCACACGGCCGACCACAGCCCCGCGAACAGAAACTGCACGCAGCTGAGCTTCACCCCATCGCACGTTGCACCGAAGTGGTCGATGACCAGAATGTGCACGGCAAAGCACACCGCGCACACGAGCACGAGCAGGTCGCCCGCGGCGAGGCGGAAGCTGCCCTTGATGCACAGCAGGTACAGGGATACGACCGACAGCACGACCGCGATCCATACCGGCAGGCTGACCTTGCGCCTGAAAAACAGGCCGAACACTGGCACGAGCACCACGTACAGCGCCGTGAGAAAGCCCGCCTTTCCGGCGTCCGTCCCGGCGGTGATGCCGGCCTGCTGGAAGTTCGAGGCGATGGCCAGCGCCGTGCCGCAGCAAAAGCCGCCGAGCCAGAGCTGTCTGCGTCCGGCGCGTTTTTCCGCCTCCGTGGGCTGCGGGCGGTCCTTATGCACGGCATGCAGCACCGCGATGAGCACCAGCAGCGCGAGCACGGCGATGAAATAGCGCACGGCGTTGAACGTGAATGTGCCGATCGTATCGGCGCAGACGTCCTGCGCGACGAAGGCGGTGCCCCAGATGAGCGCGGCCAGGATCGGGAAAACGACTTGACGGATCTGATTGTGTTTCATAGGCGGGACCCCTTGGCAATGTCGGCGGCAAATACAAAAGCAGTCAGACTTTCCTCGCCTGACTGCCGGTAGGTGCACACCTGTGTCCATAGCATAGTACAGGCGTGAACGCTTGTCAATCGGTTTTTTGCTGTAAATCGTGAAATTTCACGCCTTGTGCGCGCGGCCGCCGCTGTGCATGGCGGCGTGCTCCCTGGCGATCTCGGCGTAGAGCGCGGTGGCCGTCCAGGCGGCGTTCGTGTCCGTCAGCATGGCCTTGAGCGCGACGGGCGGGATGTGCGCGGCGCGCCATCCCTGCAGCATCCCCTCGAGCAGGCCGGGGCGAAAGTGCGCCATGACGAGCATCTCCCCCGGGAGCGGGGCGGCGGGGGCGTCCGGCTCGCGCGGCAGCACGCCGGCCAGCGCGCCGATCGTCTGGCCGAAGTCGGCCGGGTCGACCGCCTGCACCCGGATGCCGAGCCGCAGGCACACGATCTGCATTTTCCCGAGTTTTTTCGGGTCGATTTGATAGGCGAGTAGGGTGGGGGTCATATCAGATCACCTGCTTCCAGATCAGAATGAGATACACCACGGCCGCGCACTGCAGGCACAGCAGCGCGGGAAAGCCGAAGCGAAATTCCTTATGTTTCGTCTTGTGGTGGAACATGCGCATGCCCAGCGTGCCGCCGAGCGCCCCGCCGAGCGCGGCGAGGGCGAAGAGCGTGCCCTCCGCGATGCGCCATTTGCCCGCGCGGGCCTTCGCCTTGTCGATGCCCATGGCGGCGAAGGCGATGATGTTGATGGCGGCGAGGTAGAGAAAGAGATAGCTCATCGGCGGCCGCCTTTCCCGCGCGGGGGCTGCGTGCCCCTGCCGCCGGAGCGGGGCGCGCCCGGCTTGGCGGACGTTCCGGACCGGCCGGGTTTGCTGGATTTGGCGGACTTTCCGGCCCTGCCGCTCTGTGCGGCGCGGGCGGACGCGGGCTTTTTGCCGCCGCCGTAGACCTTGCCGTATTTGCGCTGGGGCGGCTGGGGTTCGGCGGGTCTGGCGGGCTTGCGCCGGTCGGTCATCGGGCGGACGAGACAGTCCTTGCCGAAGCCGATCAGATCCTCGCGCCCGGCCTCGTGCAGCGCCTGAATGACGAGCCGGCGCTTGTCCGGCCGGCGCCACTGCAGCAGCGCGCGTTGCATGTCCTTTTCATGCGGCGTCTTGGCGACGTAGACCGGCTGCATCGTGCGCGGATCGATGCCGGTGTGGTACATGCATGTGCTGATCGTGCCGGGGGTGGGGTAAAAATCCTGCACCTGCTCGGGCTGGCGGCCGCGGCGGTTGAGATACTCCGCGAGGGCCACGGCGTCGGCGAGCGTGCTGCCGGGGTGCGAGCTCATGAGGTACGGCACGACGTACTGTTCCTTATCATACCTGTGGTTGAGCTGGCGGTATTCGTCCATGAAGCGCTCGTACGTGCCAATGTGGGGCTTGCCCATATAGTCGAGCACGGAGTCGATGCAGTGCTCGGGCGCGACCTTGAGCTGGCCGGAGATGTGGTATTTGACGAGCTCGGACAAAAAGGGACTTCCCTTGTCCTCGAGCAGATAGTCATACCGGATGCCCGAGCGGACGAAGACCTTCTTCACGCCGGGGATCGCGCGAAGACGACGCAGTAGCTCGACATATTCCGAGTGGTCGGGATCGAGATTTTTGCAGGGGTAGGGAGCGAGGCAGTTTTTATTGCGGCACATGCCGCGCTTCAACTGATCCTTGCACGACGGATGGCGGAAGTTGGCGCTCGGACCGCCGACGTCGTGGACGTAGCCCTTGAACTTCGGGTCGTGGGTGAAGCCCTCGACCTCGCGCACGCAGGATTCGATCGAACGCGAGGTGATCATGCGCCCCTGATGGAACGCCAGCGAGCAGAAGTTGCATCCGCCGAAGCACCCGCGGTTGTGCGCGACGGAAAAGCGCACCTCCTCGATGGCGGCGACGCCGCCGAGAGCGTCGTACATCGGGTGCACCTCGCGCATGTAGGGGAGCTCGGCGACCTCGTCGAGCTCCTCACGCGAAAGCGGCATCGCAGGCGGATTGACGACGAGCGTGTCGCGCCCGTGCGCCTGCCAGAGCGCTTTGCCGCGAATGGGGTCGTGCTCCTCGTATTCGAGCTTTGTCGCGAGCGCGTAGGCGTGCTTGTCCCCGCACACCTCTTCATATGACGGGCACTTGACATGGTCGAAGGCGCAGACTTCGGGCGTGCGCGTCACAAACGCCGTGCCGCGAATATCTGTCAAGGCATCTGCCTTTTCACCATTGGAGAGCCGGCGCGCGATCTCGCGCGTGGCATATTCGCCCATGCCGTAAACGAGCAGGTCGGCCTGCGCGTCGAAAATCAGCGCGTGGCGGACCTTATCGTCCCAGTAGTCGTAGTGCGCAAAGCGGCGCAGGCTTGCCTCCAGTCCGCCGACGACGATGGGGATATTGCCGAAGGCCTCGCGGCAGCGGTTGGCGTATACGATGGTCGGGCGGTCGGGGCGAAGACCCATGCGGCTGCCGGGGGAGTAGAGGTCCTGCGTGCGGCGCTTTTTTGCCGCCGTGTAGTGCGCGACCATCGAGTCGATGTTGCCGCCGCCGATCATCACGCCGTAGCGCGGGCGGCCCATCGCGCGGAAGGCGTCCGCGCTGTGCCAGTCCGGCTGGGCGAGCACGGCCACGCGGTAGCCCTCGTGCTCCAGCACGCGTGCGATGATCGCCGTGCCGAAGCTCGGGTGGTCGATATACGCGTCCGCCGTGACGACGAGGAAGTCATAGTAGTACCAGCCGCGCTCGACCATCTCGTCTTTTGAGACCGGCAGAAAGGCCTTTTCGATCTTTTTTTTCTTCATTTTTCGATAACTTCCTGCAATCTCTTCCAGCAGGATTCCTCATCGTATTCGAAATTCTTCTCAAATGTGACGCTTTCCGCGTCCTCATGAACGGGGTAGGCTTCAACGCTGAAGGAAACGGTGTTCATTCGTGCAGCATTTAGTGCGCTTGCGCAAGCGGGATCTGCAAGCATGTCTCGTGTGTCTACTTTAATAATGGTGCGTTTGCCGGGGTTGGGGGTTTCAACAGCGCAAGAGCTGTCGTTTATCAGCAAACCATTGACCGTAAGCTGCGAAATGCTAATCGTTGCTGCAATATCGGAGTTATTTTCAAACTCGAGCATTAAATACTGCTCATTTTCGTCATTGGTGTATAATACCTCCGTAACGAGACGGATTCCGCCTTCATTATACAGTTCATCAGCTGCAAAATAATCGATGTTGTAATGATAGGTGTTCTGCGCAGCCTGCGTTGCGGCCGTGTTTGCAAAGCTGTGCTTGCTGTAGTCATAGCCGTCTGCGATGGATGTTTTGACTGCGAGCGGCCCCGTATACGTCCGGTTGTATTCCTCGTCCGTAATTGAAAAACCGATTTCAAAGTCCGCTATTTCAAAAATCCCGTACTGCTTAAGCGAGTAGAAAGACACGTTTCCGATATTCTTGCAAAGTACCTG